>Ga0306899_1000946_pt1 | contig 12391 bp, 13 predicted proteins | sample AntRauMFilla3764_FD_190407 | JGI IMG/M metagenome (GOLD analysis project Ga0306899, IMG submission 190407) | Saline lake microbial communities from Rauer Islands, Antarctica - Metagenome Filla 3 #764 (v2) (version 2) | ecosystem: Environmental > Aquatic > Non-marine Saline and Alkaline > Saline ... | reverse complement strand
TCAAATCTTTATTTTAATCATGGAATGGTTGATGTATTTCTTTTTGTCCATCTATGACAGTATCTCAAAAAAGCTTTGCCCCATTGGGCTGATTTCTCTTACTTTAGGTTTACTTGTCTACAATCGAACTCTCCTTATGCTTTTCACTTTTCCAAAAGAGTACTTCAAATTCATAGCTTTAATTGACTATGCCACTATTAATTGAATGGCTTCTATAACAACTGATTAATAAATATAGGGACAATACCCGTTAAGCCTATTACACAAGTAATTGTAATAGTTACATAATTCACATAATTTTCGAAGAGAGAAAATATGGGGTGGTAACAATTAATACGGCGGAGGATTACCTGTGGAAATGGGTAATGCTATTCTCGTTTTCAGCACGGATTATTCACGATGAGGTGTGTATGAGTACCTCAACGTGTAAAATTTAATGTATGTTACGTTATTTATCTTATTGCTCAACCTTGGGTGTAGATTTTTTGGTGTATAACCCGGGCTATCTCTCTGTTTGTTGTTGTGGCACTAAGTTACCATTCTCTACATTTACTGCTAACGGTTGATGGGGTGAGGGTGTCGTGCAGGATTACAAAGCGATTATCTATCAGTCTACACCGACCTCTTTTTATGAGCTGCAAATCTTCGAAAACATCTAAATGTAGGCTTGGCCCTGGAATGCCTTCCTAATGACCGCATGCACTATATCAAGTGTTGTGCAACCGTCTTCTATTTATTTATTAAATAAGCATTCCTTTTTTATAGTATCGAGGTCTTGTTTCAGTTTGATTGCCAATTCGGCTCTATTGAAGGCATACTTTGAATATAGAATTGCAGCTGCTTTAATGTCAGCTTGATTTATCGTTGCTAACGAATTAAGTGCTTTTTGCAATCGCAACATGACTTCTATATTATCAGCACCATCCCTAGAAATAGGCCTGAATGCATCATCAAAAAAATCTTCCATCGAAATTTGTGGAACTTCTATGCAATCATAAAGCACATCACTTTCTGTGCTATTTTCAATCTCATCATTCCATAAAAAAAGGAGTCTTTCATGGCTCCCAATAATTTGGATGGCGGTTCCTGGATCATTAATTCCTGGTGACAATGCTCTACTGGCAATTTCTGTTAAAGCAATTAGCCCAAATCGAGGATCTTCGTCGAATAATCTGGTATGATCAACGTGAATGGCATCATTCACCTTTTGAATAACTTCATTCATATCTATATCCTGACTAGAACGAATGAACGCAATTTCAGTATTTTCATGAATAAATTTACCCGGAAGACAATTAAGTCGAATTTTTAGCCCTATCTCTTTAGCCAATTTCTGTAAAGCATCCATATTTATATGTTGTACGTATCCAATAGAATCAGCAAGCACTGATTTTCTATCTGGGAATACGCCAGTTATGGGAAGAGCATTGAGCAAAGGATTTTTAATGTAGCTGGATAAAGATTTCGTGGCAACTGCTTCTACCTGCATGATGGTATGCTCCAATCTTCCTAATCTCGAAATATTGTCTACCCATTTTAAAAAGGTGAGAATGACTAAGGCAAAGAATATGAGAGTGATCAAGAAGAGAATAAATTTCCCCGCCTGATTATAATAACCATTATCCATGGCAACTGTAGCCACAATGCTAAATATAAATGCTCCTATAAATGTAGAAAGAGCGTTTTGCGACACATCGTCTGTGATTACAATTTTAAATGACCTTGGAGTTGCTGTTCTACCTGCAGCAGAGTAAGCTGAAATCATCGATCCAACTGCAAATATTGAGATGACCAACATGCTAGCGGATAGAATGTCCAAAAGTCCTTCAATCGATTCTATTTTTATAATTGGAACAACATCATTAAGTCTGGTCCCATCGGCTTGATGGGCAATCAGTGCGGCTACCACTGAGAATAAACAAAATACAAAAGGTCTAAACCATAAATGCTCACGAAGCCTATTGAAATATATGATGATCTTTTTTTTCATAGTATTCTTAGTTGAGTTTATAGGCGGTCACAACAGTTTTTATAGATGGTTCATAACCATCCATATAACCCTATTCAAATCTTCAGTATAGGTATATATCTATTTAGAACGTAGTTTTATTTTTATCTAAACTAACACTTTCACACATAGTATCCAAGGGACTTATAATCAACTACTAAAAATGCTGCATTCAAGATTCTAAGGCGACTAAGGTTTACCAACACTACTCGTTTATCTTTTTCTTGTATAACAAACGCAGGTTTTCGTCACTTATATTTTCGCGATTATTTTTAGGGACACTATTTATTTTTTAAAAATAATGAGTGGAATTAAAATGCTTCCCTATTTGGATAGCACACTAAAAACCACCTTCTCCTTTTATAAAGTTCTTACCAACTCATCGAATTCCCCCTTACCAGCAATCCCAGATAAGTCAACAAATCATATAGCGGACTCCACTGAGCCTGTCGAAGTGTTGGCCTATCGGCACGTGATATGCTTAGTTATTATGCCACGTTATTTTATTCCATCATCCATATCATTAAATCCTTTTCGTTAACAATCGCCCAAGAATGAGGATGTCTTTCGCCATTGGCTCGATAACCCTTGTTTTCTGTTTTTATTAGTTCGACATTTTTGTTTCCAAATTCAGATTTTAATATGTCCGAAAGTTTTTCAATGTAAAAAGCATTTAAATCCTCAAAATCGTTTTTTCTGTTCTCTTTCCACCATTTCAAATCAGGTTCTGTGTATAGTCTGATTTTTAGATTTTTCAATCCTCTTAAGTTCTGGATATTTTGTGTTTCGTAAGTAAATGGCGAGTTTTTTTCATAATTAGCTATTCCGCTTTCAGGATTTCCAAATTCTTTGTCAAAAAAACCCTTTATCCACGTTGCTTCTTGAACAGACGGTTCTGCAAAGTTCATTTCCAAGTTCTTTTTGGCAGTTTTATAAAGTGCTAAAAAGTCAATTGGTGAGTCCACTATAAAAAGACCTTCGGGTTGAATTTGGCTTTTGTTTTCTACAAGGTAATCACTAATTAATAGGCTCACATTTCCGCCACTTGAAAAACCACCGATAAATATATTTTTATTGGGTAGGTCGTTTTGAGAAATTATTATTTCCAACTGTTCTGCTAATTTTTGTTTTTCAGTCGGTTTTAAAAACAAATGTTGGTTCAAATTCATTGCCAAAACTGAAAAGCCGTTTTTAACACTAATTCCTTTGATTTTAAATTCGCTTAATGTGTTTTCCGCGTCGCAAGGGAAACAAGGAAATAAAATCAATAATCCTTTTTGATTTTCAGCTTTGATTAATTCAAATTCCGAAGTTTTAATAATTTCAGGCGTAGGTATTTCAGTAGGATTATTTTTCTCGTTTTGTCCTTTGCAAGGGATTGTAATTAAAGCTAAAATTATGACGAATTTGTGCATTTTTTTTAAATTGTGGGCAACATCCATATAACCTCTATTCAAATCTTCAGCATGGGGTATATATTTATTTAGAACGTTGTTTTATTTTTATCTAAACTAACACTTTCACACATAGTATCCAAGGGACTTTTAATTAAGCACTAGAAATGATGTATCCAAGATTCTAAAGAAACGAATATTCATCAACACTACTTGCTTATTTTTTCCTTGTATCACAAACGCAGGTTTTCGTCATATTCATTTTCGTAAGTACCTTTAACATTAATTATTTTCAAAGATAGTGAGTGTCATAAAGGTATTTCTCCATTTGGATAGCAGTTTAAAAACAACCTTCTCCTCTTGTAAGGTTTTTGCCAACTCATCGAATTCCCCATTACCAGCAATCCCAGATAAGTCAACAAATCATATAGCTGACTCCACTGAGCCTGTCGAAATGTTGGCCTATTGGCAAACCATATGCTTAGTTATTGTACCCAGTCATTAGTTTATAAATCGTTTTATTTAGTTCTCCAATTTTCTCGAATATTTTCAACTCTGTTCCTTTTTTCAAATCTCTACTTGCAGTTGCCGAAGAAATATCTTTGAAAATATCCATATAATCTTTTCTCGTAAATTGAATCTTATTTAAAGAGACAAAATATTCTAATCTGTCTTTTTCATTTAATGTTCGATTATTGAAATTTAATAATTCACTTATTGAAATATCAATTACTCCTAACATGTATTCAATAAACTGTGTTGATTTTCCAGATTTATCACTTTCCGCTAAAGCTTTATAATATTTTTCCTGATCGTTACTCATTAAAGTCTCGAAAGGTAAGAACTCAAAGATTGGATATTTTTCCATTAAAATCAGAGTTTGCCATAATCTTCCCATTCTTCCATTCCCATCTAAAAATGGATGTATAAACTCCATTTCATAATGGAAAACACAACTTTTAATTAACTCAATTTCGTCTGACTTTTTTAAGTATTCAAAAAGGTCTTTCATTAAGTATGGAAGGTTTCCAAAAGGTGGAGCTTCATGTTCTATTTTTGAACCTTTTACAATTCCAACGCTTTGTTTTCTGTATTTTCCAGCATCTTCAATGAGGCTTTCCATTAAGTCTTGATGAGCTTTTAGAAATGACTTTTCATTAGATGGTTTGTAAATATCTAAATTTTCATATATTTTTATTGCCTTTAAAACTTCAACGACATCTTTTTTTGGACCAATAACCCTCTTGTTTTCGAGAAGCGCTGTTATTTGTTCTTCCGTAAGTGTGTTTCCTTCAATTCTTAAAGAAGAATGAATAGTTTTAATTCTATTCTGTTTTTTTAATTTAGGAGATGGTTTGTTTAGTAAGTTAGCATTTACTTCACCTATTTTTTCTGAAATGGAAGTTATTAACTTTAAAATAGAAGATGTTATTTCGTAAGGTGGTTTCATTCTTGATACTATCATTTGATATTATCAAAGATATAGTCATTTCGCTATAATTGTGGAGTGAAACGAAATTTTTGATTGGGCCCAACATCCATATAACCCCTATTCAAATCCTCAGTATAAGGTATATATCCATCTTTAACGTTGTTTTATTATCAACTAAACTAACACTTTCACACCTAGTATCCAAGGGACTTATAATTAGCCACTGAAATGCTGTAGTCGAAATTCTAAAGTAACGGAGATTTGCCTACACTACTCGCTTATTTTTTCCTTATATCGCAAATGCAGGTTTTCGTCATCTTCATTTCCACAATTATTTTCAAGGGCATTATTTATTTTCATAAAGGTATTTCCCCATTTGGATAGCAGTTTAAAAACGACCTTCTCATCTTGTAAGGTTCTTGCTAACTCATCGAATTCCCCCTTATCTAAAAATCATGAATCAGTTAACAAATCATATAGCGGACTCCACTGAGCCTGCCTGTCGTGCCTTGGCAGGTAGGCCTGTCGAAGTGTTGGCCTATCGGCACGCCATATGCTTAGTTGTTGCCCATAATACTTCTACATACTACTAGACAATACATTCTTCCTATTAGTTTATTCAGTTCGTTTCTCTTGGTCATTTATGCTTAAAAAATGAATTGCGATTAACAATTTTATGTTCGGATTTTCTAAATCAAAACTCTCTTTGTTCGTGTAAATCCATTGCTGTAATAAAGCTGAACTCTCAAAATCGCCAGAAGCAATTAATCGTTTGGCATATTTCTTTACAAACTTATTTTCTTGACCAACTGCAAGTAAAAAATCCGCATATTTTCCTTCAACACCTTTTGCGCAAAGCGATTGATATTTTTCGTTAGTCTTTAATTTTGTTGTTTTGCAAAAGTTCCAAATTTCGTTGAATGTTTTTTCTCCAATTGATTCATAAAGTTCATTCTGCAACCGAAAATCAATAAGCTTAAAAATCGGTTCATAACCAAAATCAATTAAGTTCGGAAGAATTGGCTCGAAACAATTTTTGAAGTCAGTTTGGTTAGTTTTACAGATTTGGTTCTCAAAAAACTCAGTTATTTTTTGTAAATCCGCAATTTGGTCGGCTGAAAAATGAGCTTTTAATTCAGGGGTTGAGGATTGACTTTTGCAAGACAAATTTAAAATCAGAATAAGTAAAATTAATTTTTTCAATGTCTTTTTAGTATTGTTGGCAACATCCGTATAACCCCTATTCAAATCCTCAGTATAAGGTATATATCTATTTAGGACGTTGTCTTTATTACAAACTAAACTAACACTTTCACACCTAGTATCCAAGGGACTTATAATTAACCATTAAAAATGATGCATTCTAGGTTCTAATGCATCGGAGGTTTGCCAACACTACTCGCTTATTTTTTCCTTATATCGCAAAAGCAGGTTTTTGTCAATTTTATTTTCGCAATTATTTTCAAGGACACTATTTATTTTTTAAAAATAATGAGTAGAATTAAAATGTTTTCCTATTTGGAAAGCACACGAAAAACAACCTTCTCCTCTTGTAAGGTTTTTGCCAACTCATCGAATTCCCCTTGATTAAAAATCTCGGATCAGTCAACACATCATATAGCGATGGCCTATCGGCACGCCATATGCTTAGTTATTGTAACACGTTTATATCGCATTATTAATTCCATTTAAAAATTCAGATATTCGTTTAGGGTTATTTTTATTCGTTTCAAGGAATCCTACGTTCCCGCGTACGAACTCTTTAAAAATTCCATTGGGTTTATCAGAGGTATTATTTAGCCGCATTCCGTAATTATAAATGTAAGAACGAATAGTATATATTGGTCCCCAGGGAAATCCCCACCAACCTAGAAGAGATGATTTTATAATGGCATTCGTGTTGAGTTTGTTTAAGCATTCTGAACAGCCAACTTTTATGCGTTTGTCATAATATGATATTACAATTATACTAACTACTTCTCCTATCATCGAAATATTTAATTTTTTGTTTTCAGAGGAACAAATCGAACAAGTACTGTTTTCAATTAGACTACAATATTCAGAAAGCTCATCTTTAGTCAGTTTTCTGTTTTGGATCTCAATTCCATTTAGAATCTCTGGAGAAAGGTTTCTTTTTTGGATTTCAAATTTTAGAATTTTTAAAACTTCTGGACGTAAAGAATTAGCATCCTTCATTGCAATATTTTCAATGGTATAGTCATCGAAATTTTTATAATTATCTCTAATATCTTCTATATCCATTCAGTTTTTTTTTAAAAAAAAAATGTGTTACAACATCCATATAATCGCTATTAAAATCTTCAGTATAGGGTAAATATCTATTTAGGACGTTGTTTTTATTATCAACTAAACTAACACTTTCATATATATTATCCAAGGGACTTTTAATTAACCACTAAAAATACTGCATTCAAGGTTCTAAAGCAACGGAGGATTGCCAATACTAATCGCTTATTTTTTCCTTATGGGGCAAATGCAGGTTTTTGTCATATTTATAATTGTTTTTATGGACACTATTTATTTTCATAAATAGCAAGTGGAATAATGGTGTTTCCTTGTTTGGAAAGCACACTTAAAACAACCTTCTCCTCTTGTAAGGTTCTTGCCAACTCCTCGAATTCCCTCTTACCAGCATTCCCGGATCAGTCAACAAATCATATAGCTTTGGCCTATCGGCAAGCCATACGCTTAGTTATTGTAAAACGTTTTTACTTTTTCTTTCTAGAATTCTTACCTTTTTTTTTCAGCTTCCTTGTTTTTTTCTATTTGTTTTTTTATCAATCCTTTTAGATTAATTAATGGAAGATGAATACCTTTTTCTTGAGTTGTAGACGTAATTGTGAAAATTGAATATCTCAAAAAAGGTATTAAAGTTGCTAAGCCAGCAAATTTTATAAGGTCATTTATATTTTCGCCTTTAATTTTTTCTGACACCTCATAGTGTCCCTCAACTAATATTTTGAAATTTTCTAATTCCAAAGATATTTGAGTTTTAAAATCTCTTATGTTTTCTTTGTGTCGTAATATGTTAAAATTCAAATCACATTCAGCAATTTCAAAGCTTTTTTCAAAATTGTAATAATAAATCACATTTTTGACTGCTTGATTATGAATTATAATGTCATTATTAAAAAAAGTACTATCCATTTTGTTTTTTTATCTAAAAGAGTCTTCAATTTCTAAGAATTCAAAACTTGTATCTTTATTTTTTTTCAAGTCGTTTAATGAAATTGTTTCTACAACAGAATATGCATCATTAATTGATTTCTTAATTTGTTTATCACCAATCCAACTAACAAAAGGAGATCCTTTAAAAACCTCTGAATCGATAAAATGAGTTGTAGCAGGAATATATTCTTTATCGGAATAAAACATCTCTGAGTGTTTGTCTTCAGAAAAGTATGTTGGTGGTTGTAATTTAATATCCAATGCTTTTTGAAATAAAGCAATATGATTCATATTCAAATTTTTATGCAAATTGAATAAAGCACTTATAAACGGTTGTTTCAAGCCTGTTTTTTCTGAGAGTTCTGCTTGTGTTATATTTTTATCTTCAACAACCTCAATTATAGAACTTAAAAATCTAGACTGAACCATATTAGATTCAAATTCTAAATCAAAATCATTCTTCTGTAAAAGTGATTTGATGCTATTCGATAATTTCATATTCATAATTTGAAACGATTTTATGACGATTATTAAGTACTTTATTTACGTTTTCAGATTTTTTATGTAGATAAATTTCTGACATCACAATACACTGCTTTTTGTTTGTTCTTTTTGTTATATTACAAATTATTCTATCATTTTCTCTGTTTTTAAAAGGCTTCATAGACTTTGTCTTATATGGTTCATCACCATATTTTTTCGTCCTTAATCCTTCCATTATTTGAGAAAAAATAACTTTTATTTCTCTTCTATGTTGCTCATCTTTCATTACATATTTAAAAAAATCTGGAACTAATGAAACGTCACAACAAATGTTGTATTTAGTTCCGGGTACAATTATAATAGCTTTCTTCTTCAATGCAAATATAACTAATAGGTTATAATAATAAGTGAATTCAACATTTTATTTTGTAATAACGTTGTTTTTTTTAAATGTTTGCCAACATCTGTATAACCCCTATTCAAATCCTCAGTATAAGGTATATATCTATTATAGGACGTTGTTTTTATTACCAACTAGTCTAACACTTTCAAACATTTTATCCAAGGGACTTATAATTAACCACTAAAAAGGAGCATTCAAGATTCTAATACAACGGATATTTGCCAACACTACTCGCTTATTTTTTCCTTATATCGCAAACGCAGGTTTTCGTCATTTTCACCTGCGCAATTATTTTCAAGGGCATTATTTATTTTCATAAAGGTATTTCCCCATTTGGAAATCAGTTTTAGAACAACCTTCTCCTCGTGTAAGGTTCTTGCCAACTCATAGAGTTTCCCCCTTATTTAAAAATACCGGATCAGTCAACAAATCATATAGCGATGGCCTATCGGCACGCCATATGCTTAGTTATTGTAACACGTTTTTCCTTTTTAAATCGCTAATATTTCAGAAATCATTGTCTTATATTCTTGAATATTTCTTTCATATTTTTTCTGAACTCTAATCCATAATATAACTCCAACTGCTAAAATTGTTGTTGCAATTATATACATTGAAGCACCGCTAATTTTACCTGAGATTACAGCAATTAAAAAACCTAATCCCACCGACATATCTGTAAATATTACTAATTTCCACAAAAAGTGTTGATTAAAAGAAATTTCTACATCGGTCTCCTTTTCAATATCTGTTTTTGATAATTTTCCATTTACAACAATGCTGTTTAAATAGAACAAGTACCATGCATATAGAATCCGTTTACGCATTTTAAATGTTATTGAATTATTTTTATCGTGATTCATATTAAACACTAATCCGTTAACAGATTCAAGTGCGGACTCAATATTCTTACTAATCTCTTTAGGACTACTTTCTACTTTAAAATTCCATTTTTTCATAATATCGTTTTCAATGTTTGGTAACGACCCGTATAAACCCTATTCAAATCTTCAGTATAGGCTATATATCTATTTAGAACGTTGTTTTATTTTTATCTAAATTAACACTTTCAAACATTTTATCCTAGGAACTTTTGATTATCCACTAAAAATGAATAATTCAAAGTTCTAAATTAACGGAGGATTACTATCGAAAAACCTGGTAGACCCTATAATGAAGTGTACGTTTCTGTGTAGCCTAAATAAATAAAGAAAAATCAATTAAAAAAGCTCAAAGAATCAGTTATATGAATCTATGAGCCTAGACTACTCCTGTTTCAAATTAAAGTAGAAAAGAGTTGTTTTTGACCTCAGTTCTTTGTTGCCAACTGGCTTTTAAATTCGCATTATATTATCTACTTTACTTTGAACATTATCAATGCTTTCAAAAAATGGAACTAGTTCTGGTTCAATCCAACTTATCAAATCGTAAAGTTTTGCTCTAATACTAATTGTTTCAGTACAATCGATATTGTTTCCGTTAAAGCATAAAGGTTCACAATGGTTTACTCTATTTCTAAACTTTCTAATGTCATCCAGTTTTGAATAGATACTCGCTCTATCTTCTACTGCAGGTTTGTTGATGAAAATTTGTATTGGTTGTCCACCGATTAATGAGTAGTGATGAGCAAGAAATAAAGCTATCCAAAAACCGAAAGTTTGGTCTGAAATTATTTTTCCGTTAGTTATAGGAATTCCTCTTCTATTTAATTTGTTTTCCGTTTTTATAACGGAACTTCTTAAAAAGTAGTGTGAATGAGCCAATGACGGATTTCTCATAAATCTATTTTTTTGATTTATTATCCAATCATTATCAACAAAATGGCTTGATAGTTGTAAATTTAAACTATTCCTTAAAACGACTTCAAGTTGTGTCAATATAGGATGCATTGCTTGAGCCAACCTAATATTTGCATTGTATAGTCTTTTGGCTCTATTTTTATTATTAGTAGTAGCGTTGAGATATCTATTATATCTTGGTCTAGATAAATACTTATTTCGTAATTCGTTTCTCATATATTTCGCAATATCGAGAATTATTTATATATTTACATCATATAGATTTAGTAAAGCCTCTTTCTTTATTGAAATGTAACTAAATAGAAGATATAAAAAGGAACTCTTAATCGAGTTCCTTTTTTTTGTTTTCAGCTTATTGGAAACTAGCTTTATAGTTCCTTTAATGCTTTAATTATGTCTTTCGTTGAATGGATAGATGTATTTAATGCCATCCTATCTGCTAAAGTTGGACTAAATTTAAGTACTTCATCTTTTGAAATTTTATGACAAATAGGTAAAATAACTTTATGGCCATTCATTTCTCTGGCAACCATTCCGTTCAATTCGTATTCTGTCCAATTCTTCTTAACGAATGATGGCGAAATTATGACTATTCCGAATCTTGAATTTGTTAATCCAACGTCAATTTTTTTTCTTAAACTGTCTCCAATTTTTAATTCAAACTCATCATACCAAACCTCAAATCCGTTTTCTTTTAACGAACCTGCAAGACTTCTCACAATGTCATCTTTATCTTCTGAAGCGTGTGAAATAAAAAAATCGTATCGTTTATTCTCTTTTACTTCTACATTTTCGAACGTTGTTTGTGATGAATAGTTTTGATGAATTAAAATGTCTAATTGTGTTTTTTGCTCATCTATTTTTCTTTGTAAACTTCGCTGAAAATCTTCTTGTTGTTTATTCTGCTTTTTAATTTCTGTATCTTCTGAATTGCGTAAATCTTGTTTTTTCTTGCCTAATTCAATTGACTTATCAGCTATCTTTTTTTGGTATTCAGCAATTTTCTTCTTACAATTATATATGTCAGTCTGATAACCTTGTATCTGTCGATTTTTACTTTGTAAAGTTGAGACGGACGTACTTTTATTAATTGACCTATTCACAGAGCAAATTTGTTTGTTTTTTTCATTTTCCTTTTTACTCTCATCCGCAATTTTCTTTTGAAAGTCTGCAATATCTTTTTCAATTTTGTTTATTTGGTTTTGGTAATAGCTTGGATTCATTTTCGTTTTTTCAGCTCGTTGCACAACATCCATATTTCCCCCCATTCAACTCTCCAGTATCGGCTATATATCTATTTAGGACGTTGTTTTTATTACCAACCAAACTAACACTTTCATATATATTATCCAAGAGGCTTTTAATTAATCACTAAGAATGCCACATTCGACATTCTAAGGTGACGGGTGTTTTACTATAGCAAAATCTGGTAGGCCATACAATGAAATTTACGTTTCTGTGTTGCCTAAATAAATAGAGAAAAATCATTTAAAAAAACTCAAAGAATAAGTTTTACGGATCCATAAGCCTAGACTACTCCTGTTTCAAATTAAAGTAGAAAAGAGTTATTTTTTACCTCAGTTCTTTGTTAGGCACTTTGTTTATTGTCCACAACATTTTTTATATTTCAATCCACTTCTACAAACACAAGAATCATTTCTTCCAACTAAATTTATTTTATTT
>Ga0306899_1000943_pt1 | contig 12427 bp, 13 predicted proteins | sample AntRauMFilla3764_FD_190407 | JGI IMG/M metagenome (GOLD analysis project Ga0306899, IMG submission 190407) | Saline lake microbial communities from Rauer Islands, Antarctica - Metagenome Filla 3 #764 (v2) (version 2) | ecosystem: Environmental > Aquatic > Non-marine Saline and Alkaline > Saline ... | reverse complement strand
AATACCACATACACCGAGAGAAACATCACTGCTCACCACCCCATTCGCAATGTCACCACAAACACCGGAAGTCACGCATCCAGTAGACACTGGTCCCTCTACCCAAGAAGCAGAAACCAGGACTGGAAAACAATTAGAAACAGCACTCACCGTCATTCAGACCGGTGAAAACGGAACGCGTACGATAGACCCGATCCGAGCTAAAGCACTACTCACACGGTTCACCATTACGCATCAACAGGGTCACACCTACACCGTCGCTGACCAGACAAACAAATACACTGCTAATCGTGACGAAGGAACCTGTACTTGCCCGTCGACATTGCCAAAACGCAATAAACAGTGTGAACACCTGCAGCACCTGGAAGAACGAGCAAACCGAGAAGAATTACGTACTCCCAATGGAGAATCTGCCTCCATAACGACCGAGAGTAAACAGGACAACTCGGCACAGATGCAAAACAATGAAACGTCTGATCCCGGCACGGTAACACTCACATGTGATGAATGCAGCCGGGGTATCGGGCACACTGATTATTTCCACGGCGCGATCGACTACGCTACCTGTAACGTCTGCGCGTTAGAGAATCACAGTATCTACTATCTTGATACTGATGGCAGTGATGACCATGAACTCGTCCGCTTTGAACAGCTTCTCACAAACACTGCCGCAGCATCATACTATCATGAAAACGGTGTGATGTCCGTCTATGACTTCTTCGAGGATCACCCGGACACTGAGCCAGACGACTCCGTCATCACGGTCTCACAACGCTTGGACGCACCTAACTGTACCGGGCTTCTCTTCGATAGCGACACGATCGCCGTTCCCGGGACGGTTTTGACAAAAGCAGTCGAAACGATGGACTCACAAGAGACTGCTGAACAAGAAAATATCCCGGACGATACTGAGTTTAACATCGTCCGTGGGTTTGAATCGTATACGAACACGCCGCCAGCAGCGCTCAAATCACAAAACACTGCGCCCGGTGCGCCAGCAAATGAGTGAACGCACCGAAGTACAAATCGTTCTTAGGTGAATCTCATACCCATGTCACAAAATACAGCAAATGAACAAGCAGAACTCGGTGCATTCGATACCGAGTCTACAGAAACAGAAGACACAGAATCAGATGAACCTGTTGTCACACACAATGAAACCGCAAACAGTAACACAGCCGGTGAAAGCACTCCTGAGTCCGACTGTGATTCCTCATCAGAGCCTGATGAGGAGTCTCTATCTCAGAAAGACCTGTCAGAGGTCACCGTGTGGGATACTGATAACATCGTAACTGTTGACGGCGCAAGCATACTGCACCCTCGGTCTGGTGATTTCCGGAGTCTCACCGGTTCGACCGGGATCTCCAAGCACCGTGTAAAACTCGTTATCGACGGGGTTGATGCATACCTACAAGAAAACGACTGCCGGCAGATCGACGTTCCGAAGTACTACAGTGGGTTCGATGACTTTGAACCAGTCATCACGAAGCGGACTGCTGCCTCAAACGATGGAGCGCTTGGGATTCACGGCCCGGATTTAGAAAACGTTATTCGGTACATTGCCGGGAAAGGCGGGTTCTCCCACGGAAATCTCAGCGTTTTCGTTGGAGCACAACATCACTACCTCGTCACGTACGAAAATGAGTCGTTCCTGGTCTACGTGGATGACGTCTCATACCCTGCAGACAGTGATTTTAACGCTACGTCGAGGCACGTCAACGGATTCGATATACCAGAAGATGATGACCTCGTTGCAGCTGGCCTGAAACCGTTCATCGAGGCAGTCGAAACCCATCACGATATGACTGTGACCGGCCACGACGAATTGGTCGGGAGCTCTCACCGGTTCACGGTTGCAGACGACGATGTAATCAGAAGACATACTGTATGTCTGTCCCGGGGAGTGAACCGCCTACTTCGAATAACATACATCCAAGTTCGAGGGACGCACCTGAAACGCATCGCCCGGAGCACACAGGTGAAAAGCGATATCACTGGAGAGTTCGAGTACGAAACCGAATTTGGTGAAGTGTATTCGGGTGAGATTACAGAAGACGACATTGAGTCTGAGATTGGTGATGAACAACGAGGCCGGCATGTCGTTGGGTATACGAAATCGGTAGAGGACCCGCGGACTTCGTCGAGAGCATCGATGTCCGGTCGTGTGAAGGTCTCTGTAAACACGTACCAGCTCTTGAAACGGGACACCGATACAGGATATGTTCGTTTCGAAATTAGAAGTCGGGCGGACACAGTAGCTCGATTCAAGCCTGAGGAGAAAGACTACGACCCGATTAACGACCCGCTTGAATAGGGGACTGAACTTCCGTAGAGGGAAAATTGGAAACCCAATCACCTAAAACACTGCATGAATTACTCCCTGTAAGATGCCGGACTTCAAACTTACCTACATAATGGATAACGGGCCTTGGGTGCTTGATGAGGTTGGGATTGTGAACAATCTTCACGACGAGAACACGTTTCATAAGTTACCAACCGGGCATTTCGCTACGGAATTTGATGTTCTCAGTGATGCCGTAACATTCTTCGCTCCAATTCAGTATGATGATGTCGAATCTGATGAAGAATATTACTCCTGCCTGTTCCTTGAGGATATCGACGGAATGTCTGAACGTGAAAACATTCCAAATCGAGTTACGGATGTCAGTACAGCACACACGATCGGAGAACCAGCAATGTGGACTGAACCTGTTGGTGATGTGATCACGATTTCTCATAACGGTGAAGAGCAGAAAGTTCTGGACACGATTTGGCTGTATGAGTTCATTCCGGTGTCTGAGGATATTGAAAGCGTGATGGATCTTCGAAACACGTTAGAAGATATTACTGGAGAACCCGTGTACGGCATTAACGTTTCGTAGCCGCGTACAGTTCTTGACGGCCGATTCTGATTTCCATGCCTTTTTACCAATTCCCGCAGTAGGTACAGTGAGAAAAGAGGGTGAGCCGTACCTGTACAGGTCACACGCAACCGCCCGCAGAATCCCCAATCACATTCACCCATGCCAAAATACTCCGTAAACGGACCACCGCACCCGAAGTCCGATACTGATGACACCAGCTCAGACGACTCGGGTGAGTCAGAAGTAGAGGCTGATGAAACCACCTCGGCGTCCGCTGAAGTCACAGCAACCGATAGTGAAAACACGAACAGCACCGAAACCTCTGACGGTACCGAAGAACAGACGCTGTCAACCGACGCGTTCGAGGACGTGGATATTCCCGGTGCAGATCCCTTCAACTCGCCTGACGAACCCACAGAGTCAACGGAAACAGTCGACGAGGAACAAGAGCCTGAAGCAACGCCTGCCACCGTATCTGATTCGGTTGAAACCAGTACTACTGATGATACCGAATCAGTTAACGAGGATAGCGTTGTTGATGCTGATGGTGTCTTTACTGACCCTGATGCTGCTGAAACATGGGGGTCGGATACGGAAACCATTGGGTTCGAGGAAGACATCACGTTCGAAGACCCTGCAGAAAAAGAGGAACCCGCTCCAACTGCACAGACCGCTACGCGAACGGCACAGAACGATACTGATTCGACAGTTGATGAACCCGAAGACGGTAGTCTAGGGTTTGATGGCGTTGAGATAGACGGTGCGCATGATCCTGACGAAGACGCATCGTTTGATGCTCTCCTTGACGATGAGGGAGACGTAAACGCTGAGTCCGATAGCAGTTCTGGTACTGCTACTGCTCAGTCTGAATCCAATTCTGTTGAGGGAAACGAATCCGGTCGAACGTCTGACCAGGGAACACGGTCTGAAACAGAGAAATCCACTAATGTTAGTGACCGTGGAGATGTTTCCGAAGACGTTACGGGAACGTCTGAGACGACAGAGCAAGCAACGATCGCGGAACCAACTGGTCCAGCGTCTGTTGGTGATGTAGATCCGCCGGAGATGACTCCACAGTCACGTATTCGGAGTCCCGGTGAGTACATTGTGAACGGGTTAGAAGAACTCGGTGAAGCGGCTATTTGGTCGATTACAGCAGTTGCAGCGATTGTCGCATTCGGGATCTACTGTGCCAGTATCGTTATGGAATGGGGAGCATCGATACTCCTGATTTTCTACGGGATTGCTCTTGCACTCATACTGGTTGACCCGTCAGCATCATCTGCTGCGGCCATGGCTGCTGGCAGCGGTCGGTTCGCTGTTGCCTTCGAGCTTACAATCCACGTGATTCCGGCCATCATGGGTGTCTTCGTCGTGTCGATGCTGATCGACAAAGTGCTGAACGGTGGACAGCGGTATCAGAAAGACTTGCCGTTCAGTCGGATGTGACCAGCTTGTCGGCACGGTGACGCACGACGGACGGTCATGTTGTAAAGACGTTTTACGAGTGTGCACGCCAGTATACTGTACTGGAGCGCAGTGAGGACTGCACCGACCGGACTGTCATACGACAGTGATGGTTGGAGAAATACCGTGGCTTCGAAGGGCTAGTCCCCCGCGGAGACACAATACGGTTTTCGGACTACAAATCAGAATTTCATTCCACGACGATTATGATGACTCCGGTCGTCAGGCCGGATCCTCATGGGTGTGGATTTGCCTCCACATTCCCCGTTACTGAACGGGCAGTCATAGCTATCCATGGACGACGAAGTATCGTTCGTGACGCGATGTTGCCCATAACGTTCAGTGATGTGGGACCACCGGTCGATGAGCGCTTTGGGGCACTCATCGACCACATTCCGTACGCTGTACCACAGTACATCACGTTCGCCCCGGATTTTCCATACTACAGTACTGATGTACTGCGATTCCAGAAACGTAATTTCCCGGATGAATCGGTCAGCGTGCTCACCAGAAATCCAGTCCTTTTAGAGGGTCTATCCTGTACGATGTGATACACCACACCGGGTGAGTGAGAAACGCTCCAATACCACATAAGACCGAGTTGACCCCTCGGTCGCGTCTTCTCTCTTCCACCGGATTTGTGGTCTCAAGAAGCCGTGGCTCCAACGATTGGGAACACGGGTGCGATGGATCGGACGACTAAGCGAAACGCGGTGCGACCCAACGAAAACGAGATCAATGAGCGAAACACAGAAATCGACGCAATCGAACACAACGATTCCGACTGACCACGCAGCACAGTCTCCAACTGAACAGGCAGTTGCTGATGCTGAAGAAGAGATGCCGACCGTCACTGAACTATTCACCATTCTCGGTGAAGAATACAGAGTACTGCCGTACGATGCTGATGCGGTCTGTCAGGCTGTTCTGGACGTGATTGACCAGTCGGGTGATGATATCGATGTCGGTGATGCACAAGCGATTGCAAAGCTTGCAGAGTCCTGTACCGGCGTGACGTTTCCGGACCTGGTTGTGATGCGTGCTGAAATAACGTTGCAGAATGAATACTCAACAACGAGTATGACGACTCTGCTTCACTTGATGAGCGCACATGGGAAATCGATTCTGGACGAGAATTCGCCAGTAGAAGCTCCGATACCGGTGGAACAGGAAACTACTCAACCCCGGAAAACCCAAGCGTTTATAACAGTTCGTGCGCTACGGCTGCGTACAGAAAAAGCAATCCGGCACTTAGGAGCCACAACGAAGCGAGTAGCAGCCCGTTCCACAACCAGAACAAAATCGCTATTCACCTGGAACCGTCAATAACCAACCGGGCGTGCAAAAGCAGACTCCACAACACTACCGATGACAACGAAATCAGACGGCCTGATCAAGGTCCGTAACGAACTGTTCGAAACGTACCGCCAAGAGCTCGGCATTCCCGACACCATACTGAACCGAGTAGATGAAATCCTCGACATCGCCGTCGAAGCGGACCAGACACGAAGCCGTTGCTACAAGACAATCATCGCTACTGTTGCACTCATCGCGTGCCGAGAGAACAACATTCCACGCGTAGCTGATGACTTCGCCAACGCCACGATCAAAAACGGGAACCCGCTCACCCGGAATGAGGTTCACGCTGAGTTCCGCCGGCTCAAACGAGAACTCGACATCGCAACGCCACAGATCGATGCAGAAGCGCACCTGAACTACTACGCTGACGAACTCGACGTCACGGAAGAAACCCGAGACACTGCCCACGAGTTCCTTACAACCGCACGGGAAAACGGAATGGCGAACGGACCAGCACCCACCAGCCTCGCTGCCGGTGCACTTGATGCTGCTCGACGCCTCACAAACGACGACGTCGTTCAAACTGATATTGCCGGCATCAGCCACGTCAGCAAAAACCAGTTCCGCGAGTACTGCCAGGAACTAATGGAAACCCCGGCAGCCTGACGCGTGACACAATCGCCGTCCAGCTGAGGCACACAGGTGCGAAATAATCAGTACTCCTGTCCTCTCGGGCACGTCCAACCAAGCCTCTGAGACGACAGACACCCGCAAACCAACTCACCCATTCAAAGTTACTCATGACACCACCAGTCACATCCCTTGCACGCGACGAAGTCCGACTCGAAGACGGAACAATCGCCCGGATCAAAGCCGGAGACACGTGGATCGAATTCGAAGAAGGCACCGACACTCAACTCCGCTCGAATATCGTTGACCGGTTCACGATTAACGATATCGTGACCGATGCGGTTCAAATCGAAACCTCGGATGAAGACGGTGAAACGCATCTCGGTGATTACGAGTTCCAATCGTTCCGTGACAAAGCCTTGGCTGGAACTCTGGCTCCGAAGCAACACGTCTTCCCTGATGACGATACGCCAGATGCAACGCAGATCGCTGAGGATATCGTCGAAGCCGTGAATAGCGGGATTGATGCTGAAGAGCTCATGTCGGAATTCGATTCCAAGCACAATGCACTTCAGCAACGTGCATTCACCGATGTTGTGAAGCCACTTATTCTTGCGCTGGCAACTGCACCCGCTACCGATCGGCGTAACGAGAACGCTGTGGAGTCTGCCCGTGAGATTGCCGATCAGATGGATTGGGAAACACCAGACCATCGCCAGTAACTCCGACGACCAGTTTGTTTCTGTCTGTGCACGCACATCTTTCTGAACACCAGTTCGTCGGGTGCGTGAAAATAAGGCAGACGACGCATACTCTCTGTGCTCAGAGTGAACAGATACCCTAAGACCCCTGAGTACAGAAACCTCATTACCAACTCATGACCGTTTCAAAAATCGATACGTCCCGTGTCCGCACTTGCATCGAAGAGACAATCGAACAACCCCGTTCCAAGACCGTCGACGTTCACTCGCTCCTTGACTCACTCGTCACTACAGTTGAATCCCGCATCGAAGACGGGGAGAACCCAATTGATGCGACGTGGGAGGTCCTGGAAATCGAGGAACCGTACGACGACATGTCGCACACTGAGCGACTGTACACTATCGGATTCCTCTTCACGAATTTCGGGCTTGAAGAAACCTGGCTGACTGAAGACCGACGCGTCAGTCACGGTGAAACGTGGGATGACGTGACGCTCACGTTGTGTGAGCGCGCCGTGTACGAAATCGTGCATGGCCTCGCAACCGGAGAGATAGAACCAGACCCACACACGATGGGTTCCTTCCACGATACTCGTACCGGTCGGCAAGTGATCGATTTTACTGAAGACATACGGACGGATCCGCTTCGGAACACTGACGTTCACAACTGGATTGCCTCCCTTTCGATGGATGTCAGCACCCGGATCGCTAACTTCGATGACGTCGATACCGAAGACAGAAGCAGTGAACAAGGGTCTTTGACCCGAGAAGAAAATGAGACTGAAGCCCAAGCGATTCACGACGTCATCGAGAAGAACGCACGGGATGAACTGCTGACCGGGAATCTCATCACGACCGGGTCGTTCCTGGATGCACTGGAAGACCTGTACGATATGGATGGGAAACTTGCGATTGAACACGAGCAGTTATCGAAGACGGCTGCAGCAGCCGGATGGCACGAAGCGATTACGTCCGGATTGCTCTGGCATGCGATGGAGCAAGCGATTAAGGTCCACCGGGAAACGTTCGCTGATGAATTCAAGCGAGCGACTGAACGGTAGCACCTCCGGTATAGATGCAAACCACTTACTACGTGCACAACTAACACACACCTACCGATTTCACTATCATGACCTCTAACCCTGATTCCTCACGGAACAACGAAGATGCGGACACGGACTCTGAATCACCTAACTTGTGGCTCGCAGATAATTACCCGAAATACCTCGGGATTCGCGGGCTGCCGAGCGATTACCTCAAGTTCACAGTTGATTCACCAACGATCGTTGGGGCGATGACCGACGACCTGTACGAGATGAGTGAACTTCGAGCAACAGCTTGCTACGACAGTGTGATCAACAAAATTGAAGATCACATGGATGAAACGCCAGAGTTCGAAGCACTCGTATTCGCACCGGATCAAGCAACGCCTAAAGACGAAGAAGAGTCGCACCTGATTTCATTCCTCATCGGTCACAGCCTCGATGAACAGATGCTACAGCCGGAATCCGGTGGACGTCTTCCTACGGATTCGCAGTTAATCATCGACGCTGACGTCGCTGGCATTATAGAAAGCCCGTCTGGAACGACTGATGAGGAACTTGTCTGGATGAACCCTGATTTACTCCAGTACGATTACCTCACGTTGTGCCAAGCATTGGATGGGGTGATTTACTCTGAAACCGCGACTGGCGCACTGACCTCAGAACACTTTGTCATGCACATAGTGAGTGATTTATCCCTCCGCCGTGACTTGCTTACCGACGATCCATCGTTTTACGAATCTATTTATACCCCCACAGTGGAATATTTGTTAAATGAGCACTACGACGTCCACTACTGAAACGGACACGCAGACTGCGATCTCGCTGATCGAACAGCATCTCATTGACGACATAGACGGTGGTCACGGGTACTACCGAAGCCGGGACATCGCTGACGACATCGACCTGGAAACCAGGCAAGTCGCTGCACTGATCGAGAAGGTCGATACCATGTCCACCGACATCTCGATCGAACCGTGGGCATACTCCAACGCGACAACATGGCTCGTCGAAGCAACTGAATAACACACGACTTAGTGCATCGTTCACCGCGGGTACCGCACCATAAACCAGCAGCCCTCATCACCAAATCCTCGGCCACGAGACTATTTCAAGTACAATACGGGGAGACCAGCTCTCCACCACGTCATCTTGTAAGGAAATGACCATCTCTTCTACGTGATGCTGACGAGCTTTTGCGTTTATCGCGGCATATACGAGTATGCCTGCGACACTCATCACAACGACCAACTTTACCAGTATATTTACCCCCCGACCATCTTACACTGTAACACGTAATTCGCGTCTCTCGCAGACGTTTCGTGGTCGTTGCAGAAGCCCCTACAGCACAGCACGATAACCAAATCCCGGTACTCAACACGGCACTACTCCAAATGGATAAGCAACCATCGTCGACGGCCCCGTCTCGCACATCCGACAAACGGCAACAGGCAAATTCGAACCCGGACCGGCCGCCTATTGACCCTGATGACCCGAACGCACCGGATCCATTTGACCCGTTCGAGACAGCACACATGACCGACGGTGGCGCGCTGATCCAAGACGAAACGGAACTTGCGTTCGAAGCACAGCTCTCCAAAGCACTTCCGTCTACTGAAAGCCCGGTTACACCAGACACACCGTCACCAACACAGTCTGAACAGCCAACGCAACCGGACACGACGGTTGAGAAGACTGAACAAGATCATTCAGAAACTACTCCAGTTGCGATTGAAGATGGAACGCTTGTCCATACGGTTATCTCGTTTCTCACGGAAGCGGACCCTGCGTGGTCGTATGTGATCGAAGCTGCAGCAGATGATGATACCTTAACTCACCACGCAGTACGTGACGGATCGGCTGTTTTCTCGATTCGGAAAATCGTGGATGCGTACTGCGTGTACCATGAACCAGACAATCAACGCATGTCTGTCGGGACAGACCCGAATGAATACGCTGACTTTGAAACCGCTATGGCCGCATTCGTTGAAGGTATTGATTGGGGGACGCTTCCACCGGGAGATGGTGACCCGCAGATTTGGACGTACTCCGGATATCAGAACAACAGTGGGACGTTCCAACAGTATCTATCCGGGCGGAATAACAGTGAATGCGGAGGTCATTACTTTTCGAATCTGAAAGCTGCGTACGGGATTGAAATTCAATCGTTTGCTGATCGTCGTGATTCCGCAGAGCCAGGGCAGACCATGACGATCGTCACGATTACGGATGCTGCCTCGTACGGTGACGGCAATCCGATTTATCGGACACGGTTCCCGGGACAGCAAACCGCGTTCAACACGATTCTCTCCGCTCTCGATAATGGACTGAGCAACAAAATCGCACTGCACAGCAACGGAACCGGGAACACAGACTGGATCCCGTCAATCCGGACCTTGCAAGAACGCCCTTGACATCCTCCCCGCCGTGAACGGCGAGGATCCCCACACCGACTGCAGGTGCTGGATAACAGTCACTGATTTTCCGTGCGGCATCTCCGTATAGCACGTTCCAAATGCAGCTGCCGCTGGACACCCGGGTATGCGGGTGAAGGGTATCCCACAACATGTACGCCGCAATCAACCCTGACGACCTGATGAGCGCTCTGGCCACAGTCACGACGCTCGTCGACGAAGCAAAGATTCGAGTGAACGAGAACGGGGTGACCATCAAGGCCGTTGATCCTGCGAATGTCGGGATGGTTGAGATGCACCTCGACCGTGACGCGTTCGAGCGTCTGGAAACCGGTGTTGAGAATGACCCTGACACCGATGAGGTTGTTCTCGGTGTGAATCTGAACAACTTCACCAGCCAGCTCAAGGACATCGCTGACGAGCCGATTGGTGAGGATGAGCAAACGCTTCACATCGAACTGAATGAGGAAACGCGGAAACTCTCGATTTGGGGTGTCCCCGGATCGATGGAGTTCACGACCGCGCTCATCGACCCGGACAGCATCCGGCAAGAACCCGATATTCCGAGCATGGACCTTCCTGGTCACGTGCTGGTGATGTCGTCGTATCTTGACCACGCTGTCAAGACCGCGAAGAAGTACTCTGAACACATCACTCTCGGCATGAATGACGATGATGCGTCGTTCTACATGACTGCTGAAGGTGATACTGACGACTGGAACGCAGTGCTTGATGAAGAGCACTTCGCTGTCGAGTCGCTCACCACCGCGAACGTCGCCTCTATCTTCTCACTGGATTACTTCGACAGTATCCGGAAAGGGATTCCGAAGAACGTGTCCGTGAAGATAGAGATGGGTCAGGAATTCCCTGTCCGTATCATGTTCAACTTCCTGGATTCGAACGCATCCGTGAAGTACATGATTGCACCGCGGATTCAAGAAGAGTAAGCCGACACGAAAACCCCCTTTTTGCTTACACGGAGACGCGACCGTGTAGGATGAGGAGCGTTACGAACTCTCAGTTTCTGTTTCTTCCTGTTGTTCCTCAGGAACGTGGGATTCACCGTCGCCATCGAATTCCCACCGGACCCCGCCGTCGTTCTCGAAGTCTTCGCCTTGCGGGTGACCGTTATCGCCCCAATCAATGCCGCCGGCGCGAGGTTCGTAGAAGACGTCACCGCCGATTTCTGGCGGTTCTCGATTGGTTAGGTTATCGACGTCATCCTCTGTGATGTTCCAATACGATGTTTGTTCTTCTTCTGCGTTCCCTGTCCACCGAACCATGCCGGTGTACTGGTTAAGATCGCTTTTGATCGGGACTTCAAATGCGATGTATCCTCTGACAGAAACACCGGGGAATACGCCTTGATCGGCCATGTCGTGCTGATTAACGAAGAACACCCAACTTGGGAAGACGTTCCCTGCTGCAACCCATGGGGCCTCGAACAGGTGATGTTTTTCTGCGTATCCATCGTTCCCGAGATCGAACGCGTCCGTTGATACCGGGTAATTGATACGGCGCTGCCCGGTGTGTTCGATCGTTAATTGCATCGCCATGAACTGACCGCCGCGCGTCGGGGGTTCCTCGAAATTATCTGGCGATGGTGGTTGGCATTCGATTGCGTCGTCGTCCTCGTAGAACTGCGGTGCAGAGCAATCGTATGGTGCGTAGTGATCAAAGAGAACAGGGTCGTCAAGCGTGACTTTCAGCCCACCGTGTTCAATTGATTCACCGATTGGTGTTGGTTCTACATCGTCAGGAATGGCTAGTTCACCGCTTTTCGAGTCGTCCCCACCGCCGAGACACCCGGAGAGGAGCGTGGCTGCACTCGCGCCACTGAGTGCGAGGAACTTGCGTCTTTGCATAGTACACTCTTTACCGAGAACACATGTGAACTACCGTGCCCTACTCACCCACAGCGGTGGGTTCCTTGAGGGCGCGGCTTCCTGTTTCGGCGACGCGACTTGCATCCACTGCAACGGACTCTCGCCCGCCGTCAGTAGACGCAG
>Ga0306899_1000938_pt1 | contig 12460 bp, 9 predicted proteins | sample AntRauMFilla3764_FD_190407 | JGI IMG/M metagenome (GOLD analysis project Ga0306899, IMG submission 190407) | Saline lake microbial communities from Rauer Islands, Antarctica - Metagenome Filla 3 #764 (v2) (version 2) | ecosystem: Environmental > Aquatic > Non-marine Saline and Alkaline > Saline ... | reverse complement strand
ACCTTCGGACTGGAGGCTTGCCAATGAGGACTGAAGCAGCTCGGATACGATCTCTTTCATGCTGTCGGGTGACTCGGTTTGCGAGAGAATGGATCTTGGGCAGCATGGCTCGCTGCCAACAAATCAAACAGTGCATTATCGCGGAAACGGGCCTGGCAAGCAAAACCCCGTTGCCCTGCGGGCTCTGTTCTACCCGGTTTCCTGGGGATCCACATCAATCATCCATTTCAGACCACCCGGCAACTTTGTTTCATCAAGAGTCTGACAGGTCCGGGTCAGGATGGCGTTCAGTTCTTTTCGATGCTCAGACAACATGACCAGTTGCGCCCGGTGTCTGTCGGCCCGGCGTGCAATCAGCGCGGGTAACGGCCCCCACATCTCCAGCCGATCATTTCTGATCAGTGGTCTGATGCGGTCGAGAACCTGTAGGCTTTTTTCCATGCTGTCCGCTTCTGCCCGGAATATGGCCATCGCGCGGAACGGCGGCAGGGCGCCGGTTTTCCGCTCAGTCAGGAGTTGATCGGCGACGGGCAGGTAGTCGCCCCGGGACAGGGACTGCAGCAGCGGATGGTCACTGTGGCAAGTTTGTACCAACACGTCGCCGGGATGTTCGCCTCTGCCTGCGCGCCCGCTTACCTGTATCAGGGTCTGCACCAACTGCTCCGGCGCCCGGAAATCGACGCTGAACAGCCCGCCGTCGGCATTCACGACTACCACGATGGTAACGCCGGGAAAGTCATGGCCTTTCGCCAACATTTGCGTGCCCACAAGAATGCAGGGTTTTCCGCTGTTGACCTGTTTGAGAATTGCCTGAATGCTGCCCTTTCGCTGGGTACTGTCCCGATCAACCCTGACGATGGGCGTGTCGGGGAAGGTCTCGGCAAGGAAATCTTCGGCGCGTTCGGTACCCTGGCCAACCGGCTTGAACGCATCGCTGTCACATTTCGGGCATATGTCCGTGGCGGCCATCTGATAGTCGCAGTGGTGACATCGCATGGCATTGTCGCGACGATGGAAGGTCAGGCGCGTGTCGCAACGTGGGCACTCCACCATATGGCCGCAGTCAAAGCACATCATGACCGGCGCAAAGCCCCGACGGTTGACGTAAACCAGAGCCTGTTGGCCGTTGTCGAGGGTTCGGCGGATGGCGTCCAGCGCCGCACGGGATAATCCGGCCTGTAAGGGTCGACTGCGAATATCAAGCAATTTGATGGCCGGGGGCTTTGCGGCTCCGGCCCTTTCTTCAAGCGTTACCAGTTTGTATTTGCCGGACTGACAATTGTGAATGGATTCCAGCGACGGGGTCGCAGACCCCAGAATAACCGGGCAGTTATTCAGGAAGCCGCGATACACCGCTGTGTCGCGACCGGAGTAGCGAAAACCATCGCCCTGCTTGTAAGAGCTATCGTGCTCTTCATCCACAATGATGGTTTTCAGTCGGGTGAAAGGGAGCAGGACTGCCGATCGGGTTCCAATCAGAATAATCGGCTCACCGTTTCGGACTTTGAGCCAGGCATTGAGCCGCTGGGCGTCGTTAAGGGCCGAATGCCAGACGGCGACGCGAGTCCCGAAATAGCGTTCAAAGCGGGCGACTGTTTGCGGCGTCAGGTTGATTTCTGGCACCAGCACCAGAGCCTGGGCCGAGGCATCGAGGTGCTGTTTGAGATAATCCAGATAGATTTCGGTTTTGCCGCTGCCGGTAATTCCGTAAAGCAGGGTGGTGGAGAAACCGCTGCCGGGCTTTGATAGCTGTTTGGCGGCTTCTCGCTGAGCTATAGAGAGCTGGGGGCCGGCCAGGGCCGGGGCTTCTTCAGCGTCGACTGTGGGTGCCGCAGTTTCTTCAATCAGCTGTTTGTCTTTCAGGCTGCGGATCTGGGCGTGAGAAAAGCCAGCCTGGATAATCTGGCGGGTTGAAGCGCCTGCCGGGTATCGGGCCAGCCATGTCATCAGGGCGCGTTGTCTACTCGCGTTGGCTGGCAGAACGTCTTCGCCGGCGAGAGTCTTCCAGTGCGGGTCGGCTTTTTCTTTGGCCGGCTGGCCCCGTCGAAGCGCGGGCGGCAGGGCGGTAAACAGACATTCGCCAAGGGGATGCTGATAGTAGTCGGATGCCCAACTGAGCAGGCGAAAGGTTTCTTGCGGCAGAGCCGGCCATTGATCACAGCACGTCTGAATGGTCTTGAGAGTGATGCCCTCGGGCGGCGTTGTGTCCATCGCGGCGATCAGGCCCGTTGCGATTGTGCGCCCAAAAGGCACGGTGACTCGTTGGCCACAGGTGATCACCATTCCTTCCGGAACCTGGTAGTCGAACAGCCGTCTGAGCGGACGGTTCAATGCGATGCGCGCGGTGCGGGGCACGTCTGGCTCCCATGGAGAAAAAGCGTCGGTAACAATGCTTGACAGTGGTTACAAAGGCTTGCCTGAAACGCAATTTGCCAGTACTATTTGCGGTCTGTTTCAGGCAGGGCATGATTGTGCCCCGTCTTCCCATTTGATTCAAATATGCGGTGCCCGACGCCCGGATCAACCCTGATCCCGCGATCTGGTAGCGGCATGACCGACTGAGGTTCTCCATGAAAGAAGGCATTCATCCCAAGTACGAAGAAATTACGGCAAACTGTTCATGCGGTAATTCATTCAAAACACGCTCGACCTTTACCCAAGATCTGCAGCTGGACGTATGCTCTCAGTGCCATCCTTTTTACACTGGCAAGCAGAAGGTAATGGACACTGGCGGCCGTATCGATCGCTTCCAGAAGCGTTTTGGCGGCAGAATCGGTGGCAAGAAGTCCTGATCCCGATGTCCGAACCAAAAAAGCGCCTGCGGGCGCTTTTTTTATGTCTGCGATAAGGTGGCGCCGGTTCAGTGAGCGGTCAGGCATACGCAATAGGGCGTATTGACTGCCTGGAAAATGCGCACCCAAGCCTTGTCTGTCGGTGGTCTTCGCGCCATAATGTCGCGCTCTGCCGAGATGACTCGGCGATCCTTTTTCAATGAACGTTACAAACGGAACAGTGGCAATGTCTCAAGATCTGAAAGAAGCAGCCCTTGAATATCACGCCAAGCCGCGGCCTGGTAAGCTGAGTGTCGAAATCACCAAGCCCACCAAGACTTCCCGCGATCTTTCGCTGGCCTACAGTCCAGGGGTTGCAGCGCCGGTCCGCGAGATCGCCAAGGACCCGGAGAACGCGTACAAATACACTGGCAAAGGCAACCTCGTCGCGGTCATTTCCGACGGGTCTGCAATTCTTGGCCTGGGAAACCTCGGTCCTCTGGCCAGCAAGCCGGTTATGGAAGGCAAGGGCGTACTGTTCAAGCGCTTTGCTGGTATTGATGTTTTTGATATCGAAGTGAATTCCGAAAGCCCCGAGGCGTTCATCGAAACGGTTGAGCGGATCGCTGACACGTTCGGTGGTATCAATCTGGAAGACATCAAGGCACCGGAGTGCTTTGAAATTGAGCGTGCGCTGATTGAAAGATGCAGCGTTCCGATCTTCCACGATGACCAGCACGGAACGGCCATCGTTACGGCCGCAGGCATGATCAATGCGCTGGAGCTTCAGGGCAAAAAAATTGAAGAAGCGAAAGTGGTTTGCCTGGGTGCTGGCGCAGCGGCCATTGCCTGCATGAAGCTCCTGGTTAGCTGTGGTGTCCGGTCCGAGAACATCTTCATGCTGGATCGTAAAGGTGTGATTCATGCTGGCCGTGATGACCTGAATCAGTACAAGGCGATGTTTGCGAACGACACAGATCGTCGCACTCTGGACGATGCAATGGACGGCGCTGATGTATTCCTGGGGCTGTCTGGCCCGGATCTGGTTACCGCCGAGCAGCTGAAAAAAATGGCGCCGAACCCCATCGTTTTTGCCTGTTCGAACCCGGATCCTGAGATCAGCCTTGAGCTGGCACTCGCCTGCCGCGATGACCTGATCATGGCGACGGGTCGGTCAGACTACCCGAACCAGGTCAACAACGTGCTTGGTTTCCCGTTCATCTTCCGCGGTGCGCTGGACGTTCGTGCGACGGCCATTAACGAGGAAATGAAGGTAGCGGCGGTTCACGCAATCCGTGAGTTGGCAAAAGAGCCGGTACCCCAGGAAATCTGTGAAGCCTACGGCGTAAAAGGCTTCGAGTTTGGCCGGGAATACATCATTCCGAAGCCGATGGATGTGCGCCTGCTGGAAGTTGTGCCAGCGGCGGTTGCCCGCGCAGCGGTTGATTCCGGCGTTGCCCGCAATCCCTATCCGGCTCACTATCCGCTGAGGTCGATGGAAGACATTATTTAATCGATATCCGGATATAAAAAAACCGACGGCGGTAACCGTCGGTTTTTTTATGGGCATTAGAAAATCTGGCGTGAAAAGTCGCCTTCACCGCTGTCATCCCGGCCGGACGAATCGTTGTCCGGGGCCAGTGGTGGCGGTGCATCTTCTTCCCGGAATATCTCGAACATGGCGCCTTGCTCGCCGGGTCGAGCGCGTTTTCCCGTTTCGGGGTCAATCCGGACGTTAACGATGCCGTTTGGTCGCGGCATGAGCGAAGAGGGTGTTCCGGCCAGTGCCGTCTTCATGTAGTCAAGCCAGATGGGCAGCGCTGTGCTGGCGCCAAACTCGTTGCGGCCCAGTGGCGCTGGCTGGTCAAAGCCCACCCAGACGGTCGTCGCGATGTCGTGGTTAAAGCCGCTGAACCAGGTGTCGCGTTGTTCGTTGGTTGTGCCGGTTTTACCGCTGATGTCATCACGGCCCAGAGCCTGGGCGCGACGGCCAGTACCCAATCTGATCACATCCCGCATCATAGAGTGCAGAATGTACACGGAACGTTCGTCCGCCAATCGCTCGGCCAGTCTGGTTTTGGGTTCGTTTCTGTCAGTAGGGCCCGGTTCCCGTTCGCAGTTCTCATCGCAAAGGATAGTTTCGGGCGCCGTGTAGAGAGAGTCACCGTTGACGTCGGTGATCTTTTTTATGAAGTACGGCTGCACGTCATAACCGCCGTTGGCGAGCACGGCAAAGCCCCGGGCCAGATCCATTGGAGTCAACTGGCCGCTACCCAGCGATAACGACAGGTCTTTCTGCATATCCTCCGTCGGGATTTTGAGCTTATCGAGGTAGTCGATAGTCGAGCCGATGCCGAGGTCGCGAAGCAGTCTGACGGATACCAGATTGCGAGATCGGTAGAGCGCCTCTCTCAGTCTGGTCGGACCATAGAACTGGCCAGACGAATTCTGGGGTCGCCATGTGGTCTCCAGTTCGTCATCGTCAAAAACAATCGGCGCATCATTGTAAATCGTGGCTGGCGTCCTTCCTTGCTCCAGTGCACTGAGATACAGGAACGGCTTGAAAGTAGAGCCCGGTTGGCGGTGAGCCTGAATTGCCCTGTTGTATTTGGTCTGGCTGAAGCTGTAACCCCCGGATAGGGCTTCGACGGCACCGGTTTTGGCTCGCAATGAGATCAGGGCACCTTGGGCTTTGGGTATCTGGGAAAGCGCAAGCTTGAGCTTCCCGCCTGCCTGGGTTGTCTCATTTTTTGCGCCGTCGGGGCTAACGTCAAGGGTCTGGATTTCCATCGTTTTCACATAAACGATGTCTCCGACACTCAAGACATCCGACGGCTTCTCTGGCTCCGGCCCGGTTAGGTTTTCGGTCTTGTAACGCCGGGCCCATTTCATAGTTTTAAAGGGAATAATGGCGCTGCCAAGAGTGCGCGCATAAATGTCCGCGATATTGTCACTGTCCTGCACTGCAGTCACAACGGCGGGAGTAAGGCTGGCAACTCTCGGGTATCCTGCCATCAGTCCTGCCAGGTCGTCGTTGGCCAGGGTGTCGACCGAGACCTGTCCGACAGGACCGCGGAAACCATGGCGCTCATCGTAAGCTTCGAGCCCTGCTCGTAGGGCTGTCGTTGCCTGCTGCTGTTTTTTGCTGTCAACGGTGAGAGTGATGCTGTAACCATCGGTGTAGGCCGCGTCTCCGAAACGTTCGACCATTTCGTTGCGCGCCATTTCGGCAATGTGATCCCCGTCAACTTCGGTTGAAGGGGCATTGTAGCTGGCGGTAATGGGAGCTTGTGATGCCAGTTTATAGGCATCCTCGGTAATGTAGGCCAGGTCGCGCATGCGTCCTAGAATCCAGTTGCGACGGACGCCTGCCCTCTCCGGGTTGGCAATAGGGTTGAATGATGACGGTGCTTTTGGCAGCCCGGCCAACATTGCCATTTGAGCGAGGGAAAGCTCCGCCACAGGTTTGTTGTAATAAACCTGTGCTGCGGCCTCTATTCCGTATGCGCGGTTACCCAGATAGATCTTGTTCAGATAGAGTTCGAGGATCCGGCTCTTGTCGAGTTCACGTTCAATCTGAAGTGCCAGAAGTATCTCGTTGAACTTCCGGATAAACGTCCTATCCCGTGACAAAAAGTAATTTTTTGCAACTTGCATTGTGATGGTGCTGCCGCCGGACTGGATCTGTCCGGTAGACACCAGTTCGATGGCAGCCCGCGTCAGGCCTTTAATGTCGACCCCGTAGTGCTCGTAAAAACGGGCATCCTCAGCCGCCAGAAAGGCATGTAACTGAATTGTAGGGATCTGTTCGATTGTGACTGGTGCCCTTCTCTTTTCACCGAATTCTGCTATTAATCTGTCGTCTGCGCTGTAGACCCTGAGAGGGGTCTGAAGTTTGATGTCGAGAAGCTGGTCTACCGCGGGCAATCCGGGCCGAAGGTACAGATAAAATCCGGATGCCATTAACGTGGAGACGCTCAGGCCGATGAGAAAAAACCAGGCAAATAGGCGAGATGTACGTAACAAATGAGACATTTTTTTCTGACAACTGTTGGATATAGGTCTATCATTTGAGAAATTGCTTTAGGAACGAAGAGACTTCTCCGCCAAGCAACGCTCATTGTAAAATAAGAATGGGCATTGTAGACGGAACGATAAAAAAATTCTCTTAAATAAAAAACACATATGAAACGGTTTTAATAAACCATTCATGACCCGGTGCGTGTAACCAGGTATAGGGTGAGCCAGTGTTCGGATTGTTAGGAAAAAAATCCAGTGCGGTTCTGGGATTGGACATCAGTTCCAGCTCAGTCAAGCTACTGGAACTATCGAAACAGGGCGACCGTTACAAGGTCGAAAGCTATGCGGTTGAGCCATTGCCGGCAAACGCCGTCGTAGAAAAAAATATCACGGATGTCGAAGCGGTCGGTGAGGTGCTGAAACGCGTCGCCTCGAAAGCTCGCACCGGTGTGAAACAGGTTGCGGTCGCCGTTTCCGGTTCTGCGGTGATCACCAAGCTTATCCAGATGGACGGTGGTCTCAACGAGTTTGAAATGGAAGACCAGATCACTCTGGAAGCCGACCAGTACATACCTTACCCGCTGGACGAAGTGGCCATCGACTTCGAGGTGCAGGGTCCTTCCGAAACCAATCCGGATCAGGTAGATGTGTTGCTGGCTGCCTGCCGGAAAGAGAATGTTGATATTCGGGAAGACGCTCTGGAAATTGCGTCCCTGTCGACCAAGGTTGTAGATGTCGAGGCTTACGCGCTTGAACGCGCCTATTCTCTCATCGAATCGCAGCTTGACTCGCAGGGTGAGGAGTTAGTCGTTGCCATAGTGGATGTTGGTGCAACCATGACCACGCTGAGCGTTCTTGCTGAAGGGAAAACAGTGTACACCCGCGAGCAGATCTTCGGCGGCAAACAGCTGACTGAAGAAATTCAGCGGCGCTATGGCCTGTCCCTTGAGGAAGCCGGCCTTGCGAAAAAACAGGGCGGACTACCAGACGACTATGAATCTGAGGTGTTGACGCCGTTCCGCGAAGCCGTCGTTCAGCAGGTCGCCCGTGCGCTGCAATTTTTCTTTGGTGCGAGCCAGTACAACGCGGTGGATTATGTGGTTCTTGCCGGTGGCACAGCTTCTACTCAAGGCCTCACAGAAATGGTAGAGGACAAAACCGGTACGCCAACCCTGGTCGCAAATCCTTTCGCAGATATGGCGATCGGCTCCCGGGTAAATGCGTCGTCTTTAAGTAATGACGCCCCATCGCTGATGATTGCATGCGGCCTGGCAATGAGGAGCTTTGACTAATGGCAAAGATTAACCTCAGACCCTGGCGCGAAGAGCTCAGGGCCGAAAAGCAGCAGCAGTTCGTTGTGATGATACTCGGCGCCGCTATCATAGCGGCCGGTTTGGCTTTTCTCTGGAAGAGTGACATGGACAGCAGGATTGCCTATCAGGAATCCCGCAACTCTTACATACAGACTGCGACCAAACAGCTGGATAAGCAGATCAAAGAAATTGAAGATCTCAAGCGCAAGCGCGACGAGCTTCTGGCCCGCATGGAGGTCATTCAGGACCTGCAGGGTAAGCGGCCGGTTATTGTGCGCGTTTTTGACGAACTGGTCAGAACGCTTCCTGATAGCCTCTATTACACGGAGCTTAACAAGCGTAACGATCAGCTCAGTATCGTGGGGATGTCTGAATCCAATAGCCGGATTTCATCGCTTATGCGCCGATTTGAAGATTCCGAGTGGTTCACAACGCCAAATCTGTCAAACGTTGCGTCCGCCGATAGTCGCCGAGCAGGCTACAGTCAGTTTAACCTGACAGTTGAGCAGAAGACGCCAGAGCCCGAAGGGGAGAACGAATAATGAGCCTCGCGGACTCCATGCAGAAACTGAATGATTTCGATATCAATGACCTTGATATCAACAACGCCGGAATCTGGCCTGCGCCGGTCAAGGCCATCGTGGCTCTGATCGTCTTCGGTCTTTTCCTGGGAGGCGGATACTGGTTTTTTATCAAGGACCAGTATGTAGCACTCGATAGGGTCAAGCAGGAAGAGCAGCAACTCCGGGAACGCTATGAGAATAAGGCCTATCAGGTGGCCAACCTGGAGGTTTTCAAGTCTCAGATGGTGGAAATGGAAGAAACTTTCGGAGCTTTGGTTCGCCAGTTGCCGAGTGAAACCGAAGTGCCCGGCCTGTTGGAGGATATCACCAATACGGCTCTGGGCAGCGGCCTGGACCTGCAGGAGGTGCAGCTGCAGGGCGAGCGTCAGCGGGATTTCTATTCTGAGCTACCGATCAATATTCGGGTCGCCGGCACCTACCATGAGCTGGCGACTTTTGTGAGCAGCGTTGCCGGCTTGCCCCGGATTGTTACGCTGCACGACCTCAGCATTTCGCCGGTTTCCGGTGATGGAGAGCGGCTGAATATGCAGGTTCTGGCGCGTACCTATCGATACAGGGCAGGGGAGTGAGCATGAATTTGAAGCATGCAGTAAAAACCTGTTTTGTTGTTGGCTTGATGACGTTGCTGACGGCCTGTTCCCAGGGAAGCGGGTTTTCCGATCTTGATCAGTTCATGGCGGAAACCCGGGCAAAGCCGAGAGGATTTGTCGAACCGCTTCCCGAGTTCAAGTCTTATGAGGCCTTTACCTACTCTGCGGCCGATCGCAGAGCACCATTCGAGCCACCGGTAGACGTTCAGCTCACCATGATGGATGAGCAGCCAGCCAGTGATATCGAGCCTGACCTGGATCGGCCAAAAGAAGTGCTTGAGAATTTCGGGCTTACCGAACTCACGATGGTTGGAACGCTCAGCAATGTGGTCAGTGATGAGGCACAGAGCCCGTTCGCGCTGATCAGGGACAATTCTGGCGGCATTCACCGGGTCAGAACCGGCAATTACATGGGGCAGAATTATGGCCGGGTCATCGGCGTTAATGAAACCCGGGTCGAGTTGATCGAGATCGTTCCCAATGGCCGTGGTGGATGGGTTGAGCGTCCTCGCTCGCTATCGCTGGACGGTGAGACGCAAGGCTAAGGAGCGGCACAATGAATAGTGAAAGAAACATGCACGAACAAAAAAGTTCAGGGTCGAGGCTAGCGATGTTAAGAAAACTCAATGTATACGTCAGCGTGGTTGCTCTTGGGTTGTTCTCCGGCCTGGCCCATGCGGTCACGCTGGAAGACGTGTCGTTTTCGTCGCTTTCCGGCGATCGAACAGAGGTGACTCTGTCATTTGATGGAACCCCTCCGGAGCCGTCGGGCTACACGATTGAGCGCCCTGCGCGAATTGCGGTAGATCTCAAAGACACAGTCAGCGGTCTGGGTTCGCGCAACATATCTCTTGGTTCTGGTAACGCTCAAAGCATGACCGTTGTCGAGACCAAGGATCGTACGCGTCTCATTTTTAATCTCTCGCAGTTGGTGCCGTACGATACTGTGCGTGAGCAGAACCAGCTGGTCATGACCATCGGGACTGATTCCTCTTCGCCGGCAATGGCGTCCTCGTCCGCAACGTCGTCGACCAGCTCTGCCAGTTCCATGGCCGGGCCCGCAACTGCCCCGAATGAGCTGGCTGGCGTTGACTTCCGTCGCGGTAAAGACGGAGAAGGCCGAGTAATCATCGATCTTGGCAGTGCCAATGCGGCCGTCGATCTCTCGGAACTTGGTGGCAAGATCCGGCTGACCATGGACCAGTTGGCAGTCCCGGAGAACCTTCGGCGGCGGCTCGACGTGACCGATTTCGCAACGCCGGTCACCAGGATTGACACCTTTGTCGAAAACGGCAGTGCGGTCGTTGAGATACGACCGGAAGGCAGCTACGACTATATCGCTTATCAGTCGGGTACCGAATTTACGGTGAGCGTTGAAAGGCTCACGGAGCAGGAAGCCGAGTCGCGTCGCGAAGAAAAGTTTCCTTATACGGGTGACAAGTTGTCTTTGAACTTCCAGGACATTGAGGTGCGCTCTGTGCTGCAGCTGATAGCTGACTTTACCGGGCTGAATCTGGTTGCCAGCGATACCGTCAGCGGCAGCATCACTCTTCGCCTTCAGAATGTACCGTGGGACCAGGCCCTGGATTTGATCCTTAAGACCAAAGGTCTGGATAAACGGCAAATTGGTAACGTGCTGCTCGTTGCGCCGGCGGACGAAATTGCGGCCCGTGAACGACTTGAGCTCGAAACCACCAAACAGATCGCCGAACTGGCGCCGGTTCGTCTGGACATCATTCAAGTGAACTATGCCAAGGCAGCGGATGTGGTTGCTCTGATCGAGGCGGACGAAGAGCTTATTTCCTCAAGGGGCTTTATTTCTTCGGATGTCAGGACCAACACCATCAGTGTTCGTGAGACAACTGAAAAGCTGGATGAGATCCGCCGGCTGGTTTCGACATGGGACGTGGCGGTTCGTCAGGTTTCCATTGAGGCGCGGATTGTTCGGGCACAAACCAACGTTGCCGAGAGCCTCGGTGTGCGCTGGGGTGGTGCGGGTTACAATGTGAGTGGCAGCAATGTTCTGTCAGTGGGCGGATCTCAAGGTTCAGCCAGTGGCGCTGGAATTGAGGGTGCTGTTTCAAGCGCCACCAGTCTCAGAAACCCAGTCCCTTCAGCCGGAGCTTTGGCGATCGATTTAGGTGTCACTGGCCAGAGTGCGTCCTCTTTCGCGCTCGGCTGGAGCAGCGATGACTTTCTGGTGGACTTGGAGCTGTCTGCTCTGGAAAGTGACGGCCGGGCCGAAGTGGTTTCCCAGCCGCGGGTGGTCACCGCAGACCGTCAGACCGCGTCCATTAAATCAGGTGAAGAGATTCCTTATCAGGAAGCATCTTCCAGCGGCGCAACCTCAGTTTCATTTAAAGAAGCCGCGCTGTCTCTGGAAGTGACGCCTCAGATCACCCCGGATGACAAAATTATCATGGATCTGCAGGTTAACCAGGATTCACGCGGTGAAGTGACTGAAGGTATACCGGCGATTAACACCAACTCTGTGACGACGCAGGTGCTCGTAGGCAACGGTGAAACGGTTGTGCTCGGCGGCATCTTCCAGTCTGAAGTGTCAACGACAACGACCAAGACGCCGTTCCTTGGCGATATTCCTTACCTTGGTCGGCTGTTCAAACGAACAGAGAAAATCGATGAGCGTAGTGAACTGTTAATCTTCATCACTCCGAAGATCATCAAGAGCGACCTGATTCAGTAAAGGGTACTCTGCAGAGAAACCGCCGTTTTTACGGCGGTTTTTTTTTGCGGTTGATTTGCCGCAACTTATGGAAGTCGCGGCCCTGTGATATTCTCACTGGCCTGAACACACGTGAGCAGAATTTATGTCGTTGCCCAAGCGAGTTGTCCTGGTTGGTCCGATGGGGGCCGGCAAAAGCACTATTGGCAGAATGCTGGCCAAAGAACTGGGCTATCGCTTTATGGATTCTGATCGGATCATCGAAGAGCGATGCGGCGCGAATATTCCCTGGATCTTCGACGTAGAAGGTGAAGATGGCTTCCGACAGCGCGAGACAGCCATGCTTAGCGAGCTTGCGAGTGATCCTCAGACCGTGCTGGCGACGGGCGGAGGCGCTGTAATTCGCGAGGAAAACCATTCACACATCAAGCGTGACGCTGTCGTAGTTTACCTGAAAGCGTCTCTAGAGCAGCAGGTGGAAAGAACCCGCAAAGACAAA
>Ga0306899_1000937_pt1 | contig 12474 bp, 11 predicted proteins | sample AntRauMFilla3764_FD_190407 | JGI IMG/M metagenome (GOLD analysis project Ga0306899, IMG submission 190407) | Saline lake microbial communities from Rauer Islands, Antarctica - Metagenome Filla 3 #764 (v2) (version 2) | ecosystem: Environmental > Aquatic > Non-marine Saline and Alkaline > Saline ... | reverse complement strand
GCCGTTTTCGAGACGGCGGGTGTGGTGGTTTTGGGCGGGCGTCGTAGGCGTAGGGTTGGTTGATGGTTGTTAGTTGATAGTTGCTGGTTCTGCTCAGAAAATCGCAGGCGTAGGCCTACGATGGAATCGAGTTCGGCGGAGTCGTCGTGGCCGGGGGATTGACCTCTGGCCGGGATGCCGGAAATCCGGGCTTGTGGCTCGGCACTCGATGGTGGTGCGGCGTTCTGTAGCAGGGTAAACATGCGATCAAATATGGTCTATTTGAGTGTGCCGTGTCGGATCTTTGAGTCGAGCTTGAATCGTTTTTATTTAATACCCTGTGTAATTTTTGAACCGCTACTGCCATAATATCTAAAAGCATAGGTGGGATTTCCCACCTATCGAGCTTTCGTCGCTTTATCCTGGTTGAATCTGAAAAGCGGTTTTTGAGTCGCCTTCCGCGCTCAAAAATCGTTTTTCAGTAGTTCCCTTATGGTTTTAGAAAGAAATAGTCCTCGCAGTGGAAAAATTATCACAACCGTGGTGCTACTGGCCGCGATTGCGACAGCGGCCGTCCTTGGGATTGCCTTCTACTTATCCAGTTCGAGCATCCACAGCCTTCTGACGGATAACCACAAGCTCAATAAGGCAATCCGGAACCTGACGGAGGAGCAACAGATCGGCTTTGCGACGCTCGAGTCACGCTCCCGCAATGCGCTGGGACAGGTCGAGAGTCTTGTTCGTTTTGTCCAGACCGCACCTGGGAAGCCCAGCGAAATCGTCAGCGAGGAGTTGTTCATCGTGGAGGGAGAGGTCATCCACTTTGATGCTTTGATCGTTAAATTCAGCGATGAATATGTGAAAGATGGAAAAGGTCGTGCGCTCTATCTCTGGCGACGGATCTATGGTGAGGCCGAGGCTCCCGCTGACGGCAACTTGATCCAGAGCCCGGGCGAAGGCCCGGATCGTTACCGGGCCGTCACCCAGTCCCTCCGGCTCAAGAATCAGCCCGTATTCTGGGACGCGATCTGGGACCTAGCCAATGAGCCGCAGCAGCTGAGCAAATATGGGGTGACGGCGGTCTTCGGCAACGCAATCTACACGAAAATGGAGCCGGGCCGAGTCTATGTCTTCAAGATCGGTGCAACGGGGCAAATCTATCCCGATGTCCTCCACTATCAGTAACCGGGCGCAACTGGCGGAGGGACGGGCCGGATAATGCCCTCGAAAATGCGTTTGTAGATCTTGTTCTTTGGAGTGCGAACCTGACTTAAATCAAAGCCACGCTTCCGCACATAGAAGGGTCCATACCGATAGCTCGCGGCGAGCAGCGGGTAGGAAAACGAGTCATGTTTTTTCAGATAATCCCGGCAGTAAACAAGGTAATCGACCGCGACCCGGACATTCGTCTTCCAATTCCAGGCATGACGGTAGGACTCATCTGAAACTTGGCGCCAGGCGGGCTTGGTCAACTGCATCATCCCGCGGGCGACGGGGCTACGGGCATTGGCATTCAGGCTGCTCTCGGCCCAGGCTAGGGCATAGACGAATTCAGGGTCGAGGCCCTTCTGAGTGGAAACCTCCTGGACGTAAGACCACACCTCTTCGGGAGACACTTGCTCCGCCTTCGAGCCTAGATTCTTTGCCAGTATAAAAGCCAACAGACCGGCGACTACACCCAGAACTACTGTAAGACGGATCAGCAAGCGCTCATCGCGAAGATAGTGAGGATCCAACCGCATAATCCGAACTATGCAATAATTTGGCCTTCTGACAATTAAAAGCGGAGCTTTTAAGACTAGACGGATTTGAAGCGTCGCCCCGCGAGTGGGCCACGACCAGGTTTGCCCGGAAGAGGATCGGCGGCCTTTGCTTTCATTCCCGGACGAAAACGCATGACGGTTTGAAAGGCCTCGGGCAAGTCCGATTGGGCATGGAACGTCCTGACCTTACCATGGTAGGCATAATGCACGATGATTTCGCTCGCGTGCAGCATCATGCGCTTCTCGCCTGTTTCCAGAGAAACTTCTTTATTGAAGGGGAAATGTCCATAGCTGCGGTCTCCAACTATCGGATGGCCGTGTTTCACACATTGGATGCGCAGCTGGTGGGTGCGACCGGTCACCGGGGCCAGTTTGAGTAAAGCAATCGGGAAACCGCCAACTGGTTTACTGATCATCTGGTAACTTGCTTTGGCCTTAATCACTCGCCCCTTCTTGATTTTTCGCCCGTTATTGATCAAATCCTTACTAATGACGTCCTCCCACGTGCCTACCTTGTTAGGCGACTGGTGGCGAACGAGTGCATGGTAGTGCTTGGTCACCTTGTGGGTTCTAAAATCCAGCTTTACTGTATCGACAATCTCCGAATTCAAGCCGATCAGAATTACGCCGGAGGTCGGTGAATCGAGGCGGTTGATCAGCCAGACCTTACACTCCTGACCAGCCTCGTTCTCCCAGAAGAAGAACTCACCCTCGTAGTCATAGCTGGCTTTGAGCAAGGAACGCTTGATGTCTTCGGATTTATTAGGGTGCGACATCGTGCCAGCCGGTTTTTCGAGGGCCACCAAGCCGTCATCGTTGGAGCCGAGAACCCACACTCCCGTATTCAACGGCAGCTCTTTGATGAAGGCACTATGGTTAGAAGACATAAAGGACTAGTAGCTGTGCGGAACTCGCGGCTTTGATCAATCACATTCCTCAACGATAATTAAAGACAACATTCATCCAACGCTCCGTGCCAAAGACCCGGACCATCTCTTGCGTCCATGGCCGGAAAGGGGAACGCTTCGTAATAGCCGTCTCACAAATGACAGTTGCGATCTCGCTGGCGTTGCTCTGCACGGCTTCGACATTGTCCACCGTGCCGTCGGCCTTAATCCGGAAGCGCACGTGGACACGAGTCGCCGTATCGATCGGCTGAAAGAACTCGATCTCCTGATACCAGCCGATCTGAATCGCGGCATAAAACTGCTGCTCGTATTCACCAAACTCGCTGAAGGTGGCATCGAGGGCGAGCCTGCCGCGGCGGCGGGCTGAACCTTCTGACTTAAGGATCGGCCCGGTGATTAAGTCAGGAGCGAGCCGCGGTCGGGCCCTCGGAGAGGGACGAGCCTCGGCGGCCCCGCCGGAACCGTCTCCCGCTTGGACTTCAGGTTGCACTTCGACCGGTGGCCGATAGACATTGATTGGAGCATCGGGATCGGCTTGCTCAAAAACCTCCTGCGCCTGCCCCTGCGGTTCGTCCCTGCTGCCGGGTCCTTCTTCGGCGACCGGCTTTTGCTGGATAAAGTCCGGCGCGGGCACCGGCTGAACCGGTTCGGGCATAGGCTGCGCCTCCGCGCCGGGCTTACCTCCCTCGGTGCCCTCGCCTTCGCCAGGGCGGGCATTTGGCGAATAGACCCCCGGCGGGACGGGTTCTGCTTGTTGCAGTTCACCCTGCACGATCTTCATGGATTCCTCCTCACCGTCCACCTTAGGAAGGTTCGAGCTATCCGACAGCGGGCTCTCATCGGCGGCCTGTTGGGCGCGAAAGGAATATTGCTCGCTACGGTCCGGCTCGTTCTTCGGCGCTTCGGGATTGGCCTCGACGTAGCGCATGTCCTGCGGCTCAACTAGATCGATCTCGTAAACAACCGGCTCATTTTCCTTGGCCTGCCGCTGTGCGGGAAAGATTCTTTCAGGCAAGGCAAGGAAGACTAAAAGATGCATCAGCAAGGTGATGCCAAAGGCGACCCACGCGGCTCGCCAGCGACCGAGCCGAAATTCATCAAAAGGATGCGTCAGAAAAGTCTCCATGTCTGCTCCCGTAAAAGTAGGAGATTCATTTAGACCTTAAAATCGAATCCGAGTTCGGCAAGCCTTCGCTCGAGCGCCTGGAGGGGCAGGCCCATGACGTTTTCGACCGATCCGGCGACCGATTCTATGATCATTTCACGCGCTTGCTGGATGCCATAGGCACCGGCTTTGTCCAGTGGATCCACCTCCTCGAAATAGCGATCAATCACCTCATCCCCGAATGCTTTAAAGCGCACCTCACTGCGTTCGATCAGCAACTCCTTCAAGCTCCCTGCCTCCCAGTGGAGCGCCACCGCCGTGTAAACCTCATGGCTGCGGGCAGAGAGTCGCCGTAACATGCAGCGGGCTTCTTCCAGATTAGCTGGCTTATTGAGCACCTCACCTTCCAGAGCAACCGTGGTATCGGAACCCAGCACTAGGGCGCCGGGATGCAGCGGGCTCAGTGCGGCGGCTTTGAGGGCCGCATTGGCGGCCACCATCTCGGCCGGGCCATGAACCGGATGATTATCCTCCTCCACATCAGCCGGGAAAACCTCGAAGCGGAGGCCGATACGAGCGAGTAACTCGCGCCGACGCGGCGAGGCCGAGGCAAGAATTAAGTTTTCCGGATGGTTCGACATCCTACTCCATAACGCGTTCGACCGAACCGATGGCACGGGCAAATGCCAGCCGGCTGAGGCCGTAAAGGTAGATCGCCCGCAGGTGGCTGTCTTCCGCATCGGCCAGACGCTGCTGGGCATCAATCAACTCGCGGTTATCGGCCAGCCCTTCATTGTAACGCTCACGGGCTTGTTCGACTTCGTCTTTACCGAGGCGAACCTCATCCCCAGCGATTTCAATCTGCGCGTGGCGTGAATCCATTTCCAATATGGCAAACTTGAACTCCCGTTCGATCGCATTATCGAGCGCACGCATGGCATATTCGTTTTGCCGCACTGCGGCCTGGGCTTCACGGCTCTCCGCAGCAATCCGGCCGCCTTCCCAGATGGGAATACTGGCCTCAACCCCGAGCATCCAGGCCTCTCCCTTGTCCTCGTCGAGCAGCTCGTTCGATTCGTAGCCCCCATCAGCAAAAATGCTCAGCGTGGGCAAACGTTGCCACTTGGTCGCACGTTTTGCCAGGATCGCCTGATCCAGCTGTATTTGCTGGCTTTTTATTTCGGGCCTCAATTCGGTGAGATCCGCCATCTGGCCGTAGCGCTTCAGGACCGGGGGCGAGTTGACGGCCTCCGCCAGGGAGCGGTCCAGAACCACCGGTTGATCCAAATCCATATCAAGTAAGTCCTTCAGTTGCAGAATCGAATCGTCGGCATTCGTCTGCGCTTCCATTAAGGTGCGCTTGACGGTGGCCAGTCGCACCTCGGCGCGTGTCACATCGATCTTAACGGCCACGCCTGCGTCGAACTGTTGCTGAGCCAGGTCGAGTAATTGCAGCTCTCTTTCCAGGTTACCTTTGACGATTTCGATACGCCGCAGGTCACGGAGCTGCGTGAAATAAACAAAGATCGCCTGGTCGAGCAGGTCCTGCACCGCCACCTCATAGTCGAGCTGCTCAATGGCTTGGCCCAGCTTCGCGATGCGAAAATCGGCATAGCGCTGGGCATCGATCAAGCTCAGGCTGCCCTCAATTCTTGCGCCAAAGGAGTTGAACGGCGGCGTATTTAAATTGCCGCCGGCAAAACCTTGCCCGAGTTGACGACGTGTTTGCGACGTCCGCGCGGAGAACTGAGGCAGGAGGGCAGCTCGACGCTGGTAGATTCGCTCCAGCGCCCGCCGCACGCTCTCCTTCTGAATGAGAAGCTGTAAATTCTGCTCCTTTATCCGCTCGATTACATACGGCACGGTTAAAAACAGTGGCTCGGAGCTGGTGCTAACAAGCAGAGGCTTAGTGGTGGTAACAAGCAGAGGCTTAGAGTTGGTGGCAACCGACACCGCCTCTGCAGGCACCTCAGATGCCTTTACGCTATAAAGACCCCCTGCCAGAGCAGTGAGGATTAGACTGAAAAACTTGAATTCTCGTATCATCACAAAATAGTCGCCCGGTAAAAGACGCAAAACATTGCAGTATTTTCCGAAAGCTATTTTTTGCAAGTCACCAAATCCAACAATTAGTTAATTCCCTATATGAAAATCGGTATCGCTCAAATCAACACCACCGTCGGCGACCTCGCCGGCAACTCCAAACGCATTCTCGACGCCTACCGGACGCTCGTCGCTGACGGAGCCGAACTCGTGGTCTTCCCCGAACTCGCCGTTTGCGGCTACCCACCCCGCGACTTGCTATTCAAGTCACGCTTCGTCCGGGACACCGAGGACGCACTCGACGCCATTGCCCGAGAGATTGGCGAAGTGCCCGCTGTCATTGGTTACGTGCAAGACCGCGGCCCCTGCCTGAGCGGGCGCCCCTTCTACAACGCTGTGGCCTGGTGTGAATCCGGCGAGATCAAGACCGTCGGGCATAAATCCCTCCTCCCCAGCTACGACGTCTTCGATGAGGAGCGCTACTTCGAGCCCGCCGAGGGGCCGACCGTGCATGAGTGGAAGGGCCGGCGCGTCGGCCTCACCATCTGCGAAGACATCTGGACGCATTCCAACCTCAAGACCAGTCGTCGCTATTGCAACGACCCCGTTGCCGAGCTGGCCGCGCAAAAAATCGACCTCCTGCTCAACCTCTCAGCCAGCCCCTGGCACGAGGGCAAGAACGAAGCCCGCGAACCTCTCGTGCAGGACGCCGCCGAGCGCTGCGGCTGCCCCGCCATTTATTGCAACGCCGTCGGCGGCAACGACGAACTGATCTTCGACGGCGGCAGCCTCGCCGCCCACCACGAGCGCGGCCTCGTTTCCGGGCTCGCCGCCTTCCGCGAAGAGCACCGCATCATCGACCTGGAAAACCCCGCCGGCTACGTCTCCGAACACTTCAACCTCAAAGGCAACGCCGCTACCCATGACGCACTCGTCCTCGGACTACGCGACTACGCCCACAAGTGTGGCTTCAGCAAAGCACTCATCGGCCTCTCTGGAGGCATCGACTCAGCCGTAGTCTGTGCCCTCGCCGTCGAAGCCTTTGGCCCGAAAAACGTCATGGGCATTGCCCTGCCCTCTTCGATTTCCAGTCAACACAGCCGCGACGACGCGGCCGCTCTGGCAAAGAATCTCGGCATCGATTACCACGAAGTCGCAATCACGGAAACCGTCGCAGCGGCCGAGAGAGCACTTGCCCCACTTTTCGGAGATCGCCCGATAGACGTGACCGAGGAGAACATTCAGGCCCGCGCCCGTGGCCTGCTGCTGATGGCTATGTCCAACAAATTCGGAGCCTTGCTACTGACGACCGGCAACAAGAGCGAAATATCGGTCGGCTACAGCACCCTTTACGGTGATATGTGCGGGGGGCTCGCCGCCATCTCCGACCTGCCCAAGATGCGGGTCTATGCCCTCGCCCGCCACATTAATGCTGAAGCCGGTCGCGAACTCATCCCAGTCAATACCATCGAAAAGGCGCCCTCTGCCGAGCTACGCCCCGACCAAAAAGACGAAGATTCCCTGCCGCCCTACCCGGTGCTGGACGGCATCCTTCGTCTCTACGTCGAAGAAGGGCTCTCCCGCGCCGAGATTGTTGAAAAAGGCTACGATCAGACCGTCGTGGACGACATCGTGCGCAAAGTGGACCTCAATGAATACAAGCGCAAACAAGCCGCCCCCGGCCTCAAGACGACGCCACTCGCCTTCGGCATCGGCCGCCGCATCCCCATTGTGCAGAAATACGTGAGCTAGGCGCGGTGCTTGAACATCGAACATCGAACATCGAACTTCGAACATTGAACACTGAATCGCAAGAACCATGAGCAACTTTCAACCAACAACCAACAGCCAGCAACGCTCCACCGAGCTCTTCGAACGCGCCCAGCAACTCATGCCAGGCGGGGTGAACTCCCCCGTGCGCGCCTTCCGTTCTGTGGGTGGTGCCCCCTTCTTCACCCAATCGGCTCAGGGGGCCCGACTCACCACTGTCGACGGCAACGAACTCATCGACTTCGTCGGCACCTGGGGCCCAGCCATCCACGGGCACAACGATCCGGATATTCGGGCCGCCGTGGCCACCGCCCTGGAGAGCGGCACCAGCTTTGGCACCCCGAATCCTTATGAAGTGGAGATGGCTGAACTGATTGTTGAGCTCGTGCCCTCGGTCCAGAAAGTCCGGATGTGCAACTCCGGCACCGAGGCCACCATGTCGGCCATCCGACTGGCCCGCGGCTACACAGGGCGCAGCAAAATCATAAAATTCGCCGGCTGCTACCACGGCCATGTGGACTCCCTGCTCGTCAAGGCAGGCTCCGGGGCCCTCACCCTCGGCAACCCCGACAGCGCAGGCATCCCTGCCAGCTTTGCGGCGGAGACCATCGTGCTCGACTACAATGATCCCGAAGGGCTCCAGGAAGCCTTCGCCGATCATGGTGACGAGATCGCCGCTATTATCGTCGAACCATTTCCAGCCAACTGCGGCCTCATCCTCCCGGACGAAGGCTACCTGGAACTTCTGCGCGAACTTTGCACGGCTAAGGGGAGCGTGCTCATTTTTGACGAAGTTATGACCGGCTTCCGCGTCGCTGCGGGTGGCGTGCAAGAGCTTGTCGGCATCACGCCGGATCTCACCGCGCTGGGCAAAATCATCGGCGGGGGCCTGCCGGTCGGCGCCCTCGGCGGCCGCAGTGAAATCATGGACTATCTGGCTCCACTGGGCCCAGTCTATCAGGCTGGCACCCTCAGCGGCAACCCGCTCGCCATGGCGGCAGGTATTGCCTCGCTGAAGAAGTTGAAGGACAATAAGCCCTACCCCCTATTTGAAAAGCTCGGTGCCCAAATCCGCGATGCCCTGCTCGACGCGGCATCAGCGAAGGGCCTGCCACTGCAAGTCCCGCAAGTGGGCTCCATGTTTGCCCTCTTCTTTTCGGATGCCCGCGTCCGTAACTTTGATGATGCCACGGGCAGCGCGACCGATCAATTCAGCAAACTCTTCCACTTCGCGCTTGAACGCGGGGTCTATCTACCACCGTCCGCCTACGAGACCTGCTTCCTCTGCACCGCTCATGATGGTGAGGCCATCGAGCGTGCGGTTGAGGTGCTCAGCGAGGGCATTCGCAGTCTGTAGCGGCAGATTCATATTTATTAAGCCCAGCGTCTCACAAAGCCTTTTTATGAAAAAAACGATCCGAATTATCACCGCCACCTGTAGCCTTTTACTTACCGCTCAGGCTGAAAATGTTTTCCCTGGAGCAGACGAAAGTTCTCCTTCACGAGCCCACTACTTCAGTTGGATTAACAATACCAACGAAGGGCCTACCGCAGAGCACACTCAGGCCAATCTCGCCTTCTTCCAGTGGCTCCACGACGAATACGGCATGGTCCTCGACATCTATGCTTTTGACGCCGGTGCCGTCGATGGGCCTAATTATTATGGCTCGCCGGAAACGCTCAAATTCAAGAGTCAGTTCCCCAACGGCTTCGGCCCGGCAGCCGAGCAAGCCGCAGGCTTTGGCGGACGTCTCGGCGTCTGGCTCGGGCCGGATGGATTCGGTGATACCAGAGATGAGGCCGAGGCACGCATCAACTTCCTCACTTCGCTGTGCCGGGACCATGATTTTGCCTTGTTTAAGATGGATGCGGTCTGCGGGCAGCTCCGCGACGATAAGCAGGCCGAATTCATCGAGTTGATGACCCAAGCCCGCGAGCACTCACCCGACCTCATTTTGCTCAACCATCGCCTGAACCTGAACGAGGAAGCCCAAAAACACGCCACCACCTCCCTCTGGCAGGGTGCAGAAACTTACATCGACGTGCACATGCCGAACAAAATGACCGCCACTCATAATCGCGCCGCCGCGATGGACCGTGGCCTGCCACCGGAACTCATGCGCCTGGCGGAGGACCATGGGGTCTGCCTTTCTTCCTGTCTCGACTACTGGGCGGATGATCTGGTCCTGCAGGCCTTCAATCGCTCCATGATCCTGGCACCCCAGCTCTATGGCAGCCCGTGGTTCTTGCGGGATGACGAATATCCGAAACTGGCCCGTATTTTTAACCTGCACCGCCGCTATCGGGACATTCTTGTGGATGGCATGGTCCTCCCCGAAGAGCAATACGGCCCGCAGGCCGTTTCCCGTGGCGACGGGAAGACGCGCTTGATCACCTTGCGCAACCTGACCTGGGAGCCGGTCGAGCACGAAATCGCTCTGGACGAAAGTATCGGCCTCACTGACCGCGGCCGACGTGAAGTGCGCCTCTTTCATCCCTACGAGGAAGTGCTAGGGCGAAAGCTCAAAAGCGCCGACTCGGTCAAGGTCACCGTGCATCCTTTCCGTTCTCTTTTACTGCTTGCCACCACAGAAGAGTGCGAGGAGCCGGCACTGGAAAAAGGCCCCTACCGTGTGGTCAAACACGTGAAAGGCAGCGAGCCGGTGATCGAGAAGCTTGTTCCACTGGACCTGAAGCAGCCCTGGCATCGCAAGCTGGCTGATTTGAAACCCACGCCACTCCCCGACGACTGGGTCGGCTTCTATGAAGCCACTATGTTTGCCGCCGACAACGACTCTCTGGAGCACCGCAGCATCGAGCGCTCCGGCTCGACAAACATCCCGACCGTGCAGCGGGCCCGCGACTTCTTCTTCAATCAGAAGTTTCTGGTTGATCGGGCCGTGAGCCATAAATACATGTTTGATGGCGACCCAGCCACGACTTTTGACGTGTATGCCGGCAATCGCGACCTGAGCATCGAGAAAGGTTGCCTGCGGGTGGACTTCAACTTACCGATGTCGATCGGCCACATCCGGGTCCACACTCAGGCGCTGGAGCCAACGCTTTGGAACATTATACAAACAGGCGCAGAGTTTAGCACTGACCTCGTCAACTGGACTCCCGCCAAGGAAATCATCATGGATGGATGGGACCTCAATGTTTACGCTCCCGAGGGCGAGTGGCGCTATTTCCGTATGCAAAATAGTCCGGAAATCATCTCAGAGATCGAAGTTTACCGGGAGAGCCGGCTGATCGCTTACGACAACTGGACGGCGAGCAACCTTTTTGCCCACCCCATGAACCTACCCGCCGAGCGTGCATGGTCCGCCACCGTCACCGTGGACGAAATCACACCCACGTCCTACCTCTGCGTGGCGGTGGAAGGTGAGCACGGCATCGAAGGTGCCTATGCGGCCATCCGCGCAGGCGATCGCCTCATTGGCGCACCGGATCGCGCCACGTCTTATCCGGCTAACCCCTGGGAGGCTCCTGTGCGCAAACAAAAGACCGGCTACACCTACTTTTTCCCGCTCGACGCATCCATGATCGGGGAAAAATTGGAGGTCGTTCTGCTCGGCATGAAGGGCGGTGGCAAAGCGCTCCAGCCCTCTGTATGGCTCACCGCCAGAGAACTTCCTTTTCGTGTCGAATAAATTAGGCGTAAAAATACTACAAATTCCCATTGACAGCAATACGCTCGAATCTACTTTTGTGCGCTTTTCCAAAATCATGAAGACGACTTTATCTACGAATTCCGACCACACCAAGACATGGTATATAGTTGATGCTGCCGAGGAAACTCTCGGTCGCGTTGCTGTAAAAATTGCCAACGTGCTCCGTGGCCGCCATAAGCCTACCTACACGCCCCATGCAGACACCGGCGACTTCGTTGTCGTGGTCAATGCGGAGAAGGTCAAACTCTCCGGCAAAAAGAACAGTAACAAGACATACATGTTCTACTCCGGCTGGATGGGTGGTGACAGCCATATCAGCCTAAAGGAGATGCGCCAGAAGAAGCCCGAATTTATCATCGAGCACGCTGTCAAAGGTATGCTTCCCCGCAACCGCCTCGGTAGCCAGATGATCAAGAAGCTTAAAGTTTACGCCGGCACAGAGCATCCGCACGAAGCCCAACAACCCAAACCTCTGGTTTAAGCCCTGATTCCAGGCAACTTTTGTAACACTATCCTATATAATGAGCGAAGAAACATTTGTAACTGTAGGCCGTCGCAAGACAGCTACCGCACGCATCCGCCTCACCCGTGGCACCGGCAAGTTTGAAGTCAACGGCAAGGATCCCGAAAGCTACTTCAAAACCGAGGAGTTCACACAAGCGGCACTCTCCCCTCTCAAGACCGTCGGCATGAGCGATCAGGTTGACATCACGGTTAAAGCAAAAGGTGGCGGCCTCAACGGTCAGGCTGGTGCGGTTCGCCTCGGCATCGCACGCGCACTTGAGAAGCTCAACGCCGATCTCCGCTCCGACCTAAAGAAAGAGGGCCACATGAAGCGTGATCCCCGCGGTCGCGAGCGCAAGAAGTCGGGTCAACCGGGCGCGCGCAAAAACTTCCAGTTCTCCAAGCGCTAATTTTTAACAGCACGGTCGCATTTCTTTGCAACCCTCCAAGGCCGTGCAACGTGCTTTGGAGGGTTTTTTGTTTCTCAATCTCTGGCTTATTCGCCATCAGCAATCATTCATTAGCCATTTCATATGAACGCAGCAATCGTAGGCGCCTCCGGATTTTCCGGCGAAGAACTGGTGCGAATTCTTTCCACCCATCCGAATGTTAGACTCGCAGCCGTCACCTCGCGGTCACTTGCGGGCCAGAAGGTGGCCGATGTCATGCCTGCGCTACGACACAAGGTGGGCGAGCTTGAGTTTACCGCGTCCGACCCGGCTGACTTG
>Ga0306899_1000936_pt1 | contig 12498 bp, 8 predicted proteins | sample AntRauMFilla3764_FD_190407 | JGI IMG/M metagenome (GOLD analysis project Ga0306899, IMG submission 190407) | Saline lake microbial communities from Rauer Islands, Antarctica - Metagenome Filla 3 #764 (v2) (version 2) | ecosystem: Environmental > Aquatic > Non-marine Saline and Alkaline > Saline ... | reverse complement strand
AACTATCTTTTCACAAGGAGAGAATCCCGCCGTTTACGGCGGGCGTGAATCCGACACTTGCTGACCAGTCCACCGATGACACTCTGGCCGGATATTCCACGGTAATCCACAACTATTAAGTAACTGGCTCTACATAGGCTAGATGCGGCAGAAGATAACTCCGAGTCCTCACGGTGAGGATAGGAGTAACGGCTGTGTGGCACAGCCATCGGTACACCTGTTCGACCGCGAGAGCGGGACGGTTCGCCCGAGAGAACAGGTCGTGTCGTAGACCAGCAAATATCCCACCTGCGGTACGGGAAGCCCCGGCGTTTACGCCGGGGAGGATGTCACGACTGACTACTACCGACTCACCAGCGATCGCATCAAAATCGCTGATGAAGACGTTGCTGAACAGATTACCGAACAGTACCTCACACACTTCCAGCTCTCCTTGGAGCTCCAGAACGAGTACCTCTCGGTGAATGGGGAATGGATCTTTGCGGTTGAGCATGAAGACACTAGCGACGAGGATGAAGTGTACGGGGAACCGCTCAATAACCTGGATTTCTTAGCGGATGTCGCCCGTGTCGCTGACGCTGACGCGTTCCCGTTTACCATTACGGAAGTTTGCCAAGGGTCACTCGATCATCACCCTGGAATGACGCGATACGACGTTACGGCTGATGAGATTCGGATGACGTACGGTGATGGGAACATCAAGACATGGGCGGTTGCAGACCACGGTATCGTGACGACCCCGGGTTCTCGTTAACGAATCACCGGACAATCGGTTTCTTCTCGGAGCGTGGCATCCATCGGGGGATGCGTTTGAATCGTCACAGGCACCGGTGTCGCCGATGCTACGACAGTCTGTAGGAAAGGCGGGTTGACCGATGAGAAACGGCGAGAAGAGACGGCTAACCGCAACGGGTAGTGGTGCAACGCGATTGGTTTGTTGCGGATTAGACGCCGTCGACGTAGTCGTACAGTGCGCCCCAAATCTCGTTGAATTTCCCGGCCTTCTCCGGGAAGAGGTACATGGCGATGTACGGTTTGTCTTCAGGGTCCACGACAATCACAGCTTTCGAACCGTTCGGGAGGTAATCGCACCCGTTCCCTTCGAACAGCGGTTCGGTGAGTAGCTCACCGCGCTGTAGATTTGGGAACACGTCGAGTTGTTCACCTTCCTCGGTCATGACGGTATTCGATTGGAGTTGGATCTCGTAAAGAACCTCATCGTTATCGTCTCGACGACCTGCTGTGACGATATCAGCTCCTTCGTCACGTTTCTCCCAAATACCGTCGGTCGGGCCTGGAGTGTACCCGTCTGTTGGAACGAAGTAGAGAACAGTGTCATCCACGATCTCGATATCGAGGAGATTCCAGTATTCGTTTTCATCGCCTTCATCGGTGACGATTGCCTCAACAATGTTTCCACTTTCGATGTTTTCCAGGACAGACCGGATACTGTCTTCGTACCCGATTGTGTTTACCCAAGCGGTGTCATCACGCGGGATGTCGTATAGCGCCATGCGCCGAGCTTCGTCGCCAAACCCGACGACACGGTAAATGCTGTCAAATTCTTCTGGCATCAGTGATCTTGTGCAAACGTATGGAACACTGCGGTTTAAAGCCTCGCTACAAACCTTGTTTTGCACGTAGATATTTTACCGCGCAGTATACTACAGGTACCAACTCGAAACGGACCCCCGGAAGCAAAACTCGTGACTATCCGGGAATGAAAAAGCGAATATTCATAGTACCATCCCGCTTATAAACTCATAACTCAATGTCTCCCTCCACATCTCCCCGCGAACGCCCACAGTTACAGCCGAGCAAACTCGGGAAATACATCGCACTGGACATGTGCCCCCGGTATTTCAAATTCGGCATCGAAGAAACCGGGTTTGACGAGATCGGGCACAACAAAGGGAGTTTTCGAGAATCATTCGGCGGCGGGAACCTCGTTGAGAAGAAAGCCGGGAACGAATTCGAGGAAGAAATAATCGATGTGATCAAAGACGAGGTTACTGATTTCTACGACGTTGAAGCGCTCACGCTCAGCATGGCAACGAAAGCGATTCCTGGCGTCGCTGCCGCTGAGCTCTCGTTCGATAACCACGACTTCACAGACGCCGAATTACGCACAGGCGACTTCACATTCCTGGATTCGCACGCCACTGACATTGTGCTGGCTGACTACGAACTCCCCGATGACGCAGACGTCGACGAAGGGCCTGTCACATCTGCGTTCTACAAGCTCCGTCTTGCCTACACTGAAACACTCCTCGCAGAGGTACTCGGCGAAACCGAAACCAGACCAATCAACACCGAGAGTGCCATTCCATTCGAAGAAATGAACACTGGTCGGAGACAACCTCCGGTAGGGCAAACTGCCCGGCCAATCGATGACCCTATTGTCGTGTTCCAACCATCACTTGCTGCTGAAATCGGGGAATGGGATGTTAGCGGTGACGCTGACATTGTCCTGATATGGCCCACTGGCCCTGATGACGACACTGCCCCGGGTGTCAACGCTCGGGTCCGTGTGATCGATGTGAAACTCGCCACGGAAGAGCAAGCCAACCACCAGATTCAGACCGTTACGTACAGTATCGGGATTCGCCAGCTCCCCTCGGTCCCAACCGAGCAGATCACGTTAGAAACCGGTGTTCTCACACAACACGACACGTACCTCCCATTAATACCGGATACCGTGCCAGAATTCGACCAAGCAAGCCGGGAAACCGATTTGAAGCAATTAACGAAAGCCGGTGGTGTCCTCGACAAGATATTCAACGTAACCGATTTCGATGCCGTGGACTTCCAGCTTGATACGAAATGCTCGTCCTGCCAGTACAACGAGGTATGCTACGCTACAGCGATTGAAGACGCTGGCCTCGAATTACTCGGAATCAATCGAGGTATTCAACGGACCCTGGAAAACAACGGTGTCAATGACTTGAATGACCTTGCGTACTTGGCTGAGCCTGTCGGCGCGGACTCTGACCCTGTAAACGACCCGAAACCAACTCCCACCAGATCTCACCGAGACACATACGAGACGCTTGCATCAATCGCCGGACTTGGGGAGAAACTCCCGGAGCTCATCCAGCAAGCACAGGGGCTCCTTCAGAACATCAATGAGAACCACGCGAAAGTCGAACCGACGCATGACCCGGTAACCATTCGGAATACCGGGAAAGGAAATCTGCCCTCCGATGATTGGGGAGAAGGTGAAAAATGGGAGGATGACTTTGGTGGGATCCCACCAGGGTCGATGATTCGCGTCTACCTGAATGTGCAATACGATCACGTTCGGGATACGATCGCTGGCGCAGGATTCTTCGTGACTGCCGGTGCGACCACAACGGACCCGATATCGTACGGGATCATGGACGACGACATGCCTGACGGGTTCGAGGACGCTCACCGGGCAGAGGCCCGGTTGTTAGAGACGTTCGTCGATGAATTATTCACCGCGATTGAGCGTGTTGGTCGTGGGATTAATCTTCACAATGCTGATCTAGATAACCCGTTTCTGCACTTCTACACGTACACAGAGGATGAGAAACAACGATTAGAGGAACGGCTTGCGATGTACACGACCGGGACGATTACGAAAGGAACAACGTCTGGCGGGGGAGAAACACAGACTCGGGATCCCGATGCACAAGGAACGTTAGAAGAGGAAATTCGCGTGTCTGATGACCTTGTTGCATTCCGGAATTTGCTCGGGCGACGTTCTGGCGCTGAACAGAACATGATTTCACCGATTGCACCTGAATTAGAGACGCGTATCGCTGTGCGATTCCCGACCACCGGGATTGTGAATATGTACAACGAGTTCTATCCGAAGTACTCGTCGGATCCTGTGTTGAAGAACAAAGGGTGGAAGTACACACCGAAAGACCAGTCACGAGCTCCGGACGGGAAATCGGAGATTGACTTGGAAGACGTCTTCCGATACCGGTTGTTCAACCGTATCGTTCCCTACTACAAGACCAAGGAGTCGATCAAGTTAGACCTTCCCGGTGAAGACCTGTCTTCGGGTGATGGGTGGTACAACTCGCGTGTTCGAACCGGGGCGAAAATCCCACTGGCATACCTGTGGGTTGCTAGCGGCCGGATCACCGACGCATGGGTTGAAGAGATGAAAAACAGTGATGACTCCGTTCGCATTGACCCATATCGGTATCACAACGAGAACGCTGACCCGGAAGACGCAGTCCCGGTGACTACAGAAGACGTTGAAGCGCTCATGGAACGTCTTTGCGAAGCGCTGTGCCGGGTTGAACAAGGGCTTTCGAGCAAGGCATCTAATTACATCTACGTGAAGCCGTTCCAGGAAGACACCGAGGGTGGTGACTAACATGACAAAGAAACCAATCGATATTTCCACGATCCGTGAAACCGAGTCAGGCACTGAAACCATCGCTGAAGCGTGCTTAGATTACTTGCGGATTGAGCAAGGTGAGAGTACCGACGAAGATGAATCATACGCGTTGAAGAACTGTCTGCAACGTATTCGAAGCGGGAAATCCATCATCGTTGTCGTGGATGACATCGAGCTTAGCGATGACGAGTCTGAATACTCGATTAACGTGCACGTCAATTACTCGCAGCTCCCGTTGAGCGATCCGAGTGATGTGCTCTCCGCCTTCCGGAAGAAAGCAACGAGTGGAACGACCATTGGATCGTTCATGACCATGATTCCAGTGAAAGAAGCAGGCCGGACAGATATTCGGGAAGATATTGACTTACAAGGGTTGTGGAGTTTGAGAGACTGCCCGACCGTGACGATTGAAGAAATCGATATGGGAGCTGGTGGCCCGAATGAAGCGAAACTCGTCTTGAATTCATTGAATTTCGCTAGCGGTGGAGGGAGCGAATTCACATACTTCAACGAGACTATCGAAGCAACACGCGGTGATGAACCACACATGGTCGCACCAGGGGATGCGTTTATCCTTGACCCGACACCGGATGACCCAACTGGTGAGAAAATCAGTTACGTGCTAGAGAAACCAGATTACAGTGCCTCCTGCCAGTTACTGGATGATCTGATTAACGGGACAGCTACCACGAATGCGAACCGGTTCGATGCGTCCGTGGCGAACGGTTTCGCTGATTGGATGCAACGGAGTGAGACACCACCACTTCCCGTGAACACGGAACAGAGAGGGTTCATCACTGACGTTGACCACGAAATCTCAGTTCTGCAAGGCCCGCCCGGAACGGGGAAAACGTCAGGGGCGCTTGCGCCCGCACTCATCGCTCGATTACTCTCACATGATGAGCCCGGTCCATGCCGTGAATTGGTGAGTGGTGCGAGTAACAAAGCGATTGATGAAGTGATGGCTGACGTCATTGAACTACTCGATACCGTCAAAGACTCACCGGAATACAGTGGTGAGTTAGACGACGTGATGCTGCTTCGTGTCTCTCAACCACCGGCCGCCCCACGAAGCGACGTCGTCTACACTGCGTTCTACGACGATGAGCATAGCGAGAAACACATTGGGGAAGTGAAGCGCAGGTTGAAGAAATCGAGTAAAGCCGGTGATGAGAATAAGCACATCATCGCATTCGCAACGCCAGGCATGACGTATCGGGTTGCAGATGCTGTGATCGAAGATACAGTGTTCAACACAAACGTCGATAAAGAGGCAGCAGAGACGCAGACAACGCTTCCAGGGATGGATGCATCACCATCGATGCGGGAATACGAACTGTTTGATGTCGTTGCTGTCGACGAAGGTTCGATGATGCCGGTCTCACAGTTCCTGCTCTCGGCGTCGTTCTACGATCGTGGTGGGAACATCCTCATTTCCGGAGATCACCGGCAACTGCCGCCTGTGCACCAGCACGAATGGCACGATGAACTCCGCCCTTCGATCACAGAGTTCGCACCGTACCTGTCGGTGCTGAACTTTTGCCGAGTGTTGATGCCTGATGAAGAGGTGAACATCTTCAATGACGACATGGAAGAAATCATTGGACTCAGTGATACTGCCTGCGTTGATATCCCGCTCCACCAGCTTCAGAAAACCTATCGGTGTCACATGACGGTTGCTGACTTCCTTGAAAAATGGGTGTACATGAAGCTCGACGGGATCCAGTATTCCTCGGACGAACAGGAAACAATCGCGCAACCTTCAGCGAAGACGGACGGGATGGCTAAAGCGTTGAACCCGGATGAACCGTTGACTGTGTTGTCGTATAACGACACGTCGAGTCAACAATCGAATCCGATAGAAGCACGCATCGCAGCGGAGATCGTCGGATCGATTGATGAGACGAATGACATCGGGATCGTCAGTCCGCACAACGCACAACGCGGATTAGTGGAAAGCACGATTCAGGACGTTACTGATGAGGACCCCGGGGAGCCAGGGTCTCGCGTGGACGTGGATACAGTTGAACGATTTCAGGGCGGGGAGCGGGATGTGATTATCATGACCGCGACCGTGAGTGACCCGGATTACATTGCTGCTGAGAGTGATTTCCTGCTGGATTTGAATCGTTTGAACGTCGCCATGAGCAGGATGAAAAAGAAGTTGATTGTTCTGGTGAGTGAATCAATCCCGGAACACATTCCGTTAGACATTGAATCGTACGATCAAGCGCTTCTATGGAAAGGCCTTGCTGAAGATAGTGATCTTGCAGACGACACGGTGCCTCCGGTCTGGAAAGATTCCGTTCCCGCGTTCACCGGGCTATCTGAAACCGAATTCGATCACGCCGGAATCGACGAAATCGACATTCAACTTTACCATCTCTGACCCGGCGGTTCCTTGGAAAGACCCTCGCATTTTCACGACAATGATTTCCTTGTAAAGCACTGCCTGCAACAGGTCGTTAACCGCATGATGCAACCGGGGTTATGGATGGGGATTCCGACGCGTACACAGGGCTATACCTCAGAAATCCGCGTTCAAGGGGTAGTATTATATGCCTCGAAATAGTATGTATGGTACACAGAGAAACCCCTTGAACGAGAGCAAGTGAACGTCATTGCGTGCATCAGAAACTACCTGCACGACATAACGCGTTCCACTCTCGTTCTGCATGGCTGTACGAAGCGTCAACCAACCCCCTCGCATCCATAATCCCGCGATGCAAAGAAACCATAACAGCCCCACACCCCACAGCACGCTGTTTCCTGTACCCCACAGGACAACGCGACTCAGCTCGCGTTGCCTCGATGAGACACCATGGACAGGTGCTACTCAGTCACGCTGTGATTCTACACCGGGAACACCGTTCACTCAACACGAGCGACGGCTTCCCGGGACTACCGCACTGTACACGGCATCTCAAAACACGCTGCTACGCATGCGTACGAGAAATGAGGCCGTGAACACGCATCACAACACGGGCTGTCAGCAATCCACCCAAATGGTAGAGCGAACGATTCTACCGTAGCAACCACCCATGTCATACAAACAAGAACTCACGCAGCTGCACCAATTACTCGCACAAGTCCGGTTCCACGCGAAAGATGAACTCGGACTGCCTGCGGAAATCGAAAATCTCGACTCCTACAAGCAGGTCGGCATCACCTCGCTCGATCTGAACGCTGACATCGACACACAACTCGATGCAGTCATGACGCTCGCATCTGACCTCGCTGACGTCATGGAAGCCGCACAGCGTCCAGAACGCCCGACCGAAACGACAAACGTCTCTACGGCCGAGACAGACACGCAGAAAGCTGCCGTAGCTGATATGGATGACTGGTCAGTCGGAACCACTAACATCGAAGCGACTGCCGATCAGCAGACGCCCGCCGTTGAAGCGGACGGGATGACAAAAACTGCTGTTGAAACCGGGAGCGATGAGTACACGCCGAAAGTCATCGGCGGGTACGACCAAGAGCAAGAAACGACGGAGAAAATCAAGTTAGTCGATACGTCCCTGCAGCAGTGGGATGAAATTCGTGCACAGGAAGAACGCAAGCCGGTCGAGCGGTGGGGTGATGAGGACACCACATCCGAGGAGCCTGCACAGGCACCGATCGACAACGATGGTGACGGTGAGAAACCAGCTGAAACCGAGAGTTCTGGTGAGCAGATGACGCTCCCAACACCGTAACGAAACGAAACAGACACTCCGAAAGGTTGCACCCATACCGGCACCCGTTCTACACCGCTGAAACCGCCCGCAATACGGTTCATTTTATAAACCAATTTTCACCAGGAGTCGGGGGTATACGCAGTAGCGACTTAAGTGGTAGTTCCCCCATGGTAAACCGATATCCCAACGAGTTAAACGCGCCCGCACTAAACAAGTACATAGACAGCACCCATCCATTATGACGCAAGATTCTCAATCCCTTCTCGATTCATCTGATGGTGACGCCGAGTGGTCGGCAAACCAGCAGGACAGTTGGTCTTCCGGTGGTTCCGATACTGAAACGACTGACCCGGAGGAAACACCAGAATCTGACACTGACCCTGTTGATGACAGTGCAGATTCCAATGAGAAAGAATTCAGAACCGCACCGCCAAACCGGACGGAAACAACGCCTGACATCATTGAACAGGAAGCAGAAGCCGTTACTGACCCGGATGGTGCAGAAGACACTGACGATGATATCATCGTAGAGCCGGAGGATGCCCCGGAATACGAAGACGAATCTGAATACCACGATCTCGCGGTTATTCAGGTGAATTACACGACTCGGTACCTGGATGGGAATACTGAGCGTGCAGTGATTCACGTCTTCTGCCGTGACCCTGACACCGGTGAACCGTATCAAGTGAACGTCCGCGGATTCAAACCATACTTCTACGTCCCGCGAAACGAAGGCCGTGACATCGATACGTCCCGTGATATCTTCGCCGGGAAGCGAAACTACGATGCAGATAACCCTGATGGGTTCAAATCGATTCGTGGAACGCCACTGACGCAAGTGACGACGCACATCCCGCGAACTGTTGGGAAGATTCGTGACGACTACGACCACTACGAAGCTGACGTTCTCTTCCCCGACCGATTCCTGATTGACAAGGACATCACGAGCGGTATCCGTGTTCCTGTTGACAACGAGACCGAAGGGAACGTTATCGAAGCGAAGATTCACGAAGTTGAACCGGTTGATGCGAGTGCAGAACCCCGTATCCACAACGTTGACATCGAGGTGGAAGACCGGAACGGGTTCCCGGAAGCAGAAGACGCTGAAGAGAACATCCTGTGCATCACCGCACACGACTCGGAAGACGACGAATACGTCATCTGGTATTACAACAGTGATACCGTCGAGGCAGAAATCCCAACTGAGGTCGAGGATTACGAGTTCATTGGAGACAATGAAGAAGCCCCGACTGTCGATATTCGTGAGTGCGATAGTGAAGAGCAGATGCTGGCTCAGTACATCGCCTACGTGAATTCGACTGAGGCAGATCTCATTGTTGGATGGAACGTGGATGATTTCGACGCACAGTACCTCATCAACCGATTGGAGAAGCTGAACGAACGGGATACTCCGGATGACGAGACGGATTACGACCTGGACCCCGATCGTCTCTCTCGTGTGAACGAAGTCTGGAACGGTGGATGGCGTGGCCCGAACATCAAGGGCCGTGTCGTGTTCGACCTGTTGGAGGCCTACAAGCGAACACAGTTCTCAGAGCTTGATTCCTACCGTCTGGAAGCAGTTGGACAGCAAGAACTGGATATTGGGAAGGAACGGTTTGATGGCGACATCGGTGACCTGTGGGAGCAGGACCCGGAACGACTCATCGAATACAACCTTCGTGACGTCGAGATTTGTGTTGAGCTCGACGAGCAACTTGACATCATCGACTTTTGGGATGAGGTCAAGGAATTCGTTGGTTGCCGACTGCAGGACGCGCCGATTCCCGGTGATGCAGTGGACATGTACGTGCTCCACAAGGTCAACAACGAATTTGTTCTTCCCTCGAAAGGAACTGTCGAAGTTGGTGAGGATTACGAAGGCGGCGCGGTGTTCGACCCCATCACTGGAATTAAAGAAAATGTGACAGTTCTGGACTTGAAGAGCCTATATCCGATGTGCATGACCACCATCAACGCGTCTCCGGAGACGAAGATCGAGAATCCGGATGAGTACGATGGTGAGACATTCAAGTCTCCGAACGGGATTCACTACAAGAAGGATGAAGACGGTATCATCCGGGAGATGGTGAACGAGTTGCTCGGTGAGCGAGATAAGAAAAAGGAACTCCGCTCACAGCACGAACCGGGCGATCCGATGTATGAGTTGTATGACCAACAGCAGGGAGCTGTCAAGGTGATTATGAATTCTTTGTACGGCACCCTTGGGTGGGATCGCTTCCGCCTATACGACAAGGACAACGCCGCTGCGGTCACTGCAACGGGTCGTGGGGTCATTGACTTCACCGAGCAAGTCGTCGAGGAGATGGGCGGAACTGTCAGTTATGGTGACACTGACAGCGTTATGTTAGAACTCAAAAATCTTGAAACAAACGTCGAAATCAGCGACGAGGTCAGAGAAGAAGGCCCCGACTGGCCCGACGACCAGCTCCGAGTGCTCCAAGCCGCGCTCGACCGATCGTTCGAAATTGAAGAGCACATCAACGAACGATACAACGAGTACGCCCGCGAAAACCTGAACGCCGAAGAACACAACTTCCTCATCGAATTCGAGAAGCTCTACAAGCGATTCCTCCAAGCCGGGAAGAAAAAGAGGTACGCCGGGCACATCGTGTGGAAAGAGGGTAAGTTCGTTGATAAGACGGACATCACCGGGTTCGAGTACAAACGCTCGGACATCGCTGCAATCACGAAAATCTCACAGAAGAAACTCATCGAGATGCTTGTGATGGGCGAAGACCTGGACGACGTCCGAGACTACCTCGAAACCCTCATCAGCGACTTCCAAGACGGAGAATACGGGGTCGGGAAAATCGGTATTCCAAGCGGTATCGGGAAAGACCTCGATGATTACGATACCGAAACTGCACAGGTCCGTGGAGCCAAGTACGCCAACCAACTCCTTGGGATGAATCTCGGGAACGGTTCGAAACCCAAACGCGTCTACCTCGATCGCGTCCACCCTGACTTCTACCGGAACGTCGCAGAAGCACCTGTAGAAGACGGCGGGCTTGGACTCAGCCCACAAGAGGATAGCACGTACAGGGAATTCAAGAAAGACCCTGACGTGATCTGCTTCATCCACGACGACCAGGTCCCGGAGGAATTCGAAGTGGCGTGGGAGAAGATGCTCGACAAGACGCTCAAAGGCCCGCTATCACGTGTGCTGAAAGCCGTAGACATCACGTGGGAAGACGTCAAGAGCGGGCAGGAACAGACTGGCATCGGCCAGTTCATGTAACCCCACGAACCCCGTTCAAAGTGAAATACCATGGATGATTCACCCGGCTCCGATGGCGTTCGCATCTCCAACGGACAGACATCACCGCAAACAAACATCAATGATGAAGAGCCCGATGACCGAACGATAGTTGAAAGAATCGGTGCAGAGCTCAAACCAAAATGGGTTCGCATCAACCGACGACTTCCGGTGTCTGTACCAGTGATACTCCTCGGGGTCTTCATCTATCTCACCGGGCTGATTGCAATCGCATCCGCGTTGAGCCCACACCAGGCGTTCGGATTTCTCTCAGCAACAACCGGCGCGTTAATCCTCGTGCAACTGTACCATCCAGTCGGCGAAATTGAGGCGCGAACACTCTATCAACGGGTCATCTACTACGGTGTTGCCCTGAGCTTCTTGCTCATCGGAATTCAATACATGCTTACCGGAACCATCCCGCGATAACCTGTCTCCCTGAAGACTCACATCTGAACAACCCACCCGCTGAGTAACAAACCCACGAAACACATGACCTCAAACACAGACCTCGACATCGATACCGACGAGAACCGAGCGATACCGTACTACGTCATCGAATCCGCGATGGAGCATCGCGGTGAAGATGATAACTACGCAGTTGTCCGATCAGATAACGACTGGCAGTTCGCAGAGACACTACCCGAAGCAAACGAAATCGCTGAAGCGATGCAGTCATCAGCTGATTTCGTCAGTCCAATCTCCGAAACCGTGCAGGTGATCGAGCTCGTACACGCAGACACTGACGGAAACGAAGACTGAACAACGAATCCGCTGTGTTAGAGGAACAGCGGACCGAACACTGCGATAACGAACACGCCTGCAGTACCGATCGTCGTCACTCCCATGATTGCAGTTGCCGTGACCGACGTGCTGAACGGCGTCGGAACAAGTTCACCGAGTAGTCCAGCGACGCGCCCACCGTCGAGCGTCATGACAGGAAGTGCGTTCACGAACGCTAAGTTCAGATTGAAGAACCACGTCCAGAACAGGACGTTCGTCACAACGCCGAGTGAGGCGACTGCCTCTGCTGCCGGTGCGCCGCCACCGTATACAGAACCGAAGTACGCGAGGAATGCTTCGATTGCACTCCCCGAGCCGGGAAGAAGGAACAAGAATGAGGTGACTGCGAATACGAGGAGGTTAGCGAACACGCC
>Ga0306899_1000924_pt1 | contig 12595 bp, 10 predicted proteins | sample AntRauMFilla3764_FD_190407 | JGI IMG/M metagenome (GOLD analysis project Ga0306899, IMG submission 190407) | Saline lake microbial communities from Rauer Islands, Antarctica - Metagenome Filla 3 #764 (v2) (version 2) | ecosystem: Environmental > Aquatic > Non-marine Saline and Alkaline > Saline ... | reverse complement strand
CTCCCGATCGTCGAAATTATCAATCAACTCACCGGTTGAGTCCCCCGCCAGCCGGTCATTAAAAAGCGCAGCCTTGCAAGGGGCTGCGCTTTTTTTAAACCTAAAAAAATGAGTTGAACCGTGAATTTACGTGAATTATAATTTGGTAAGTATTTCTAAGTAAGCATTTTACACCCTAGTTAAAAGTTTTTTTTAGCGAGTATTATTGCCGCCAATTAGGCGAGTGTCCTATTAACGTTAATTAATGTAAATTAACGGTTTTAAAAATTCTCTTCTCTTTAACTGCCGATTTTAGGATGATTGATTGTAGCATCGGTCCGTAAGGCCGATGAACACTGCAAGTGCATCGGTTCGTAAAGCCGATGATTGATTGCAGCACCGCTGCTACGTAGACTTTAAGTAAGTGACGGACTTTTATGTAAGGTTAGATCTTCGAAGTGAAGCGATAAGTCCCGGATTGAATTTCCACGGTCGCTCTCCCCTGTTTTACTGTCAGCATTTTGGCGCCTTTCGGCATTTTTTTGTCGACCGAAAGGTTCAACGCATTTTTTGGCAGATAGAGGGTGGCGGTGGTATTCGCTGGAATCTCAACGTCCCATTGGAAGATATCACCTTGAACTGACCAGCTGCTCGCGATGCGACCACGGATCGAATCGTAATGGCCCTTCGCCCACGTCACTCCGGCTCCAATCTCTGGCTTCATGGCAATCTTCTTGTACCCGGGCCCGTCGGTATCAATTCCAAGTATGCTTCGGAACATCCATTCGCTGCAGGCACCGTAGGCGTAGTGGTTAAAGGAATTCATCCCGACATCGCCGAAGCCGTCCTTTTTCGTGTAGCTGTTCCAGCGTTCCCAGATGGTGGTGGCTCCTTGCTCGATCGAGTATCCCCAGGATGGATAGCTTGTGTTCTGAATCAGTCGGTAGGCGAGGTCGCTTCGGCCAATTTGTGTTAAGGTGGGGAGAAGGATCGGCACGCCGACAAATCCGACCGAGAGGTGGTAGTCTTTTGCTTTGATACGCTCGACGAGGTGATTGGCGGCTTGGGTGCGTTGTTTTTCGGTTAGTAGGTTGAAGTAGAGCGCCAGGCAGTAGGCGGTCTGCGAATTACCCGCGATCGTGCCGTCGGCTTTGACGAATTTCTCTTGGAAGTTGGCGCAGATTTCGTTGAAGAGTGTGTTGTATTTTGCAGCATCCTCTTTTTTGCCGAGGTCTTCTGCCATTTGGGCCATCAGGCTGGTCGAGTATCCGAAGTAAGCGGCGGAGATGAGGTCTTTGGGAGTTTTTGAGCCGACGGCTAACCAGTCACCAAATCCTTTGACCTGGCCGACGAGGCCTTCCTTGCTGTGGCAATAGTCGATGAAGCGCGCCATCGCGTCGTAGTTTTGTTCGATGATCCTTTGATCGCCATAGACTTGATAGATCGTCCACGGGCAGATGACGCCCGCGTCCGCCCAGGCCGGTGATCCGTGGCCGTGGAAGACCGGTGCCTGCTGACCGAAGGTGCCAGCTGCGTTTTGTGTGTCCATCAGGTCGATGATCCATTTCGTAAAAAAGGCGGAGACGTCCTGATGGTAGCAGCCGGAGCGGATGAAGACCTGGGTGTCGCCGGTCCAGCCGAGCCGTTCGTCGCGCTGTGGGCAGTCGGTGGGGACTTCGAGGTAGTTCGACCTCTGGCCCCAGAGGACGTTGCTATGGAGCTGATTGAGCATCGGGTTCGAGCATTCAAACGAGCTCGTCATCGGGGCGTCGGAATGGATCACGATGCCTGTGATGGTTTCTTTGTCGGGTTTGGTTGTGAGCCCAGTGGCCTGGACGTAGCGGAACCCGTGGAAGGTAAAGTGGGGTTCGTAGGTTTCCGGGCCGCCACCTTTCAGGATATAGTTATCGGCGGCGCGGGCCGTGCGCAGGTTGTCGTGGTAAACGGTGCCGTCGGCATTGAGCATTTCGGCGAATTGCAGGTTGATTTTGTCTCCGGCTTTCCCGGTGACTTTCAACCGTGCCCAGCCGGAAAAATTCTGGCCGAGATCGAAGACGTAGGTGTTGGGTTTGGGCTCGGTGAGTTTGACGGTGGGTAGTTCCTGGGTCGGGCGGACGGGCACGCCGGGGTAGGCTTGGATCAGTGGTTTGATATCCGAGCCGGTGTTGACGGCGGCCCAGGATTTGTCATCAAAGCTGGGTTTGTTCCAGCCGGTGAGTTCTTTGCGGGCGTCGTAAGTTTCACCTTCGAACATATCGGAGAGAATGATCGGGCCGAACGATCCTTTCCAGCTGGGATCGGAGGTGATCACCTCAGTAGTCCCGTCGGCGTAGGTGATGTGGAGTTGGCTCAACAGGCGGAGTTTTTTACCATACTGATTTTGTCCTATCACACTGATATTGCCTCGGAACCACCCGTCTCCGAGGATGGCGCCGATGGTATTCGGGCCATCGTCGAGCATGGTGGTCACATCGTAGGTGCGGTAGTAGATGCGTTTCCGGTAATCCGTCCAGCCGGGGGTGAAGTATTCGTTGCCGACACGTTGGCCGTTGAGGTGCATCTCAACGTGCCCCTGAGCGGTGACGTGGAGTGCGGCGCGGGTGACCTTTCTCGTTAGCTTGAAATTTTTCCTGAGATACTGCGCGGGCAGGTAGTTCTTAAATTTCGGTTTTGCTTTCGGGTTGTGTTTAAAATTGCGGACCGGCATTTGGGCGATGACTCTAGGTGAGGCATCGTAGCCGATCCATTGGGCGGTCCAGTCGGATGGCTTGAGTAGTCCGGCCGACCAAATGGAGGGCTCGCTCCATCCGGACTCCCTGCTATCTTTGTCCCAGACGGCGACTTTCCAGAAGGCCTGCATTCCGGATTTGAGAGGGACTCCGCTGTAGGGGATTTGAGTTGTTTGGTCGGATTTCACGATACCGGTGTCCCAGAGGTCGCCGATGTGGTTATCGAGATTCTGGCGGCTGCTGGATACGAGGATGCGGTAGGCTCTTTGGTATTGACCACGGGTGTTGGACTGGAGCTTCCAACTGAGTCTCGGACGGGTGGTGTCGATCCCCAGTGGGTTGACAAGGTATTCACAGCGCAGGTCGGTTGTTTTAAAATCTTCAGCCGGCTTAACGACGACGGTTGCTGATAAATTAGCCGAAAGACATGTGAGGGCGGTCGTAATGACGGCAAGTAGTTGATGTGATTTTTTCATGCGCGTTGTCCTGATGGTTTTACTTACAGACTGAAAACGGGTCATGACTGAAAAACGGGTCAGAGACTGAAAAACGGGTCATGTCATTCCCTTTGTGGTGAGTTTCCATCTAGATGTTTGTTCGCTTCTGATTGTAAGGGGCTTGTTTTTTGGCTGCGTCGGGTGACTTAATTTCTTCAACTTTATTAAATCGAACTGCTCCTTGAGCGAAGACTTTATGCATGAGTTTCATCTTTCAACTGCTTAACTCAATGGCTTAGAGGGTAAAAAGGGCTTCGGCTACATGGGAAATCTATTTGAAGCTCGGCTAGTAGCTGGTTGATCCACTTCCGGTGGGGCCCTGAGAGTGTGATTTGATTTATTTCGGCTAAGGGCACCCAGAGGTATGCATCTGCTATCGATGAGGGTGCTGAGGTCTGATAGATCTTTTCTTTGATACGCCGGTGGGTGATGGAGCGGGTTTTGGTTAGGAGTGGTTGCCCGCTGGGAGTTTCGGATACGAGCGTCGCCAGTTTGGGCAGTTCGTATTGCCCGGCCAGTTGGCCTGCGGTTTCGGGGATGCGGTGCAGGAGGATGGCTCCATCGCGGACCACCCACGCGCGATTGATTTCGACGCGCTCGGTCGCCTTGCGCTGGATCTTCGGAATGGCTTCGACGTCGGGACGGTTGCGGCCCTCGCAAAACTTGGCGACGGGGCAGAGCGTGCAGAGCGGCTTACGCTTCAGGCAGACTGTCGCGCCAAGCTCCATCATGGCCTGATTGTGGTCGCCCGGGCCTTCGGGGGCGATTAACTGATCAGCCAGAGGCGTGAAGGCTTTGACGGCCTCGCCGTTGTTCTTGAAGCTGCGCGGGTCGTCGGTCAGACGCGCGAGAATGCGGACGACGTTGCCATCGACGACGGCGACCGGCTGGCCGAAGTTGATTGAGGCGATCGCGGCCGAGGTGTAGGGGCCGATACCAGGCATCGCCTGCCACTGCGCTCTGGTAGAGGGTTTCGGCTCGGCGGCGACCCATGTGCGGGCCAGTTTGTGCAGGTTGCGGGCGCGGCTGTAGTAGCCGAGTCCCTCCCAATGCTTGAGCACCTCCGCTTCGGGGGCATCGGCTAAGGTCTGAAAATCCGGAAAGCGGCCCATCCAGCGTTCAAAGTAGGGCAGCATGGTTTTAATCTGCGTCTGCTGGGCCATCAGCTCGGAGACGACGGTCCGGTAGAGCGAGGGGGAGGTCCGCCAGGGCAGAGGGCGCTGCGCGCAGGCATACCAATCTGCGAGCGAGATTTGAAATGCTTTTTGTTGCTGGAGGAGCGACATCGGCCCGAGTCTATCGTTGCTCTAAGTCCACTTCGAGTCCCAAGCGCTCCAGCATGGTCTGAGCAACGTGTGCATTGCTCGGATTGTCTTCAACCAGGAGGGTGCGATCAGTGGATGAGGTTTCGTGATCCCCGCGCAGGGGTGTCTTCTCTGAAATCGCCTCCAGTTCAACCGTTTTCAGCGTGCAGCGGAAGCGGAAGCAGGAACCGACCCCCGGCTGGCTCTCCGCCGTTAGTGAACCGCCCAACACGTCGGCAATCTTGCGGCAAATCGCCAGCCCCAGACCGATGCCTTGGTAGCGCCGGGTATTAGAGGAGTCGAGCTGCGTGAACGGATCGAAGAGTTTTCCCAGAACCTCTCCTTCGATCCCGATGCCGCTGTCCTCGACCTCGAAGAGCGCCTCAAGCTTCCCTGGGCCAAGCTCCCGTTGGCCTACACGCAGATGGATGTCTCCCTCATGCGTATATTTGCAGGCGTTCGACAGTAACTCCCCGACGATACGCTGGATGTGTTCGGTATCGCCGACCGCCAGCGTGTCCGGTTTGATAGCTTGATAATCTCCCGTGCCGTTTTCGAAATTAATCGGTTGTTTCGGGTAGTGTTTCCGGCACTTATTCAGCTCTGATTCGCAACATTCGAAGAGGTAGAAGTGGGTGTTTTGGTAGGGGTAGGCTTTGGAGTCTTCCTGCAAATGGGAGAAAAAAAGGATGTCGTCGATCAGTGCGAGTAGCTGTTCGCTCGACCGGTTGATTTCCTTTAGGCTTTGAATGTGGTTAGGGTCTTTGATTTCCGTCATGAGCAGACCGGCATGCCCCATGATTGGGTTGAGCGGGGTGCGCAGCTCGTGGCTCATCACGGAAAGAAACTCATCTTTAACCAGATTAGCTTTTTCTGCGGCCTGTTTGGCAATGATCAGGTCCTCGGTCGCGCGTTTACGTTCGGACTCGGCCCTTATGCTCTGTAGCGCAAAACACAGGTCTCCGGCGACTTCGCGGAACAGATCGATCTCCTCTTCGTCATTGATTGCCGCTTGGCTGGCCATGAGGGCGATGTATCCAAAACTGTGATCGTAGCTGAACTCCAGTCCAAGCAGCGCACAATCTTCCAGGCCCTCCATCACCGGAAAGTCGGGGCACTGCTCAATTGGTCTGGCGGCGAGGATGAGGCCATCCTCTGTTTTCGTGTTTTCGATGCACTTCGGAAGCTTGCCCGCCTGCAGGAAACTTTTCAGCTTTTCAGCGTCTTTCAGCTTGGGAGCGTCGTGGTAGTGTAAGAGTTTGCCGTCCTCGTCGAGCAGGGCAATCCAGGCGTGCTTGAATTCACGGTCCTCGACCAGAATTTCGCATAGTTTACGGATGAGCTGATCGACATTCGGCGTGCCGATGACCGCTTTATTTACGCGGCGTATGGCGCGCAGCATGGTATTCAGCCTGAGGAGCTTATTCTCGTTCTTGAAAGCTTGGCGCGACCAGGAGCGACAGAGGATCCACAGCAAAACGGTGGTGACCAGAATATAGCCTAAGCCCTTCACTGCTTCTACCGCAATGATCGCGTCTGCATCAGAGGCCTGTCCTGACAACAAGAAACTGGACAGGACGATCCAAGCCGAACCGACAGCAAAGTAGATGAATACGATGCGGTTTGCCGTGAGTCCGGTTTTCAAAGTCTGTGAGAGGCCTTGTGGCATATTCAATGCTGTTAAGTGGTGCGTGGCGGATTTACAATTTCAAATTTTCCGCACGGAAGAGTTTTGGCAAGGGGCAATCGTTAACTACTCGTGCCTGCGTGGTCGGGGAATAACGAAATTCTGTCGTGTTTCCTTTTTTTTGAGGCTCATTCGGCGCCGGCGCCGGCACTCAAACTACGGCCGAAGTAAATGGTTTTGTGCGATTGTGCTTCATTTGCAGCGACGGCTGTGCTAGCCGTTTAAATGAATGCCGAAAAAGCGAACAAAGCAGGCCGAAGACGAGGGGCCAAAGGCCAAGACCATTTATACCATCAAGCTCAACGAGGAGCAGATGGATAAGCTGGCCGACTATCTGGAGGGCGGGCATCAAGGCCTGTGGTTTCCTTACGAGGTGGCCTATTCGCTCTTCGCCTTTAAGGGGGATAAGGTCAATGTGGTGGGCTACCAGAGTGGCAAGCTCGTCGTCTCCGGGAAAAAGACCGAAGAGTTTGTGCAAAACGTGGTGGAGGCCGAAATCACCGGCGATCCGCGGCTCGGCTACGACGAGGTGCATCACCCCGAATGGTTTGAGCTGCACGCCGGCTGCGACGAGAGCGGTAAGGGCGATCTATTCGGCCCGCTGGTGACGGCCTGCGTTATCGCCGACGGCGACATGGTCCGGCAATGGATCCAACTCGGAGTCGCCGACAGTAAGAAGCTGACCGACAGTAGCATTCTGAAGCTCGACAAGGAAATCCGGAAAACAAAGGGCGTGGTCTTCAAAACCGCTTTTGCCCGCATGCCGAAATACAACGAGCTCTACTGCAAGTTCGATAAGAACTTAAACAAGCTGCTGGCCTGGTATCACGGCAAGTCTTTGATCGGGGCACTGGATGAGCGGCCGGCCCCGTGGGGATTGTTGGACCAGTTTACGAAACAGAAACTGGTGGATGCCTATGTGAAGGATCGCAAAGACTTTAGGCTCGTCAGCCGGACCAAGGCCGAGTCGGACCCGGTGGTCGCTGCAGCTTCGATCGTGGCCCGGGCCGTCTATGTCCGCGAGATGAAGCGACTCTCCGTGGAGGCCGGCGAGACCTTGGTCAAGGGGGCAGGGGGCAAGGTGCTCGCGCAGGCCAAGAAGATCGTCTCAGAGAAGGGTGCGGATACCCTGAGGCAGTTCGCTAAGATGCACTTTAAGACGGCCTATGAAGCTCAGGGTCTGGAGCCTCCGGCCAAGCCCAGTTGGTATAAATATTAATGCTCATTTTTTGCTGGTTTTGGCGCATTGATAACCCTATTATGTTGGGATACTCAGTATGAAGGAAGTCATCCTCACCCAGTCGCCTTACATGAATGCATCCGAGCAGCGGATTGCAGACATGCACAGTGTGCTTAATATTCTTAATGTATTGGCTGGTGAGTTGTCGTTGATTGACCCCAAGCCGCAGGACTTGATGAAGAGAGCGACTGAGCTTTGCCATGAGTTGCATGAAATTGCCCAGGAAATTAAGGAAGGCGGTCGCATCTCCGATATAATCCTTCGGATCGGGGAATCCGAGGCTGCCGTCATGGCTGTGACTGAGGCCGCATTGAGCGCTGAGACTTTGAGCATTGGAAAGGCTGCCATCAAGGAATCGATCAGTAATTTGAAATCGGTCTTCTCGGTCCTAGAGAATCGTCTGGTGGAATTCAAGTTGAGGGAGGGTAATCCGGACGTCTGGGTGCTCGTGGACCCCGGTGTTTTTCAAAAGCAACTTCAAGATGACTTTACGGCGATTGCCAGGAATTCAAAAGGCAGTTACAATATCCAATTCGATTTGGCTCAAAAAGGACAGGGTGACTATTACTTCGACTTAAATATCGATGTGCAGCGTGCCGACGGACAACTTTGGATCCCTCTGCGTTTGATTGACGTCCTAAGGGACTTGGTCGCCAATGCCCGGAAATATACGCCTCCGGGGGGTAGGGTGGCTCTTACCCTTAGTCAGTGCGAAAACAGCATTTGCGCCGCAGTGGAAGATAATGGCTGTGGGATCCCGGGCGACGAAATCGAGAAAGTCGCTGAGTTTGGCTACCGGGCGAGTAACGTGCACCAGCGCCGTACCTTCGGCGGGGGCTTTGGCCTGACTAAGGCGGTATGGCTAGTGACGGGGTGGGGCGGCAGTCTGACGATACGGTCCGAAGTTGATGCCGGAACGGTCATCCGGCTTTCCCTTCCAAATGCCGAGCTTCATGCGGATCCGGTGACTTTGACAGGCGGATGACGTTAAATGCCCTACAGCAGCATGATGCGGATTTGCTCGCCGGCTGCGAATACCTCATTGGAATCGACGAAGCGGGCAGAGGTGCCTTGGCCGGGCCGGTTGTGGCCGGGGCCTGTGTGCTTGGAAGCTCGTTTTTTCAATCATTGGAAGCGGTGGCACTGTCTGCTGCGGTGAATGATTCGAAGCAACTCAGTGCCGTTGCTCGGGAGACGTATTTGAAGCAGATCGAAAGTTTGCAGGAGGCCGGAATACTAGATTTTGCCGTGGGCGCGGGTTCGGTTCAGGAAATTGCTGAATATAATATACTAGGCGCGACTCGTCTGGCAATGCGGCGAGCTGTCGAGGCGCTGGCCGCACGGGCACGTTCCTGGGTATTGCCTGAAGCCGCCTCTAGCGGCTCCCTTTTTGAGGAGGACTCGGGCGTCAAGCTTATCGTTGATGGGCGTCCCCTCAAGCCGTTCCCTTATGTGCATCAGGGAATTATAAAAGGCGATAGTCAATCGCTGGCCATTGCCATGGGCAGTATCGTAGCGAAGGTCACGCGGGACCGTGTGCTCACCAAACTCGACTCAAAATATCCAGACTACGGCTTTGGAGGGCATAAGGGCTACGCCACGCAGAGCCACCGCCGGGCGATCCTGTCCTGCGGTGCCAGTCCGGTCCACCGGGAACTCTTCCTTCGCAAAATACTGAGTCAACAGGATTGTTTCTTGGGCTTCGCATCCAATTCCTAGCGGGGGCTGGTGGCTACTTTTAAAAGACATTATATTTTATTGGAAATAAGTGTTGACTGACAATACGGCGGGGAGCACTTTTGCTGGCTTCTCTTTTCCAACCGCATTCCTGCGTGTGGATTCCGGCTCTTTACAATTTCCTTTTCAAATGTGCTAATTGCCCTTGTAGCTCAGTGGTAGAGCGCATCCTTGGTAAGGATGAGGTCGGCGGTTCAATCCCGCTCGAGGGCTCCATTTAGAAAAGACATCAAACAACAATCACCAATCTCTCAATCAATAACTAACATCCATCATGGCTAAGGAAACATTCGAAAGAACAAAACCGCACGTCAACGTCGGCACCATCGGGCACATTGACCACGGTAAAACCACCACTACCACTGCTATCCTCAAGGTGCAGTCGGATAAAGGTCTGGCTAAGTTCAAGTCCTACGCGGACATCGCAAAAGGCGGCACCGTTCGTGACGCGACTAAGACAGTGACCATTGCGGTGGCTCACGTTGAATACGAAACTGAAAAGCGTCACTACGCACACGTGGACTGCCCAGGACACGCTGACTTCGTTAAGAACATGATCACAGGTGCCGCTCAAATGGACGGCGCGATCCTTGTTGTTTCCGCTGCCGATGGTCCCATGCCTCAGACTCGTGAGCACATCTTGCTCGCCCGTCAAGTCGGTGTTCCCTACATCGTCGTATGGCTCAACAAGGTTGACCTCCTCGATGACGAAGAGCTGCTCGAGCTTGTAGAGATGGAAGTCCGCGACCTCCTTTCCAAGTATGAGTATCCTGGTGATGACATCACGATCGTTCGTGGTTCAGCGACAGCGGCTCTCGAAGGTAAGCCAGAAGGTGTTGCAGCGATCACTGCGCTCATGGACGCCATTGATACCGACATAGCTGAGCCTGCCCGCGAAATTGACAAGCCATTGCTCATGTCTGTTGAGGACGTTTTCACCATCACAGGTCGTGGCACAGTAGCCACCGGTCGTATCGAACGTGGTATCGTCAAAGTTGGCGAAGATATCGAAATCGTCGGTATGGGCGCCACCAAGAAGACCACCGTTACTGGTGTGGAAATGTTTCGTAAGCAGCTCGATCAGGGCATGGCTGGTGACAATGTTGGCCTTCTGCTACGTGGTATTGAGCGTGAAGCGATTGAGCGTGGTCAGGTTATTGCCAAACCCGGTTCCATCACACCGCACACGACTGCCAAGGCTGAGCTTTACGTCCTATCCAAGGATGAAGGCGGCCGCCACACTCCTTTCTTCGATGGTTACCGTCCGCAGTTCTTCTTCGGCACTGCAGACGTGACTGGTATTATCAAGACTCCAGAAGGTGTGGAGATGGTCATGCCCGGCGATAACCTCACCGTGACAATCGAGCTTGGTAAGGATATTGCCATGGAACCTGGCCAACGTTTCGCGATCCGCGAAGGTGGTCGCACCATTGGTGCCGGTCGAGTGACCGAGGTGATTAAATAATTCGATTAGATCGTCTCCCTCCAGTTTCGCCGAGGGCTCCAAAACGGAGCCCTCGGCTTCGCTGTCTTAATAGTTACAATGTATAAATTCTTAGGAGAGTAGTTCAATTGGTAGAGCAACGGTCTCCAAAACCGTAAGTTGTGGGTTCAAGTCCCTCCTCTCCTGCCATTCTCAATTTTATGAAAAATCCGTTCACCAGTATTCGCCTCTTTTATAAAGAGACGATGACAGAGCTCAAAAAGGCATCTTGGCCTACCAAGACTGAATTGCGCGATTCCACTTTCGTGGTCTTAATCGCGACAGCTATACTCGGCTCTTTTATTGCACTCACTGACTTTTCCCTGATGAACGGTGTCGAACTTTTGACCTCCTGGGTACGATAGCACATTTCAATTCCTCGGCTATTGCCTTCCTCTCTTTAAACGATCCACACAGAAATAATGTCGGAAACATCCACCATCACCGGCCCAAAGTGGTATGCAGTTCAAACCCTCTCCAATCAGGAGCAGAAGGCCAAGAAGTACCTCGATAAGTTTATCGCCATCGAGGAGATGGAAGATTATGTTTTCGAGGTCTTGATGCCGACTGAGGTTGTCACCGAGGTCAAGAACGGCAAGAAGTCGACGAAAACACGCAAATTCTATCCGGGATACATCTTCGTCAACATGCGGCTCTACGATGATGACGGGATGCTCCTGCAGAAGCCATGGTATTTCGTACGTGAAGCGCAGGGCGTGATCAACTTTGTTGGTGGCGACCGCCCGTCGCCACTGAAAAAGAGCGAAATTGATCGCATCATCAACCAAGTTGAGGAAGCCCAAGGCAAAGAAAAGCCGAAGATCGAATACGAAATTGGCGAGATGGTTAAAGTCAATGACGGTCCCTTCGCCAACCTCGTGGGTAAGATCGAGGAAATCGACCCAGATCGGGGCCGACTCAAAGTTTCCGTTTCCATTTTCGGGCGCTACACGCCTGTTGAACTTGAATACTGGCAAGTCCAGAGAACAGAAGAAAGCTAATCCGCTATGTCTAAGAAAGTCGTAGGAGAAATCCGTTTACAATTGCCAGCTGGCTCCGCTAATCCGGCACCTCCCGTAGGCCCTGCACTAGGCTCACAAGGTGTTAATATCATGGGCTTCTGTAAGGAGTTCAATGCCAAGACCAAGGATCAGGCCGGCATGATTTTGCCCTGTGTGATCACGGTTTACGCCGACCGGTCCTTCACCTTCATCCTGAAGTCGCCCCCCGCCGCTATTCTGCTGAAGAAGGCCGCCGGTATTGCCAAGGGCTCAGGTGTGCCGAACAAGGAAAAAGTCGGAACCGTTACCCGTAAGCAAGTTTTGGAAATTTGTGAGATTAAGCAGGCCGACCTCAATGCCAAGGACGAGGATGCCGCGTTCCACATTATCGCCGGCACCGCCCGTTCCATGGGGCTTGAAGTCGTGGGCTAAACTTTACGAAGCTCTTTTCAGAGCTTTATTATAAACAACTAGAGATATATCATGGCCACCCAGCAAATTAAGGGAAGCAAACGCTACCGTTCGGCTGTCGAAATGACAGACCTGACGAAGACTTACTCGGTCGAAGAAGCGTCTGCGTTACTCAGCAAACTACCGAAGGCGAAGTTCGACGAAACAGTCGAAATCTACGCTCATCTCACCGTCGATCCTCGCAAGAGCGACCAGATGGTCCGCGGCACATTGTCGCTTCCAAATGGAAGCGGTAAAACAGTCCGCGTGATTGTCTTCACTGAAAATCCGGAGGATGCCATCGCGGCAGGTGCCGACGAAGCCGGGCTCGACGAGCTGATTGACAAGGTGTCCGGCGGTTGGCTCGACTTTGATGTCGCCATCTCGACCACCAGTGCGATGAAAAGCGTTCGTAAGGTTGCCCGTGTGCTCGGCCCCCGTGGTCTGATGCCCAATCCGAAGTCCGGCACCGTCACTGACGATATCCC
>Ga0306899_1000921_pt1 | contig 12609 bp, 27 predicted proteins | sample AntRauMFilla3764_FD_190407 | JGI IMG/M metagenome (GOLD analysis project Ga0306899, IMG submission 190407) | Saline lake microbial communities from Rauer Islands, Antarctica - Metagenome Filla 3 #764 (v2) (version 2) | ecosystem: Environmental > Aquatic > Non-marine Saline and Alkaline > Saline ... | reverse complement strand
TGGTCTCTATCTTCTTTTAAGGCTTGCATTGTTACCTTTACGGCAAGGTCTTCTGCAAACGCTGTTGTTTTATCTTTCATATCCTCTCACTATACACCTCTGCGGGAGTATTGGTAGTTAGGTTATCCCCGTTTTAAATCTTCCAGTATCTTACTAAGTCGCTCGTAGTTCTCTATGTAAAAGTGTACGTCTGCTTTTACCATGATTGGCTTTTTTGCTTTGAGGGGTAGCCACCATTCCATGCCTTTCTGTTCTACTATTACCGATGACCAGTATGTCTCATGGCTGTGTAGCATCATGTGACAAGGGGTGCAGAGAGGGATTAGGTTGTCTATGTCGTAGCGTAAGTTTGTACACTGTGACTTTAAAACGTGGTGGTGCGCCACTTGTGTAACACTTTGACAGTTTTCCGCTGCTCCTAGAAAACAATAGGGGTGCATTACCTTGATTATTGGGGTCAGTAACTTGTCGCACTTGTTACGCATTGTCTTGACCGTAGGTAGCTTAGAACGTGCCCTCAGAGGCTTGTTTTTCGCTTTTAAGGGGGTCTTAGGCTTCTTTGCCACACTTTGTAGCTTCTTGCGCTTTATAGCCTGTTTTTCCCTTATTTCTTCTATTGGCTGCTGACGAAAACCCGAGCGTTTAAGAGCCATTTACTTTTTACTTTTAAGGTAGCAGATAAACAACAGGCAGTAGTTTGCCATGTCTAGTAGTGTGTCTTCCACGCTTTCATCTTTTACTTGTAGGGTTCCGTTCTTCACAAATCCAGCTACCCGCATAATCTTATCAGTCAGCCGAGTGCAGAAGCCTTGCTCTGTAGATGAAAAGCCCATAGTTTCTACCATTTCAAAGTTCTTAAAGGGTCGTGAGGTGTCTCCAGTGTAGTCGGCGTTCTTGGCTTTGGTTATCTTTAGCATCTTCGCTGTGAGAGCTTCAAAGTCTTTTAGATATTGGTCTTGCTTAGTCATACTATTTAGTCTTAGCCGCTAACTCTTTTCGTCTCTGCTTTAGTAGTGCTTTTAGCCAGTCTTCTGTCCAATGATAATTCTTTACACTGGTGTTCCATATTTGTCCTGCTTCTGTCCGCTCATGTACATTTAATGTGTAACCAAAGCTACTGACAAACTTTTGTAGTGTCTTAAGCTCGCTTTCGAAGTCGTTAAATATTCCATCATCCTTTATTGGGGTGGTAAGTGACAGGTCTGCCTCTATCTGGTGTTCTAGTGCGTAAGCCCAGTCAAACATTTCGTCGGCAGTAAGCTCTACGGTGTATTTTGTGATTTCCATACTATTTTGTATTAAGGTCTAACCAGAGTTTTGCTACGGCTTCTTCTGGGGTTGCGCCTCTTGCTTGGTACTTATAACCATCAACATCATTCCATAGTTGAGTGTCTTTATAAGCAGTCCACATCCCACCGTAGTTTCTTTCTAACCCCAGTGATTTTTGTTCTCCACACGCTTCTATTAGGTCTGATAGGGTTGGTATGTAGCATAATGTTTCTTTATCGCTGTTGTCTCCTACGTACTGGAACGTGCCTACATTGAGTGCCCGATTAGGGTCTGCCTGCGGAAACCCTGCATCTTTTAGCTTCTTAGCTAATTCGTATTGCATACTATTGATTGTTATAAAATGATTCAAACTCTTGCTCCTCTTGGCTTGGCCACTTAGTTTGCAAGCCGTAGTTTTCTTGTAGGTGTAGTGTCACTACCTTTTCCACTTCGGTCATTTCCTTAGTAGTTAGTTGGGCGGTGCTTTCCTTGCCGTACATTGCTACCATGTAGTGGAACCAGATAACTTCTTTAATAAACTTGCCGGTGATGGGGATACTCGCGTCGCTGAGGTCTTCTACCATTGTCTTGCGGTCTACACCTTGCTGCTCACATTCTGCGCTCACCTCTTCAAACCACTTGTACAGCGACTTGTTCTGTGCTGAGCTGCGTTGTTTTTCTGTTTGCTCCATAGGGTTTTAGTATTCTGTATACTCAGGTCGAATAATAAACTTAGGATTTTTCTTTTCGAGCTTTTCTACTAGTTGTTTTAGGGCAGTAATTTCATCTGCTGCTATAGACTGGTAGTTCTTCATTCCTACTACGCTTGCTGTGAAACCTGTATTGCCTTTAGTGGGCTGTATTACAATTGCTTTCATATACGCTATTCTTATCTATTAAGGTGATGCTGTGCAATACAGAGGAGGCACAGACGGCAATTAAGCTGGTTTCCCCCTCTATGCAACACACCATCTATACATTAAGGTGTGTTTTTAGTTTTAGTAAGGTTTTAGTGTCATAATTTTTTTGTTATTAAGATAAGTCCTTTATACATTAAGGACTAAGGTGAGGATAAGAGGCAAGGATTTGCCGAGAGAGCGTCTGATTTGTGTACCCAAACCGTTATTGCCCTGTCTGGATAAAAAACCCAGCATCTTCTCGTAAAGTCACCTTACATAACAGTAATCGCTGTCTATAATCCATTTCTCCGAGCACTAACGTTCACGGTAGGGAATTGAACCCAAATTTTAGCGTCTACCTATTCCGCCACTCCTACCCTCGCTTTAATTCTCAATGTACTGTGATGATGGGCACTGCCCCTCGCTCTATGAACTTGGAGTCCTTAATACGCTTCCTCTCCAAGCCCTACTTAGACTACTCTAAGCCTGTGATAAAGGGAGGCGCAATACCAATCATTTTGTACTGTGTAAGGGGCAGGAGGGGAATGACCGTTCGCATACATCCCAACATCGGATAGCTGATGCCGTCCAGTTGTAGTTTAGTTAGCGATGAAGCCAACCTACGAAGTATTCTCCCCCTCCTGTCTCCCACCTCCTCTACTTTACCACTATCCCTCTCTATTACAATGGGAGTTGTCCACAGGTACTTTTTAAAGCAATTCTGCTAATACGTTCTGTTTCTTGTTCTCTCATTTCCTCTACAAATGGTTGTAGGTGAGGATTTACATTTGCGTTACACATTGAGTACATCGGTTCTGTAATAATGTGACACAGCTCGTGACATAGTACATCTCTTATGTAGTTGTCCGTGTGGTGTTCCATAATAGGGTAGCATCGAATAGTAGACCGCAAGTACGTCATACTAATAGTGTTGTCCATACCGACTGTTGAGTTATCGTTGCAGTTTTCTGTTTCGTAGATTACTTCTATTTCCCAATCTTGAAGGTTAAGCAATCTAATTAACTTAGGCAAGTGTTTGTTAATTGATTTTTTTCTTTTCATATTCTATAACTTAACAAAGTCTTCTGCATCTAATAAAGCTTGGATTACGTCGCTACTAGTTCCGTACTTTTTAAGGATGTACTCCTGGTCTTTTCCGGACTCTAATAGGCGACACAGTTTCTCTACTAAATAGTTTTCTTCTGGGTGTGGCATTTCGATAAGTGTAGCACGTTGGTTAGGTGGTTTTTCGGTTATCCCCAAGGGTGTTGTTCTTCAAGAATGTCTCCACGTTTAATCCATATCTTCCAGAGATTACTGCCTGGGCTGATGACGAGTACCTCGGCTTGCTCTCCGCTCGTCTTGCCTGTCGGTATAGCTTGAACTCCTGCTCCTGTGATGGGGTGTCTAACTTTGATGTATTTTTCGTTGGCATATTTCATTGTAGGCTTGTAATATTCTTTGGTCGGCTCGGTCAAAGGCTGCGTCTTGTTTGTCGTAGTCGTGAGTGTTTATCTTTTCAGACAGCTTGACGTAGTGCCCGCCAAACTTTTCTGCTAGGTCTATCTGTTGCATGCGGGCTAGTTGCTCAACCGTGTGACCAATCTCTAATAAAAGTTCTTTGTCTAGTTTTTTGGTGGGTGAAAACATACTAGAATTGGTCATCTGCGTGTACTTCTTCTTTAGCTCGGCTCTCTAGGTTACTGCACCACTCGGCTGCTGCTGAGGTGAACTGGTAATCTCCACTTGCTAAGTCAAAGGCTGCTCCGGCGTTTGTGTTGATTCCAGTGAATCTATTCTTTTGCATCGACACCAGCACTTTGTTGTCGTAGGTTCTGGCCTTGCCACTCTTTACGTTATTCCGCCACAACAGTAACACTTGGTCTAACTCTTGGCGGATAGCTGATGAGCCTTTGAGGTCGCGGAGCTGAGGTGCTGATTCTTCTTCCATCTGTGAAAGCTGAATGAGGATTACTATTACCACGTTCCACTTGATTGCTAGGTGTTTTAGTCCCTGGAGTTTCTTTTCTATCCGTAAGTGTTCACCTTCTCTACGATAGTCTGCTCCCACTTCAATGTATCCCATGTGGTCTATCATGACCATCTTTGAATTGTACTTAGCGATTGCCTCTACAATGCGTTGCTCTATCCAGTCGGGGTCTACGTGGGCGGAGTGTTTTTTAGGTGACAAATAGTTGGGGATAAACTGTCCGTTCTCGTGCCGCTGTTCGATAAGTTCCTCGCTTGATTGCTCTAATGGGATAAGGACAGGGCTGAGTGATTCGTATTGCTTTAGTACCCATAATCCAAAGGCGGTCTTTCCGTGGCCTGACTGTGCGCCAATACCAATCATTTGCTGGGGTCTAAATCCACCAGTGATACGGTCAAACTCCTCTACTCCTGACTTGTGGGTTTCTCGTTTAGGCTTTAGTTTGATTTCCTCTAGGGTGTCGTGTGCCCAGACTAAAGAGTATTCACCTGAGTATTCACGAGCTACTACTTTTAGGCGTTCCAATCCTTCATCTGAAACGATAGAGTTTGCCAGGTTTGCTTTGTCGGCTTCTATTTTCTTGATTAGGTCGTTTATGTTCATACTTGTTTTAGCTTAAACTCGCCCAGCTTTGTCCACTTGCTATCTAAGTCGTAGGGTGAACTGATTTGGGGGCAATACTTTTCTTCTCGGTTGGCTTGATAGTACAATAGCGCACTTCTAACTTTGGCGGGGGTTCTTTCTGTGTATAAGTTCTCACAAGCCAAAAGTTGAGTTTTGTTTACTCTCCAATTGCCGGGGTTCTTTCCTAAGACCTCCTGAAAGATTTTACAAATAGCAGGTGCGTTGGGATATTTCTTGGTTCGGGGTTTTAAAGGTTCAACTATTTCACCTGAGTCATAGTCAACTACCTTCTCTTCTTTGTTTTTATTCCACATATTTACTGTTTGAGGCGAACCTGTTTCGCCTATTATAAGTTTAGTTAAGTTAAGTAAAGTACGATACCGTATGCATACCCTATGTATAGGGTATATTTCAAGTACAATTTCAGGCACTTCTTTTAAGATTCTTGCAATACCTTCTTCAATTTTAGGGCTAGTAGATTGGTGTTTATAGTGATTAAGCAAAACTATCCAGCCACCTCGTACTGCAATTTTGTTTGAATCCTCAAATCTTTTTAGTATCTGCTCAATTACCTGCTTATCAAAACCAGTATTACTGCAAATCCATCTTATATTAGCCTCATAAATTCCTGCTACATTTTGCCGTTCGTTGGTAAGAAGAAAAACCCAAACAAGTTTTTCTGATGGGTCGAGGTCGTAAAACCAAGAGTCAGACCACATCTCGTCTTTAATTGGACGTTGAGAACTCATGATTTATTCTTATTACACCTACTTGACTTATATTTATAATGGTTTGGTTTGCATACGAGTCGTCATTTTCACAAAACCTCACTTTTAAAAACTTTTCATCACCAACAAAAATACTATTGTTAGTAATGTATTCGTCTAAAGACCAGTCTCCATCAAAAGAGCATCTATATTTGCGTCCGTTTTTCAAAACTACTTCTACTACGGTTTCTGTTTCCATAGGGTACTAAAAAAGCACAAAGTAGAAAAGAGGAGTAAACACTAGTCTCTCGCTAGCTGGGGATTACTCCCCTCCTCTTCTCTACGCTGTGCTTGTTATTGAGAGAGATTTATAACATAACAGGATATAGTTTACAATCACCTGCTATGCCTCTATTATACCACGCCCAAAAAACAACAAACTCACAAAGATAACAGAAATGGGGATAACTAGCAAGGGGGTACACAAAAACCGCACTGAGGCGGTTTTTCTGTTTGTTCAGTTGGGTTACTTCTTTAGCTCAACAGTCCATGCCCAAGAAATACCAATAAGCATTGAGATACCTGCTAGAGTGGCCATGCCGTCTTCGATGTACCAGCCAAATACTCCTGACAGGAACATTACTCCGTATGGTACTGATACTAGTAGTAGTGGTGTTTTCATATAGTTAAATTAGAAAGGAATAGAATCTTCATCAATAACGGGTGCTGCTTGTTCTCCTGCTGGGACTTGTTGAGCAACAGGTGGCTGTGCTGTGTCTTGTGGTTGCAGGTCTACAAATACTACACCGTCACCGATAAAGTTAGTGTTAGCTTTTGCTGCGCGTTCTTCCTTAGTTGGTGAGTCTGCTACAAAAAACTTCTTTACAAGTGCCCACGTTTCACCACTAGCGATAGTCTTAAAGTTTTCTGGCCTTACTTCTACAACGTCCATCTTGTACTCTTTTGCTGTCATTTCTACACCGGCTGCGTTGGTGTACTTTCGCTCTACTATTCGAGTCTTGTCGATTTTAGTAAGGTCGATATTTACTGTGATTTTTTGCATATATGTTTTAAATTAAAAGGGCAGTTCTTCTACTTCTGAGGCTGGATAATCTACGTTTGTGTTTCCAACCTTCTGCACTGTTGGTGTACTTGCCATCGTACCATCGTCGTCTTCATCTTCCAATCCTAACATGGTGACAAGTGCATAACGTCGGTAGTAGGTAAGGTTGCTTCCAATCTTCTGTGGGTTTGCCATGTCCACAAAAGGGAGGAAGCCTTGAATCTGTGACAGCTCCGTGCCTTCTGTTTCTGTGTCGACTAAGGTAGTAAGTAGTCCGTCTTTTGTTGGTGCTTGGATGATTACTACACCTAAGTCATTTAGTGGCTTGGTTACTTTTCCCAGCACCTCATTTAGGTTAGCGTAGGTGTTTTTAAAGTGTGGGTTTTTTTCTCCTTTCTTGATTGTAATGCCTTGCTTTTGGAACGCTAGTAGCTTTTTGTAAATCATATCTATTTCTTATTCTTAATGTCCTGCTCCCTACACCACTTGTGTATAGGTAGTTCGTCCAGGACTAGTCTTTTAAATGCTTTGGTGAGTCCGGTGACTTTTCCTTTGATGGGTCTTTCTATTTGCATATTACCACGGGCGATTTAGTTCTTCTGTTGATAGTCCGGTAAGTGCAAACTTTGGGTACAAGTTTCTAAATGCTAGATTTTTTCTCTTGCCTGGAGTCATACTCATCACTTCATTATGTCTAGCCTCACTTGCTTTTGTTTGCTGCTTTCTTTCTCGGTATGCGTCATTAGCTGTGTCTTCATCAAAGATTTGTTTCATACTATTTAGAGTTAGTGCTTGCGTACATTTCTACTGTGTGGGCAAGCATTCTTGTTAAGTGCCACTTCTCTGCGTAGGCGATGAGCAGGTCGATGTCTGTTTTTTCAAGCCATCGCTCGTAGTTGTCTTGGAATGTATCCTTGTTACCCGCTGACTCTGGTTCTTCTTCTGTAAATGTGCTGATAAGGTAGTCCTCGAATGTTTGTTCCATAGTTATTTAGTTACCTTCTGAATAATCGTCTGGCTCTACTAGCTCTGTCTCCTCACGCTCTCCTGTGCTTAGTTCTGTTGCTATGTCGTCGTGCATATTTCTTATTTATCTTGCTATAAGTACATAGTACACCCCCTGTTTTAAACGTCAAGTGTTTTCATTTAATACCTGTGGATAACGATATGATAGTTATACACACCCAAAGTCTTGACGTTATATTTAATGAGTGTACTATGGTAGATGAAGTTACAAGTTAAGGAAAACCAAATGCAGAAAGTACGAAAAACTATTTGGTTACTAAGTGAAGTGGCAGAACATTTAGACAAAAAAGCCAAAGAAAAAAACACCACTATAAGCGCATTAGTAGAAGACTTAATCAAGAAACTAAAATGAAATCCCACGACATCAAAAAGCCAAAGCAACGCCAGATGAAGGTACTAGTAGGAAAGCGTCACCCCCACATTATGAGCTGGGCAGAGTCACTGAGACAGATAGCAAAAGTATAGTATGAAGAACTGTACTGGATGCAAACAAGAAAAGGAGTTGAGTGAGTTCACCAAGAATCTATCTAAAGAAAGCGGGAAACAAGAAAAGTGCAGAGTGTGTATGCAGCTACCCAAGCCACCCAAGACCTCACACAGCTACAAGGACTACATAGAGAAGGCAGGACTCTCAGATTATAAGCAAACTTACCTCCGAATAAATTAAACATGAAAAACAAAACACATTTCACCAACCTGACCTCAGAGATTTACTCAAAAGACCGCACCATAGATACACTGTCACTTATCTGTATCGGAGCCGGGGCAGTTGCTCTACTCGCTGTACTCTACTGGATGGGAGCCATTGTAGATATGTTTATTAGTTTAGTTGATATTGTATGAGTACACCACTAGAAGTAATAAAAAAGGGAGAGCAGGAGTTTGAAGACGCTTTGTTTCAATATGAAACTGTGGCAAGTAAAGACGGATTTTCAGAACAGTACCCGACGATAGAATACGAAAGAGGAAAAGTATTTCTTAAACGTCAAACCCTAGCCCTACTCCAAGCACTACATGACGAGCTAAAGGGGAATAGATTGACTGTAGATGATTTTGAAAACAGTGTTTACGGTAGATACCCAGAATTTTGCGCAGGTATGAACCAACAAAACCAGTTTATCCAAGACCAACAAGACAACCTACAAGCCTTAATTAAAAAGATACAAGCATGAGCGTCTCAGTCAGCGTAGTTGTCCTTTGTACGATGTACAACATGCTAGTGAGTAAGTGCGTACCACCAGAGTATTATCAGATGGAAGTAACAATATGTGAGCTATGACAAAACAAGAACAGAGAGCCGCAGCCTGGGAAGCCTATAAAGCTATCCAAGAACCAGCATGGGAAGCCTATGAAGCTATCCAAGAACCAGCATTGAAAGCCTATCAAGCTATCGAAGTACGAGCCTGGAAAGCCTATGAAGCTATCAAAGTACCAGCCCGGAAAGACTATAAAGCAGAACTAGAGAGAATCGACAACAAACCAGACAAAGACATTATCGAAGTGGACGGCAAGCGTTATCAACTAATTAAATAACACCTATGACACTCACTTACGAACAAAATCGTGCAAGAATAATTGAGTTAGAAAGACTAAAAGAAAAAGTTTTGTGTGCTGAAATTACTTTTCCGCCAAAAATGCAAAAAGAGTTAGGAATCCATGGCTTTACCATGAAAGCAAGCGAGGTATTAGATTTTGTAGAAAGCGAGTTTGATAATGGTGACGGTTATCCTGTTACTTTTACAGTTAAGTACATGATGAGAAGCAATAGATGGATTGAGAATTTACCGGAAGCAGATATTTAATAACACCTATGACTAACATACTAAGCGTAGAGGAGGTGGTCGACAACTTTGGCAAGCAATTCGATGAGTTAAAAATGAAGCCATCAAAAAAATCAATGCCTGGATTGGAAAGAGAATTACTGAAAGACTTTATGCGTAAAGCCCTCACCGCCGAACGTGAAGCAGGTAGAGAGGAAGAGCGAGCAAACATCCCGGTCAGCTTTTTACGGCAATGGATAAATGAAGACATGAAACAACCCCACCAAGAGCTGGTGACAAACGAGGACATTATGAGATTTATAAACATCGGCTATGGAAAATAACTCCAACCGACTAGAGTTAGACAACCCTTAAATATGACAAAACTACTCGCCCTTATCGAATTTAAAAACCCGATAAGCCCGGAGGAAGGAGAGCACCCGGAATATATTGCTCAGTCGTTCCTCAACCAGAAGATAGGACAACTCAATCCAATTACTGTGAAAGTAATCCCAGATTTATCAAAAGAACAGATAGAACAGTTCGGTGTATGAAAGACACCCACTGCCCCTACTGTAAGGGCAGACTCATTATTCCATCATGGGTAATATGTGACAAAGAGGGCTGCTTGAAAAAAAAAGAGTCTGAAAGGTATCAGCGACTTAAAACTGTGGAAAAGTCAAATGCTTGATAATTGACATGGTACAATTCGAGTGTGAAAAAAGTATTTATCGTAGGTGACTTACACGCCCCGTTCGACCTTGACTCCTACTTCTCATTTTGTAAGGCACAGTACAAAAAGTATAATTGTAACGCAGTAGTATTTATTGGTGACGTAATCGACTCTCATGCTTCGAGCTACCATGAGTCAGACCCAGACGGTATGAGTGCAGGGAACGAGCTAGAGGATGCCGTCAGACGCTTAAAAAGGTGGCATGACGCGTTTCCTAAAGCAGATGTGATATTAGGCAACCATGACCGTATAGCAGCCCGTAAAATAGCTTCTGCGGGCTTATCTAAGAAATGGTCTAAATCATTAAAAGAAGTGCTAGAAGTCCCCACCTGGACATTCCACACTAAACTAGAAATAGACAACGTGGTTTATATTCACGGAGAAGGCGCAACCGCTAGAACAAAAGCCACCCAGTTAGGCAAGAGCGTTGTACAAGGACACCGGCACACCGAGAGTTACGTGTGGAATCACACACTAGAAGATAAGAACATATTTGGTATGCAAGTAGGTACGGGGGTAGATGGAAACAGTTACGCCTTTGAGTATGCAAAACACTTCCTACCACCGGCAATCAGTTGTGGAGTTGTTCTAGGAAAACAAGCAATGGTGATACCGATGGAGAAAAAGTGATTATGGTAAAATAGTAGTTCACCTTAAATTTACACCATGTCACTTGATACCCTTAGCGGCCTTATCGGCCAAACCATTATTCGTGTCGCCCCGTGCGGACAAACATCACAATTAACCATTACTAAAAGAGAGGACGCGGTGTATCTATACAGCTTTCAGTCTATAGGGTATAAGCTAACTATTATTTAGTATGGACGAAATTAAAGACCCGTTTACAGACGAAACGCCAACGGTGAGGATTCACGAAGGTAACCAAGAAGAGTGCAGTAGCTGCTCATCTTAAACCGTGCTATAATATACGTAGCTCCACAGCACATTCCCCACCCCCCCGATACTTATCCCCACAGTCCTCCATGAGGGCTTTTCTTATTTGGTATAATATATGAGGAGATGATTGGTAGTTTCCACCATCAAAGCACATTGACAAAACGGAGTAATCACCATGAAGAAATCAGCTTGCTGTTGGTGCGATGCCATTGTCAATGTCCGCGATGACTTTGACCAATGGAAAGATATGGTTGCCTGTTCAGACGGTTGCCGTGCAGCAGACTTGCTGTTTCGGCAGCACTTCTCAGATGAAGAAATCAACCGGCGTGCTCACTATCGCTTTCTCACTACTGGAGAAGACCATGACTAAAAAAAACACTTTTAGCAGATGGCTGAACCGTGTGACTGGTGGTAAAGATGAATTATTTTGCCATACGTTATATATCAAAGCCCGCACGAACGGCGGCCTTTGGCTCGTTCTTGAGTGGCTCGTGAATCTTGGCTTTCTACTGTTCAGCAAAGAAAAGAACCATGTAACCACCAACTACTACTGGCAGCGAGGTGTCTATCGTGAAGCGCATCAAAAAGAAAGCGTTACACAGGCGCAGGAAGGGAGTGCAGGACATGACTAAACGTAGGAAGCCGCAAGATACCAACACGCACCACCGTCTCCCTCGCAGCAAAGGCGGTGGTAACGATACAAACAATCTCGTACAAGTGAATGTGACCAAGCACCGAGCCTGGCACACTTTGTTTCAGAACTACTCTCCGGAGCAGATTGCTGAGATAATCAATGCCACCTGGATACCAACAAACTGCAAAATGGTAGTGAGGAGGACTCATGACCAAGCTGAACAGATGCCAAAACCACCGCTGCCGGAAGTTCATTGACTCTCCGGCAACCTACTGCTCGTTCTATTGCAAGACCCAACACTACGCCCACATCAAAAGGTACTCAAATGCAAAAGATACAGCACTGTGCAAATCCGAACTGTCGCCTGATACTTCGGGCAAAGAAGTTCCCTATCCGCGTGGGGAGTAAAACGTATCACAGACTTTCGTGTTATTTTGAACACCAAACCGCACTCAACCGTGCGCGGGAGAAAAGAGATGAAGATACTGCTGCTCGTGCTTTGCTTGACCCTACCAGCGATTAGTTTCGCTGGAAAGGTACTCACTGACCGGACTGACTGTGTTGTGGAAAGTACCCCCAACATACGGGGCAAGTGCCAATTGGCTCGTGATGATGAAGGAACGGTATGGCTCATATTCTGGGACAATACCAAAAAGATACGGTTCATCCGTACAAAAAAAGACGGCGAGTACATTTATATGTACCAACGCAAACTGGGAATACCAGTATAAAAACTAGCAGCCCTGCTATTGTTCAGGGCTGCTTTATTTGCTATAATAGACACAGGAGTCAGCAACGCGCTGGCACCCCACGGCATTAGTCTAATGGTAAGACGCATGGCTCATAACCATGTTACGTAAGTTCGATTCTTATGTGCCGAACAAGCCAGTAGCTCATTGTAGTGGGTGGGCTGGCTCGGTAGTGTGTTGAGTCTGTACTACAGCACTACTTAAAAACCGTGGTTGCAATGAAGACCTCCGCCTCTGATTTAGTAATGAATCAAGCGT
>Ga0306899_1000916_pt1 | contig 12638 bp, 10 predicted proteins | sample AntRauMFilla3764_FD_190407 | JGI IMG/M metagenome (GOLD analysis project Ga0306899, IMG submission 190407) | Saline lake microbial communities from Rauer Islands, Antarctica - Metagenome Filla 3 #764 (v2) (version 2) | ecosystem: Environmental > Aquatic > Non-marine Saline and Alkaline > Saline ... | reverse complement strand
ATGGTTTAACTCTGCAGTATATGCAATGCTGTATTGTAAAGCCAGGAAGACGAATTACAGCAGTCTGTTTTTGTAGTATTTTGGGTGGGCAAGTGTCCCATGCTTTTTTTGAAATCTGCTGTAAGGAGGAGGAGGAGGAGATGATGATGCAGCAGTCGTAGAAGTAGCTGTAAAGGGTTGTAAGTTCGTGTGATCATTTTTGCCAGACCTGGCGTCGCTATATCCACTGTTCTCCATCTCCTGTAAGATCTCTGCTTCTACTGCCTTTTCTTCTGGCGTGAGCTCGAACTCGTCGTTGTCACGCTTTGTTTGCATGAAGATCCCCCCCCTGTCAGATGTGTCAGATCTTTAGCTATCGCTTTATCACAGTCTCTATGTATCTGTCTTTGTCGATTTTTTATTCGTAATTCAAATTATTTGACACTTTATTCGATTTTACTAAAAATTGATCGTGTGTGAGCGATGCATCAAGAGCAGCATGAAGATTCCACCATGTCGTCCACGTCATTCATGCGGGGAGTTCGGTCACTGAGCTGTGAAGTGTTTCGCGAAGAAAGAGAGTGCTTCAGTTGGGCGCCATCGACGTTGTTCCTCAAACGCACGGTGGCCGAGTATGATGACGACAGTCCCGATACCGATGGCGACTACATAACCTTCTTCAAAGACGTGGACGTAATGACACCATTTACCGATGGGTTTGTACGGATCGTAGAGTATGTGTGCTCACGCAACGGCGTATTGACAGGGCGCGTCATCGCCATGTGTCGAATAGAACTCAGATGCATCAGGAGGCATTCCGAACGAGTTCGGAGAGACGCTGTTCACGGCCACACAGACACCAGACGGATCGGACGGATCGGACGCACGTGTTCCAGTCCAATTTCGCACTCAACTACCACCATACCCGTATTTGATCTCACGACGTTGGACGATTGGACGGAACGCGTATGCTCCTCCCCCGATTACGTGGCGCTTCCCCCCCTCGTGACCCTCAAGTTCGAAGACCGCCTAAAAGACAGTACGGCTAGAGAACATCGCAAAGAGGGGAGGTTGACGTGCGCTTTCGTCTTTCGGAAAGTTGTACCGAGGAGGTATATCGATTGCTGCTTCGAAACGGGAAAATTGTCGTGTTACGCTTTGGAGGCGGCACGCATAGTTCGTTCTTGTTCCAAATAAAGAATATGGCATCGCCGTCCGATATTACATCATCACAGAAGAGAAGAGAAGAGAAGAGAAGAGAAGAGAAGAGAAGAGAAGAGAAGAGAAGAGAGACGATGGTTAGCTTTTATTCGCCGTATAGGAGGGACTGGTTCCTGCATCTGAGACGGTGCGAAACGGACGCGGATATTTCAGTGAACCCTTCGTACATGCAACACGGCGAAAACTGTCGAGCACACGGGTTGAATTGGCGCATGCGGTCTTTGTTGGTGGATTGGATGGTGGACGTACACAGGTCCGAGAAGCTGTTCCCAGAGACGCTTTTCCTCGGAGTCGACCTCCTTGATCGGTTTTTACAAGAAGGATCAGTGGAACGAACCCAACTGCAACTCGTGGGGGCGGCATGTTTGTTGATCGCCTCCAAAACCTACGACATATATCCTCCACGTATAGACGAGTTGGAACATATGTCTGACGGGGCCTTCAAGGCGGCGGACGTCATAGAAATGGAGGTGTCCGTTTTGTCGACGTTGAGGTGGAGGGTGTTGTCTCCGACGGTTTTTGATTTTTTGACGCATTCCTTAGTGTGGATGTTGGAGGCTAATATAGAAATGGATATAGGAACGGAAGCGGATGCTCCACATCCGCTTCACACACAAGACGACAAAGACAAAGACAATGACAAAGACGATACCTATCACCGAATATCGTGTTTAGCCTTTTACGTCTCGGAACTCTCTCTCTTGGACGAGGTCGTGCTCAAGTACACTCCCTCTCAAAGAGCGTTGGCGGCTTTGTACGTGGCCACTGCGCACTCGACGTCCACGAACTTTGTCGAATTCTGTGGGTGGCAGCCCACGTTCAATCGACCCGGCACTGACGAAGAAATCAGTGATATCCTATCCTGTGCAAATTGTATGCTCGTTCTTCTGAAAGACCCCCAGATGAACACCCTGGATTTGAAAGCGATCTCGAAGAAACACGCATCTGAAGTTTTCGGCCACGCCTCAGAAGTGTCCCCCCTCGAGCACCTACCCGAGGGGTGTATTATATAACGGGTTCACACGCCAAATCATCGATGACGTACGTGAACACGGTCCTTCACGCCTCCAGACGTGATGGCTGATCGGAACGAGTGTTCAAATGTGTGCAAGCTTTCGGTGGCTTACTACGTTCATATATAGGGTTGGCCAGTTCCGTATATTTTTGTCGGTATATTTATGTGTCACCGTCTCACTGTGTTTTTTCCTTCGACGCGAACAGGTCTTGTAACGATCTTTGCATGTCAGCCATTTGTCGCATCAGCGCGGCCAACGTCGGATCGGTGCTTTCGACCATACCAGAATTAGAATTAGCATCAGGGTTAACCGACTGTGATGGTGGTGGTGCACCTGGTGATTCTTTGGTCGTATCGGAACTACTATGAGAACTACGAGAGATGTCGAAAGTAAACTCGTCCTTCTGAATATCGCCGTCTTTGGGTTTACCATTCGGCGGCGTCTGTTGTTCCGTTTCAGTGACCGGGTGATTGGTTTGAGCGTCCACGAGGCCCCTCTCTTCCTCCAAGAACATCCTGACATTTTCCATCGAATGTACCGACATCTCTTTTTCTAGAGGAGCGTGTCTATCTTCACGGACTATCCCGAGTAAAATTCCGCGTAGTTTTTCGGCGATGGCCGGCCAGCGATACAATTCCATTATACGCGCGCGGGCACGTTGGCCGTGAATCTCCCTCTTTTTCGGGTCGACGTAGTACTCCTCCAGGGCGTCCGCGAAGTCCTCGTAGTTGCACATCAACGCCTCACCGCCCACCGAGTCACGCGTGCTGTCTAGGTAGAACGCCACGGTAGGTTGAATCAAGGCCGCGCATTGATCGTCGAATATGTCTGGAAAAGCGCCCAGGCGAGTCACCACCTGGGGCTTTCCGACCGCGGCGTGTTCGAAATTGCACAGACCAAAACCCTCTCCGTCACACGTGTTGATGCCTACGTCGCAGGTGTTGAGGAGCATGTTCACCTCTCTGTCCGTCATACGTTGAGGGCTGTCCACGAACACGACGTGCTTCCTCCCCACCTCTATGTCCACGCCCCTCTTGCGCAACTCCCTGTCGTACAATTCGAGGAGGTCCCACGCGCCCTTTATGGCGGTGGCCACGATGAGTTTGATGGGCGCTTCGGGCCTGCGTCTGACGAGTTCCGCCATGGCTTTCATACAGGTGTCCCACCTCTTGCGCGGCTGGTTCCGATTCAAGTTGAGTATCAAAAACTCCTCGTCTCGAAAGCCGTAGTACCTCCTGGCCAGGTTCCGAGGGATCGGAAAGTACACCGAGGTGTTGATCCCGTGGGGTAAGTTGTAGGTCGGTACATGGACGCCCTGGTCCACTATGCAGCGCTCCCATCCGGGCGTGAACAGTATGGCGGCGTCCGAGTGGGCGTTCACGAACTCGATATAATACCGTTTTTGGTTCAGGTACACCTGGTCGATGTACGTCACGATTTTGAACCGGCGGTCGGGCACGTCTTTCAGTTCCCTTACTACCGCGGATATGACCGCCATGTCGTTGTACACGATCGCGACGTCCGGTTGACACAGAGCCACAAACGTCTTGACCAGGTGCGTTCCGAAACCACGATTCATCGAAATCGTCGACGTCGACGATACTGAAGCTGACCCCTCGTCGGCCATGGGGTCGTACACCATGACGTTGTCGGGCAGGCGCGGACGTATCTGGTCGCGAGGGTACATGTTCTGAAACCCGAACACGAATAACTTGACGTCGGGCATCTTGGCGAGTTCGCTGGCCAGCTCGTAGACCACCTTTGAGTATCCGTTGTACTGGTTCGGGTGCGTTCCGAATAGAGCCACCTTCATACGACAACGACTCTGTGCTCTGGGGTATTCCGTACTATTCTTTAATTAGCCGACCGATATTTTGGTTCGACCATAATCCGCGCCTCTGAAGATATTTTTGTCGCGTACATTACATACACGTCATGAAATCCGTAAAAAACACGGGTGTGATATCCGTCAATCAACCCAGAGATCTCGGTCGGCTCGATGGTTCGGACGAGGCTGGTGTGGTCGTGGTCCTCGTCCACGCGCCCTGGTGTCCCTATTGCCAGGACCTCCGTCCGGAATGGGACGCGTTCGCCAGGGAAATGTCCGAAATGGGCGTGGCGGTCGTCGAAATCGAGATGGACGTCCTCCCTTACGCCCGACAGGCGCACAACAGCATGGTCGCCAGACTGGAGGCTAACTCCCGGGTACAGACCGTTCCGCGTGTAGCTATCGTACGGTCCCGTGACGACCGAGACGACCGAGGGACGGTGGAATACGAAAGCTCGCCGGTTTCCAAGTTCCCGTACCGCTCTCAAAAGGACCTCCAACGCTTCTGGAACGAAAATGGCCGCCCTAAGTCGTTGACAACATCCAAGTCTAAATCAATTCGTTCGGCACCGGCACGGGCGCGCTCTCCTGCTCCTGCTCCTGCACCTGCACCTAATCGTGCCCGTGCTCGTATGGCTCCATCGGCTAAACCATCTTCTCCATCTACTCCAGCGCGTGCCCGTGCACGCGCTCCTGTCCGCATCTCCACAAAGGCTAAACCGTCTGCAACGACACGCGCTCCTGCTCGTCGTTCTTCGTCGGCTTCTCCTCGACCACGACCACGTAAATAATAAGACGTGTGGCTTTTCAGGCGAAAGGGATGACGGCCTTGCCCAGTTTCCCGAATTGCGTGCCGTGAATGTTCGAGTTCGAGTTCGAGTTCGAGTTCGTGTTCGATACCGCGAACGCGACCACGCGATAGAACGTGTACACCAACGAAAGAGACATAGAACGCATCGTGTGTGACGCAAGCACCTCTATCGTGGAGATGGCCTTGTTCAGGTAAATGCACGCGGACGAGTTCGCGAAGAACACCGCATTGAACAGGTTTTTGTTGCAGTGTTCGCGTTGCACAACCTGAAGGCACTGGTATACGAGGTGTGATACCGTCCATACCGCGGCGAGTTTAAGCATCAACACGCACATGGAGACGATAGTTCGAGTCCCGCGACTGGCACCAATCGTCCCGTACGATTCGGCATTACATCCGTCCCCGTCTCGTACGTTCCCGGTACTCGCCATCTTGGACCTCAACGCGTTCAGCTCGAAGATAAGGGCGCTGTGGTCGTCTCGGTGCGATAAACTGCAGTCGTCTCTCTCCTGTCCGGATCGATGTTCCGAAAATTCTGATGACGACATTGACTGTTCCGTATTTTTGATTTCTTCCGTAGTCGTCGTTGTCGCCGTCATATCCGTCCCACTTACCTGATGTGCGGGAGTCCGTCGATTGTATCGACGAGGTTCCCGCGCGCGTCTCTTTATACTCGTTTCTTTTCGTGCTTCCTCCTAAAGAATGACGAAGCTCAAGCTGGCAGTGTACGTCATCCACGGGAAAAAACTAGCAGGAAGACAGACCGGCATAGACAAGCTGCGACAGACACTTTCGTCTTCAGAAGGCGCTTCGTCTTCCACCACAGGTGGTTCGTCTGGCACGTGTCACATAGATCGTTTCGAGATCGTCGACGACGTCGAACCGGAAGGGCTCCAGAATTTTGCGGACAGCGTCGATAAAATTGCGGACGTGAGCTCCCGCGATTTGGTGCCTCCTTTCGACAAACTGTCAGCTCCAATCCACGTCAACCAGTTGTCGAACGCGATGAACCATCTGGCAGCTCTGCGTCGCATAGAGAAAGCAGCGGTGACCGACCCCGACTTAGTCTATTTGGTGTTGGAGGACGACGTCTTATACAACGAAGAAACCGTGACCGGATGGTTGGCACGGACGCTATCCGAAGCGCCTCGGAATTGGGACGTCGTCTTTTTGGGCTTACCGTCTACCATAAAACAAACCGACGAGGAAGTGCGGTTTCAACGCACCGACGAGGTATTTAAGGTCCTTCCTGCTTGTGACTCTTACCTTATAACGGGATCCATGGCAACGCGCCTGGTAAAACGATTTTTGCCCGTTCGCTTTTCGACGAACGTACACCTGTCGTGGCTGTTCGAGCAAGTCGGCGGAACGCAAGTCGGCGGAACGCAAGTCAACGCGTACGTGGTATCGCACAACGTTTTCCTCGACGGGTCTAAACTGGGTGCGTACACGAGCTCGCTGAACGTGAACAACCGGTTGTCTTGGAACCCGTGGTATATCAGGCTGGGAACGATGGTGCAAAAACAGAATGCCGTCGAAGTGACAAGAGACGCCGGTATCCGTGCAAATCTCGAACGCGAGATCGACGACCTTTTCCAGTCGATGCACTTCAAGACACATCCCGACATCCTGTACATGTACGCCCTGTCTCTGGTGCGGAGGGGAAGTTTCGAAGCGGCGCGTGCATACATGGAAGACGCTTACAAAATGTACGTCGGCAACGGCTGCATCATCAACAGGAGTTCGGAATTTCTAAACGCCTACTGCGACCTCTTTCGCCATCTCCAATAATTATCGAACATGGCTACCACTACCACTACCACTCTCCTAGACCTGCCTCACGAAGTCCTGTCCATCATCCTGTACAAAACGAGCGCCCTGCACGAGAACAGCGCCAAGAACCTAGTGACCTCCTGCAAGCAACTATGGTGGTCCGACACCCTGTCGGGTGCGATCACGGTCATGAGGGTGGAGGTGCCGATGTACGTAACCACTACAAGTGAGTGAGTGAGTAGGCACGATTTCACGCATACTATCCATCCAGTATTCATTCCATCAACCCCAAATACGTGTTCCGACACAGGTGGTGCTGTAATATTCATAAGAAAGAGCGTCGAGGGGTTTCCCACCCACTCCAACGCGTCTCTCAAGAAGCTGATCATCACCTCAAAATCACGCCTTAGCTTCGACGACCTAGAGAGGCTGGAAGACGTGCTCTTGCGCACCAACGTACTACCCCAGCTGAAGCACATGCACACGTTGTACATCGGGGACTTCATCACGTCGCCCTCACTGAAGTCCATCGGCAAAGCCCTCCTTCCCTTGATGCCGTGCGACGTCCACGCCCTCAGCCTGACATGCTCAAACGACAGTGGCTTATTTTCCAACGGAACACCGACCTACGTGACCCGTCTCCCTCCAAACTTTGCCCTGACATCCTTGACTCTCTTCAGATCTGGCCACGCATTTTTGGAGACCCTGCAAGTCGTATCCCAGACCTTTCCCAACTTGAGAGAGTTGTACGTTCGGGAGGGGCACGTGGGAGATACGGTCAAAGAGCACGTGCCCACCCACGTATTACAGTCTTTGACAGAGCTGGCACGCCTGGAAGTCTTCGATGTCATCCCGTTGGAAGTGTGTTCCACTGGATTGAAGCTCATGCTGGAAAGTTGTGCCATGCTCCGACACGTTTCCGTGTTTGACGTCGTCATCCCTAAGCAGATGGAGCAAGTACAATACGTACAATACGTACGACGCGAGCGACAGGGGGTGACGAATTCCGGCGTGTTCAATTTGACCAGCCTGCACATCTCCGTGTTACGCTCGGAGGCGTGGTCCGATTTCTGGCTACCCGTCACTCTTCGTCTACCTCGTCTGACACATCTAAACATTGATCAGGTCGTCGTCATTTACGAACGAAAAGACGACGTGATCGAGATGATGAAGGGCATCGCGCCTTGGACAAACCGGGGGATGAGAAGAGGAGGAGATGATGAAGAGGGAGGGGGCGTCATTAGACTGACACTCCACTATCACGATTTCCATTGGGAACAAGAAGACATCATATACGACATCTACGAGCAGGATGGTGTGACGGGCATCGATCAGGCACAGGAGGTCAGGTCCTGCTTGGCTCCATTGACGGGCTCTCCATTTTCTTCCAGCATCACGGAGATCTGGTTGGACCTCTCTGTATTGACGCGTCCGACGCTGGCGGAACTGGCGCACTCGTTTCCTCACCTGAACTGCATCTTCCTCGACTGTTCCAGGAGAACGTATCCTGACACGCTTTTGGCAGCGGTGATGACCTGGCCCTGCATACGCCGCGTCAAGATTCTGAAACTAGACTTTTCGTCTCTCGTTACTCCCAGTGAAGCCTATTCCGTACTATTACCGACTCTCAGCTACTGCTTGGTATGTGGCAGATCAATGGAGGTCATGTTGGCCAAGATGGTAGATGAGTACAAATACCCACATTTCTTGGAGGCGGCAGTCTGCAACATGTCCGACATCTGGATACGCGTGCGTGACATGTGGTCGGAGCACACGAGCCGCGAAAGGAGGACGACGTCGGTTCAGCTCGTTTGATTACCTCGTTTTCGGTTCATTTTTGTTTTTGTTCTGTTTTTGTTTTTACGGACTGGGACCGCAGTGCTGTATCGGTGGTCGTCTGTCACCGTGATTATATCTTTACACGTACGTGAGAACAGACAAAAAAGAAAAGTCGTATCAACAAAAAGGTCATATAGAACTTCAGGGCTCTCTTCCCCGGAGACGATTGAAGAACGTCGGGTTGACGCTCAACGTGTGTCTAGACCAATAGCACTGCCGCCCGACAGGGGACATAACTTCTTCTGGGCTGACGTTCGGATTACTCCCGTAATTGGTCGCTACCGGTAAGGGATACGGACTTACCAGGGTCGGGTCGCCACTGACGTATTGTGCGTTGGTCGACACGTACCAAGCCGCGCAATCATGAGCATGTTCAGAAACGTCGTCCCACGTGAAATTAGGATTGGCGGCCAATCTATGCCAGTGCCAACGCCACGGTAAAGACGGTGCTAGATTCTTCACGGCCTCGCGTGTAGCGACGCGAGAGTTTGCGCTCAGGTTGTCCCACCTCCAGGGAAGGTGGGGATAAGCCAGCACCGTGTCGACGGTAACTTCGGGGTGACTCGAACTCATCGCCGCCCAGTCCCAGGGGAGGCACGGATTTTTGACCACGTGAGTCGCTACGTCGATGCCTGGACACTGACTGATCCAGTACCAGCATAGCCGCTTGTCCAGGGGAAATTGGTTGAACATCGACAAGACAGAGGCCGTCGTCCTCTCGATCTCTTTTTCATCTTCTTCTGACAAAGGTTGTTGTTCGTCGGAGCCCTCTCCGACCGTCGAGCGCGCCTGCTGCTGCAATTGTTGCAAGCGAGCGATCGTGGTTGATAACGGATGCCTTTCGGCGGACGACAAGGCCTCATTGTTTCCCAACGCGACGTAGTCCCAGGGAAGTTCAGGATGAGCGACGACGTGGGACAGGCGAGTTTGGGGGTTCGCGCTGAACCCTTCTTTTCCCCAATCCCAGTCGACGTGCATCCGCGTCCGAAGCGCTAGCTCGGGGTTCACGAGAGGGTGCCGACTGAGCAGCTTCCAGTTCCACCCGCCTTTGGACCCGACGCCGTGAACGACGTGATCCAATACGAAGTCGAAGGTCAGTCGGGGGCTCCTCGACAAGGCCATCATACTCCACGGTTGGTGAGCGTGCTTGCGCACTATCTCTGGGCGTGCCGCGTTGGGGTTGATGCTCAGACCGTATAAGCCCCAAGACCAGGGGAGATCCGAGTGTTCGTCCAGTTCCCGACAGCCCTCCGTAACAATATGCGGATTTGCGCTGAGACGGTCCCAATTCCACGGTAAGTGCGGGTAGGCTAGGACGTGGCGCACGAGAGAAATGGTCGGGTTAGAGCTGACTGCCTTCCAGTCCCAGGGGTGATCGGACGACGTTGATACTATGACGTCAACGGGAATGATGCGACCGAGAGCCACCCAATCCAGACGCGCGTTGTCGACCGAACCATTTCTGCACGTGCTCGTTTCGTCGTAGACGACGCCACTACTTTTATCGATGTGACCGTCGAACGTCGCCTGCATCATCACGAGAACTCGGCGCACGACATCCCAGGTCATGTCCGACCTCCTGCAGGCACGCTTCCAGTTCCACGGCCACTTGAATGCCGTTGTCAGCATGGTCTCAATGGGGACGGCGCTTTCGTTCAGACTGAGGTTGTCAAAGTCCCAACTGGCGGCGTTTTCGTCCTGCGCATTCAGGCTCGGTTCGACGTCATACTTCCAGGACAGCGCGGGATTAGAGCTTACGGTCTTGGCGTCTAATACGAACTCGTGTTGTTTTCCGGGTGTGCACGAGTCGAAAAAAAGATGAGGCTCTTGGGTGTGAGGCCTCTGTCTGTGCCTCTGCCTCTGCCTCTGCCTCTGCTGTTGCTGTTGCTGTTGTCCTAGGTCCTGCTCCATACTGTTGTCATCTGCACTCGGCCTCGGCCTCGTCTCATCAAAGCTCTCCAGCAACGCTCGGTCCATCGATTTATTATATCACGTCACGCGCCGCAAATGCGCCACAGATAAGATTGTGAATGTGGTGTACCCGATTTCGATCACCTTTATACAGAGGTGGCGCTTGCTATCCTATCATATCATATAATGTGAACGTCCACGCACATAAAAGCTGAAACAGGGGCGGTGGTTCGGTATTGACAGACAGCCATGAACACGATGATAGACGAAGCGCGCTCCCTTTTACACCGTTTGGTTAGTGTGTTAGACGACGACGACGGTGAAGAAGAAGAAGAAGAAGAAGAAGAAGAGGACGCACTGCTGTTGCGCAAAGCCGTCCTAATACACGGAGGAACCGACGTCGACCTGATGAGTTGCCACGAGTATCCCACCCCCGAGGAAGCGCGCAACGCCATCCTGACATTTTTGAGGCAAAGTGGAGACGACGTGGTCCAACTGATTCGAGGGGTCGATCGTCAGGGAAGGAACCTTCTGCACTGCGCCTGCACCGTATACGAAGACAAGTCGGACGAGGCCGCTCCGGATGCGGAGGTGGTTGCCGGCATCCTGGAGGCGCTGGACGCGCGCTCTCCTTCGATCGCCACTCAGGTTGTCAACGCAGTAGACGACGCGGGCTTGACGCCTCTGGCGACGCTCGTATATACCCTCATGAGCGACGGTTTGGAAGATGCGCACTTCGAGCAGGCACAACGCGAGATCCTGCGCACGGTCGAGATGCTGTTGCCACGCACGGACGACAAGACGCTACGGGTACTCACAGAAGATGACATGAGCTGTGTGAGTGACGATCGCTTTCTACATGCCGGGAGGAAGACCCTTCTCGACGGCATGTTCGCCTGCGGGTATCCACTGGTCGTTGGCGCTCTCATGAACGCGGGAGTGACCTACGACGACGGTCTGGAAGCCATGCTGTCGTCTGACATGCTCCGCGGAATAGTAAATACACAGATGATTACGGAGGTGTTGGATTTCGCCGTCCAGATATCCGTCAAAGACGACATCCGCCACCCAGTGGCCAAGAAGCTTCGCGCCGACCTCTGTAAGTCCGCCATGCACACCCTCCTGGATCTGAATTTGAACGAAGATGACCTAGCCAACGACTTGGTGGAAGGAGTGTTTCCCACTCTCAATTTTCAAGACCAATCCGACCGAGCCGACGAGGAGATGCGACAACTGCTCCTCAAGTGGTGCTCGGACGAGAAGAAGAAAGACAGATTCATGGGCTATGTGCTGCACGTCGATTGAACGACTCTAAATGTCACGGTTTCCTTCTGTAGTACTCTGTTTTTCCCAAACTTCAAATCAAACTGCAGCAGTACATATAAAAGTAGTGTTTTTCCAAATGAACGACGATGAAACGTGCCTCGAGGATAGTAACCTTTTCAGGGGTCATAAACTTGCAATTCATGGTATGTATGAATCTCTACGGCAAGCATTCGATCTGCTGAACTACGCCTTGGATGGAAGGAAATGTCAGGCCTTCATGTATGTAAATGGGCCGAATGTTGGGGTTGACGTCTGTATCATTGCCCACCCGAACGGGGGTTTGAGGGCCGAGGCCTTCTATTTCATTTGCGCGTACCATGAGCGCGTATACAGTCCCGTCGCTTTCCCGGGGCAAACCGTGTACGCGCACCTCGTGGTACTCCGTCAAAGGAAGGACGGACTTCCCCCCGTACGCGAGGACCGGAACGCCTTTGGGCAGCATCATGTCGGTGACATACACGGTGCCTCCAACTTCCAACGACAGCCCGTGCAATGCGTCGGAGACCCCTTTGACGTACAGGAACCCCGCCAGGATCTGACCCGTTCGGTATATCAGCGCTGACCCACCTTTGCTAGGACTGAGTGGTTGCATCAGCGTCCCGAATATAAGCGAGCAGGGCCGGCTCTGTGCGTCTTCGTCTATGCATCCTCTCAAAGCTTCGTTGAACCTCTGCGGAGAACACAAGCGCGCTGCGTCCTCCTCGCTCAGGCGTACCCCTCCTTCTCCGAATGCCTGGCGCCACACCTTTGTCGCGTTCGCTGCTTGGATCTGCATATGGGTTGTTGCGTTACAAACGTCAAACATGAAATACAGCAGTTTTCAAAACAAGAACGGGACAGCGGATTTGGTGTATGACGGACCAATTTTCCTTGGTTGTCGTTTGGTCGTTTTGTCGTTTTTCCTTTTACAGACATAAAGAGTCGCTCACAGTCT
>Ga0306899_1000914_pt1 | contig 12656 bp, 10 predicted proteins | sample AntRauMFilla3764_FD_190407 | JGI IMG/M metagenome (GOLD analysis project Ga0306899, IMG submission 190407) | Saline lake microbial communities from Rauer Islands, Antarctica - Metagenome Filla 3 #764 (v2) (version 2) | ecosystem: Environmental > Aquatic > Non-marine Saline and Alkaline > Saline ... | reverse complement strand
CCCACATAGAAACGCACGGCGCACGCAGCGGGAAATACAGTGATACACTCCCACCTGGTCTACATCCACGACTGTTTTTCGAGCAATTGGCATCCTTGAGTGACTTTTTGTTCACCCTTCAGCCGTCAGTCAAGCATTTTGAGGAATTTTTGTGGGTGTCCTTTAAATTCTAAGTCGAAAAAGGTTTAAACGGGTAGCGCGGTGTGGCCCACACCGCATACGTCCTGTTGGGAGCGCCATTTGTAAACGTGCTGAGTGAGCCACTCAGCGCACCCATTATTAACGGTTGAGGTATGACTGAAACTGAAAAAACGGGTCATGTCGTAAAAACAACAATCCTTAGCAGTCCATCCAATCAAGAGCGCAACGGGCCGAAGAGCGCTCACACCAGTCCAAGTTTTCATGATTCATATATTACACGGGGTATTTAAAGTTCCGGGCAGTTCCGAAGACCGCTTAACCTAAAATAATGAGTTGAACCGTTCCTACGTCGCTCTTCGAGCTATGAGGGACGCAGTAATTTACGTGAATTAGAATGAAGTCCGCTTAGAACGCCCTTTCAGGGCTCGATATCTTTAAGGCATTGATACCTAGGGCGTTGCCCTAGGCTATCGTAGTTTACCCCGTTGGGGCGTGGAGGAGAAACCTAGGGACAGGCACTTTTGAACGTCGTCGTAGTTTACCCCGTTGGGGCGTGGAGGAGAAACCTAGGGACAGGCACTTTTGAACATTGAACGTTGAACGTTGAACATCGAAAGAAGAAATCTAGAGGCACTTATTTAAGAGCCCTGTGCTCATTCCATCGAGCCGCAAGGAAGCAAAAAACATAAGCGTCAATTAGCGAATATAAGCGGTTTCCGGCTACGCCGGAGTGCCACACTAGCAGTGCAAAAGAATCCAGCGGAGCTGGTTCATATATTACACAGGTTCATATATTACACAGGGTATTAAATAAAAACGTTCAAGCTCGACTCGAAGATCCGACACGGCACACTCAAATAGGCCACATTTGATGGCATGTTTACTCTGCTACAGAACGACTCACCACCATCGAGTGCCGAGCCACAAGCCCGGATTCCGGGCATCCCGGGCAGAGGTCAATCCCCCGGCCACGACGGCTACGCCGAACTCGATTCCATCGTAAGCCTACGCCTACGGTTTTCTGAGCAGAATCAGCAACTATCAACCAACAACCATCAACCAACCCTAAGCCTACGACGCCCGCCCAACACCACCACACTCGCCGGCTCGAAACCCGCATCCCCCGACCGCAACCCAAGGCTACGACACCGCCCGACAACTGTTGGCACGACAACAGACCGCCACTCACAATCAACAACTTGCGCAATAAACCCGCCGTTGATCACGCGCGCCGAAGCGAGCAAAAGTAACTACGACACCAAGCAAGTATTCTATTACGGCTTCAAATACTATGATCCGCAAACGGGACGTTGGCCATCAAGAGATCCGATTGGAGATGGCACGCTGAGCAAGGGATTGAGGCAATTCGTAGTGCTACGAATGCTTCTGGGTTTGAATTTGTTGGTAATTTGGCATTCAAAGTTTTCTGGCTAATGCCATGTTGTATGCTTAGATACGGTCAAATGAATTACTTAATCTCATGAAAATTCAGACCATTGTCATCTTCACCCTCGCCTGTTTTGCGCTCCTGCCGGCCACGAAAATCCATGCCGCGAAACGATCCGAGCACCTCCTTGGACCGACGGGTTTGAGCGGCAGCATCTCAAAAAATAGTATCAAGGTAAGTCATATTGCCGAGGGTTCGCCTGCCGATGGTAAGGTCGAAAAGGGGGATGTGATTGTGGGTATCGGCGGGGAGAAGTTTAATGGCGATGTCCGGAGGATGTTTGCTGCGGCCATTGATGCTGCCGAGACGGAAGAGGCCGGAGGCAAACTACCTCTGCTGTTCAGTGGCAATAAGACCGTCGAGCTGCAACTCCAGGTTCTGGGCTCCTACAGCGCGATTGCGCCTTACAAATGCCCGAAAACCGAATTGATTATCGAGCGGGCCGCAGAATACCTGGCCAATGAAATCAAAGAGAGCCTCAGGAATAAACGTCGGTTTAACTCCGCAGCCACCCACTCGGCCCTGCTTGGATTGATGGCAACGGGTGAGAGAAAATATATCAATCTGGTGGCAGATGCCATCAAGCATTCAGACATTCTCGATCCTGACGCTGATCTCATCGAAGAGCAATTGGCGGGCGAGCGAGCGATGGGCTATGTCGGGTGGTATTGGGGCTACCATTGCATACTGTTGGGCGAGTATTATATGCTGACAGGAGACCGGTCGGCCTTGTCCGCCCTGAAGATTTACGCGGTAGCTTTGGCCAAGGGGCAGGATGCGGGCGGCCTTTGGGGCCACAGGATGGCGGTCAACGGGCGCCTTCCCGGCTACGCCCAGATGAATCAATCCAGCCTCAGCTGCTTTATGGGCATGCTCATGGCCCGAAAGTGCGGGATCGATGATCCCGATTTAAATAAAGGGATCGCGAAGACTTATGCCTATTATGCCACCCACATCGGCAGAGGTGGTTTCAATTACGGGGTTCACGGTCCAGATCGAAAGCGGTTTAACAACAACGGCATGAGCGGTTTGGCGGCAATGTGCATGGCATTGCTCAATAATAAGGAAGGGGTCCGTTTTTTCTCCGGTCTCAGTGCAACATCTTACGACAACCTTGAACAGGGGCATGCCAGTAATTTTTTCAACCCGCTATGGACCCCGCTTGCGGCCAGTCTTTCAGGCCCCGAGGTCACCCATGGTTTTTTCATGAACTCGCTCTGGTTCAACACTACCTATCGCGCTTGGGACGGTAGCTTCCTCCGGTCCCCCGGCAAGGAGAGAGGCAGAGCAGGCTCACAAACCGGCGCGGCCTTGTTGACCTACTGCCTGCCCCGGAAAGCACTTTTCATTACCGGAAGAGATCAGGACCCCTCCCTCTGGTTAAAGGGCGATGCGGCAACTGAAGTGTTGCAGATGAGCCAGATCGACTACCGGAGCAAAAGCGTGGATGAGTTGCTATCGATGTTCGATTTCCCCTTCCCACAGGTCCGGATCCCCGCAGTGTGGAGCTTGCGTGGCAGAGATCCTGAATTCATTCCGAAGGTCGTCAGTATGCTGGAGAGCGGCAACAAACTTCAAAAAATTAGCGCCCTGGAATACTTCGGCTATCAGTGCCCATCGGAGCAGGCCCACCCACAAATTGAGAAGGTAGGCGCAATTTTGAGGAACAAGAATGAGGATGCTGAGCTTCGGGCCAAAGCGGCCGCGATGCTGGCCAGCCATGGAGAGGCGGCCTATGCCTACTATCAAGATATGCTACAACTGGTGGTCGATCCCGAGCCGGATGATCCTTTTCAAGATGTCGATCAGTCAGTGGGGAAAAGCCTCAATATGCTTTGCAGCAGGCCCTACGCCGCAGGGCTGGTAAAGGATAAGCGCCTTTTCTACACGGCGGCCAGGAAGTTGATCGATCATAAACGCCAGCATGCCCGATCCGCTGGAATCAAGATGCTGGCTGAAATACCGATGGAGGACTTTCCAATTATGGCGGAGCCGATTATAGCGATGATCGAAGATAAAGACCGAACTTTCCATTCCTACCACTCCTGGCACAGCACGATTGGACCGGCCATAGAGATTTTGTCGCATCTCAACATCGAAGAGGGCATCAACTACGCTGCCGGAGTTCTCGACCGCGAGGGCGGCAAATGGGGCTTTAAGGTTCGAATGGTCTGCGCCTCATTACCGAACTATGGAGCGAATGCTAAGGACGTGCTGGCAGTCATAAAAGCCGATAAGCGTTTTGAAAACATTGAGAAGGGGCGCTTTCGCGGCATGTGGCAACGCATGGTCAAGGCGATCGAAGAAGATCCCTCTCCCAACAAGCTGATCACTCTGGAAGAGGCGCTCAGATAACGAAGATGAGCGATTGAAAAGACGAAATATCCGGACGCCCCAGAAGATAGCGCCGTCGAATGCGCTGCATCGAGGCGGCTATCAAGGTTAAAGACTTCCCCCTCCCCCGATTGATGCGCTATCTCTTTTTCACATCACTGATCTGGGCCTTCTCCTTCGGGTTGATTGGAAATGTGCTAAAGGGGCTGGACCCTTTGATGGTAGGCAGCGCACGACTAATCATTGCCCTGCTCGTCTTCCTGCCGCTGCTACGTCCCCGAAAGATCTCGCACAGCGAACAATTCTGGTTGGTGGCAATCGGTGCGGTGCAGTTTGGCATCATGTATGCCTGCTACCTTTCGGCCTTCCGTTTCATCCCCTCTCACCTCGTCGCATTGTTCTCTGTGCTGACGCCAATCTACGTGGTGCTGATTCACGATATCCGGCAGAGGCAGTTCAACTCACGCTATCTGCTCGCAGCATTACTTTCCGTGGCTGGTGCTTCGGTGATCAAAGCCAAGGGCGGGGAATCCGGCTCCATCTGGATGGGCTTTGCGCTGATGCAAATCTCCGGCCTCGCCTTCGCCTTTGGGCAGGTGGCTTACCGGGACTGGAGGCTTCAGCGTGCGGCAATAAAAGACAGCGAGGTTTTCGGCTTCCTCTGTGCCGGCGGTGCGGCGACGGCACTGATCGCCTCGTTTCTGATCACTCCCGAGCCCGGCAATTTTTTGCAGGCCAGCTGGCCTCAGTTTGGCGTCGTCCTCTACCTCGGTGCGATCGCTTCCGGACTGGGTTTTTTCCTCTGGAACAAAGGTGCGACCCTTTGCTCAGCAGGGGCGCTGGGCGCTTTCAACAACGCACTCGTTCCGATGGCAATCTTCGTCTCGCTCTTTGTTTTTGGTGAGATCAGCGGGGCCTCGATGATTGAGTTGGGTCGACTGCTGATGGGTGCGACCTTAATCACTGCGGCGGTGTTTATTGGTGTAGGCTGAGCGAATGCTGTAGTCTTTTTTCGGACCGCTTACCGTGTAGGCGACCTCCCAGTTGCCGGAAAAGTCGACCCGGTAAACGGTGGCGTAATGATCCTGACCGCAAAGATGCAAATGCGATGCGGTTGCGATGCGGCCATCGGCGTGAAACTCGAGATCGTGCATCACGATCCATTCTAAGCCCTCACGCTTGAGCACTTGCAGCTTCCCCTCAACCAATCGGTAGAGATAACTTTGTTTCGCATCGAATTGTTTACCTTCGGCATCGGTTAGTTCGCCCTGCTCCGTATAGCGATAGGTCGTCAGATCGTCGGCCTCGTGTGCAACACTTGCTTTGCCTGTAAATGCCCCAGAGTAGCTGCCTGCGAAGTGACGACGAAGCAGCCACTCACCCTCAAGAAAACGGAAAACCTGCTCGTTTGTAGAATCCGCACTCACTGTGATCCTAAGACCTGTATCGGTCGAGAGTGATGAAATCCGCTACCTAAAGGCATACGTTTTAACTTAGTGAGGCAGGATCATGAAGCAAGCCGCCATTACAACGGTTGGGAACAGCGCACCGAGTAGCAGGTGCAGGGGCGAGATCCCGTCCTTGAAGTATTTGTTAAGAATGCTTTGACCGGCAGGATTCGGGGCATTGGCGATCACGGTGAGTCCCCCACCCGTCACCGCACCGGCCACCACCGCATATTCCAGCCCCTGCGCATTGCCCAGTGCGTTTCCAGCCTTGGAGATCCATTGCCCGGCCATCAGTTCATCTGGACTAAAGGCGGGCACTTGCGAAGCTAGGAAAGTAATCGCGGCATTATCATTGAAAGCCGTCAAAATCGTCGCGCCGATAAAGAGCGGCACTTCAGCCAGAGAGCCGAGCACCGGGGCGATCCACCAGCCTTGCAGACCACCATGCGTCACCAGACCTGCCAGAAAGAAGCCGACCAATAGAGGTGATCTAAGCTGTATATCGTATTGGTAGTGGTGCGTCGCCATAGTGAAGGCCAGAAAGAAGAGGAAGCCCGCGATAAAGAACGGGGGATGGTGCAGCGTGAGCACCGTCCAGGCAACAAAAGCTAGATGCACCATCACGACCCAAAAGGGTGCAGGCTCCGGCTCTGGCTCCCCCGTTTTATTGGCTGCCACTTCTTTGGCGCGCTCTTGAAGAGAGGCAAAGTTCTTCCGAAAGATAAAGTAGTAAACCGTCGTCGACACAACCACTCCGACAACTGCACGCCAACCAAAATGGGTAAACATGTAGGGCAAATTCCAATGCCATGTCTCCGCAACCATCAGGACGGGAGGTGCGGCAAAGTGAGTCAGGGTGCCACCAACCGAGATATTCACGAAGAGCAAGCCCAGCGTCGCGTATTTAAACTTGGGCGTAGGATCGAGCAGGTAGAACTGATGCCCGAGCAGCAGTGCCGCAATCGTCATGGCAGCCGGCTCAGTGATGAAAGATCCCAAGAGCGGAGCGATGATCAAAATCGAGAGCCACCAAGCCGCAGGGCTTTGCTTGCCAATCGAAGCGACGCCACGCATGAAGGTTTCGGCAATCTGAATGACTGGGCGGCTCGAGGCAATCGCCATGATGATGACGACGAAGATTGGCTCGGTGTAATTACGGGTATCAATGTAAAAGGCCGCCACACTAAGCCCGTCGTGTTCCATCAGGACGAGCGAGAGAAGCAGAGGAATCAACCAGATACCAAAGATCGCCTCCACCTCACCTAAAAAGTGAAATACGGTGGCCTTGAAACTAACAGGCTCTTTTCCCTGCACGTAAAACTTCTGATGGCTGTTGATACGCTCGCGATGGGCATGCTCGAACTTCTGCGCGAGTTTGTTGAATTTTGTGGCCAGGAAGGTGTGCGCAACGGCAGCAAAGAAAATGAGCGTTGCGATCAGGTTAAAGGGATCCGCCGCAATGCGGACCTTGAGGATCTCGAAAAGTCCAAGTTCTTTAGCCTCAATCCCTAATTCCTTCGCCCTTTCGGCCTCGAAAGCTTCATAGGCCTCGACCGGCAGCGGGAAAGCCAGCCTACCGTTGTGCTCCTGTGAACTGGCCGCACCACCACCGCTGGCGGAGAGCGGCACAAGCGGGAGAACTAGCAAGCCGACAACCAGGAAATGAATGCGTAATGACCTCGACAAGTGAGCAAGCATGCCTAATTGCATGCTCGCATCTCTAGAGGAAGCAAGAAATTTAGGGGCCGGATCTTAAGGTTGTGATCGTAGCACTCGCTTAAGTTAACTCTCTAAAAGGTCGGTTTATTTTGACATCACTACACCAGCTCTCTTCTTCTTCGGTCCATGCACTTTACCAGCTCCATCCTCATAACGATTGCTTTGGCGGGACTCGCTCCCTACATCGTTAGATTACTGGGTGATCGTGCAAAATGGATTATGGCTGCTGGGCCCCTTGCCTGTTTGCTCATTTTTGGGTATGAGCTCAGCCAATTGGCTGAGAACGGGACAAAAGTCATCCAATGGACTTGGGTGCCGAGTTTAAATGTCAACCTTAGCTTTTATCTGGATGGCTTCGGCATTCTCTTTGCCCTGCTCATCTCAGCCGTCGGCACGATGGTGTTTCTTTACGCCGGTGGCTATCTTGCGGGGAGTCCGAAACTAGGCCGTTTCTATGGCTGGATCGGGCTTTTCTTTTCCGCCATGCTCGGGCTGGTCCTGGCTGATAACATCCTTGTCATGTTTATCTTCTGGGAGCTGACCAGTATTTCGTCCTATATGCTGATCGGGCACTACCACGAGAACGAGCGTGCCCGCCAGTGTGCGCGCCAGGCTCTGGTGGTAACGGTAGCCGGGGGCCTGGTCTTAATGGCGGGGCTGATCCTGCTCGGCTTGGCTGCCGATTCATGGCGCTTCTCGGAAATCCTCGCGGGCCCTTCGCTGGCAGAGCATGCCCACTATCCTCTCATTCTCGCATTTGTTGCGATCGGTGCTTTTACTAAATCGGCCCAATTCCCCTTCCACTTCTGGTTGCCCAATGCCATGGCGGCTCCGGCTCCGGTGAGTGCCCTCCTGCATTCAGCCACCATGGTGAAGGCGGGCGTCTTTCTGCTCGCCCGACTCAACCCGACTTTAGGCGGCACCGATGCCTGGTTCTTCCTGCTGACCAGCGTGGGTAGCTTTACCATGGTCTGGAACGCGCTGCTCGCGCTGCGGCAGGATGATTTAAAGAAAATCCTCGCTTACTCGACCACCAGTGTGCTCGGCGCCCTGGTCATGCTGATCGGCATCGGCGACCCGGAGGCAATCCAAGCGGCTATGGTCCTGCTCCTCGCTCACGGACTCTACAAAGGTGCCCTCTTCATGGTAGCCGGAGCCGTCGATCATGAAAGCGGCGAGCGGCGGGTGGACTACCTGGGAGGGCTCTCGAAGCTGATGCCCTTTACCTTCGGGGCGGCCGCCCTGGCCGCTTTGTCCAATGCGGGCTTCCCCCCGATGCTGGGCTTCATTGCGAAGGAATATCTTTACAAAGCAAAGGTCGGGCATCCGGAATTTCTCCTGCCACTGCTCGTGCTCACCTTGATCGCCAATATGTGCCTCTTTGCGGTGGCCTGGTTGGTCGGCTTCCGCCCTTTCCTGGGAGCAAAAAAAGACACGCCTAAAACCGTGCACGAAGCACCTTGGTCGATGCGAATCGGCCCGATCGTGCTGGCTCTGACCGGTCTGGTCTTTGGCCTTAATCCGGGGCTGATCGACCAAGCACTCATCGCCCCGGCCAAGAGTGCCGTCATGGGCCAAGCGTTCGACGTCGAATTAAAGCTCTACTCCGGCATCAATCTTCCGCTCTTGCTCAGCGTGGCGACCGTGCTGGGTGGCATTTGCATGATCTTTGCCTACCCGAAATGGCGTGCACTCAAGCTCCCATTAGTGGTGGCCGAAGAGGTCTTTGAGCGCCTCCTGGCCGGAATTCTGAGTGGGGCAGACCGCCTGACCCGAATCAGCCAGAACGGAATCGTCCATCGCTACGTGGCCACCATCGTGCTCGCGGTTTCCGGCTTCATCGCATTTTCTCTATGGCGCAGCGGTGCCGGGTTCGACCTGGCCCGAATCGCCGAAGCTCACCCCCATGAGTGGATTCTTGTCATCGCCATTTGCGCCAGCGCGATCATGACCACTCTGGCCCGCTCGCGAATCGTCGCACTCTTATGTGCGGGCGGTGCCGGTCTGGGCCTGGCTCTGGTATTCGCCTTTTACAGTGCGCCGGATCTGGCCCTTACGCAGCTCCTTATCGAGACCCTGACAGTGATTCTCTTCGCTCTGGCCTTCCATAGGTTGCCGGCCTTTCACCGCAATTCCTCGAAGCTTAAGTGCTCGCGCGATGCCTTGATCGCCGGTTTTTTCGGGCTGCTCATGGCGACGCTGACGCTCATTGCCTCGCACAGCCAAGCCCCCACCCATGTGGCAGATTTCTTCCGTGAGGCGAGCCTGCCGGAAGGAAGGGGGCGCAATGTTGTTAACGTCATCCTGGTCGACTTCCGCGCCCTAGATACCTTTGGTGAAATCATCGTCCTTGGAGTCGGCGTGCTCGCCATCCTGGTCATGTTACGCGCAGGCACACAACCCCGCACAAAGAACCATGAGAGCTGATCCACGGTCCAAAATTCTGCAGATTACGGTGGATTGGTTACAACCGCTGCTGCTGTTGTTTTCCCTCTTTTTGCTTCTTCGCGGGCACAATGCGCCGGGGGGCGGCTTCAGCGGTGGCCTGGTGGCCGGATCGGCTTTCATCCTGGCCGCTCTGGCTCGAGGGACCGGTCATGTGCTCCAGCAAATGCCCTGCTCGGTCGACACCCTGGTGCGACTGGGGATCTTCTGTGCACTCGCCGCCGGGTTGCTGCCGCTGCTGTTCGGACAGGGCGTCTTCTCGGCCCTATGGATCGAGCCCAAAATCCCGATCATTGGAACCGCCGGTTCCTTTCTTTTGTTTGATGCCGGGGTCTATCTACTAGTCATGGGGTTCGTCATCGGCGTGCTGGTGCAGATGGCCCGCGATGTGCACCAAAGCCAGCCCGAACGCGGGGTCGACACCGACGACACTCCGGCCCAAGCGAAAGAAATCAACCACGCGACTACGCACAACCCCGGCCCCGACTCATGACTGTCCTACTTTCCATTGTTACCGGAGTGCTCTTTGCCACTGGGCTCTACATGATGTTGCGGCGCTCGCTGACAAAGCTGCTGCTAGGCCTACTGTTGCTCGCCAATGCAGCTAACCTGCTGATCTTCACCGCAGCCAAACCAGTCAAAGGCCACTCGCCTCTCGTAGCCGAGGGTGCCCAAGCACTGGAGCGCAGTGCGGCCGACCCCCTCCCGCAGGCGCTCATCCTGACCGCCATCGTCATCGGCTTCGGGGTGCTTGCCTTTGCGGTCATCCTCTTTAGCCGTGTTTATCTAAATACCGGATCGGACGATTCCGAGCAACTCACCCAGACCGAGTCATGAGCCATTGGATCCCCATTGTCCTATTCAGTCCGCTGATTACCGGCTTGCTCGCTCTTGTCCTGCCGAACCGCGGCCACCTGCGTCCGGTGCTGGGCCTCGTCGGCTCTCTGGTCTTACTGGGGGCGGCCATCGGCCTGTTTTCCGAGACCGCCGACGGCACTATCGCTTACTACCATTTTGGCGAGTGGCCGCCCCCTTTTGCCATCTCCTACGCTGCCGATATTCTGTCGTCCCTGATGGTTCTGGTCTCGGCGGTAGTCAGCGTCGGCACCGCCATCTTCGCCTTTGCCGATGACGACGATACGGCATCCGCGAAGGGCTACCATGGCTTCGTCCATATTATGGTGTTCGGCGTCTGTGCGGCCTTTCTCACCGCCGACCTTTTTCACCTCTTCGTCGCTTTTGAGATCCTTCTCATTGCTTCCTTTGCTCTGCTCGTCCTAAAGGGCGGCCGTGCGCAATACGAGGGGGGGCTCAAATATGTAGCGCTCAATCTCTTCGCCTCGCTCATGTTTCTCTCGGGCATCGGCCTGCTCTACGGGATGCTGGGCTCGCTCAATATGGCGGATTTGGCACAGCTCGCCGCAGCCAGCGACGAGCCTGCCCGGCTCTCGCTGGCAGCCGTCCTCCTCTGCGCCGCCTTTTCCATGAAGGCGGGTCTCTTCCCGCTCTATTTTTGGCTCCCAGCCAGCTACCACGTGCCGAGCACCACGGTCTCGGCCATCTTTGCCGGGCTGCTGACCAAGGTCGGCGTTTACGCTTTGTTTCGGGTCATCCCGCTGATCTTTGCTGCCGACTGGAGCTACTTCCAAGCCTGGCTCCTGCCTATCGCCAACTTCACTATGGTGCTGGGCGTTTTCGGAGCCGTCACGCAAAAGAATTTCCGCCGCCTGCTCTCGTTTCACATCATCAGCCAGATCGGCTACATTATACTGGGGCTGGCACTTTTCACCCCACTGGCACTCGCAGGCGCGGTGCTCTTCCTGATTCACAATATTTTGGTGAAGACGAATCTCTTCTATATCGCCGGATACATCGAACGCCTGCGTGGCACCGGAAATCTCAAATATCTCGGTGGGCTCTATAAGGAACGACCAGGCCTCGCACTGCTTTTTCTGCTCTCCGCACTTTCTCTCGGTGGCCTGCCCCCGCTCTCAGGCTTTTGGGCAAAGTATATGATCGTGCGGGCTGCCCTCGAAGCGGGCGCACCGGTCTCCGCCGGGGTCGCTCTCTTCACCGGATTTTTCACCCTCTTTTGTATGATGAAAGTCTGGACCGAGGTCTTTTGGAAAAAGCCCCCCGAAGTCAACGCCGACAGGCCGGGAGCTGAACCCGCCAGCGAGGCCGCAGGCAGAAAACGGCCAGCCCTGCCCCGGTTGCCAGTCTTCGCGGCGGTCTTCACCATCGTCGCCTTCAACGGACTGGCCCTGGCCATCGGCCTCTATCCGGAACCGCTCATTCAGCTGGCCCAGCAAGCCGCCCACCAACTGATTGATCCCTCCGACTATATTCAACAAGTCCTCGGAAATATGCCATGAACTGGTTCTTCGCACATATTCTGTTCACCTTGCTCTGGGCCGCACTGCTCGGTGCCTACGATTTCCTCACCCTGCTTTCCGGCTTTGCATTGGGCCTGGGGCTCTTTCGCCTGACCTTAAATCAGCCCTCTCTCAAATACCGGAAACATATCTACGGACTCGTCCGCTTCGGTCTCTTTTACCTGCGCGAAATTCTACTTAGCAACCTGCGCATCGCCTTGGATGTGCTGCGTGCACGCCCCCGCATCCAGCCCGGCATCGTCGCCCTGAATGTGGATCACTTGAGTCCCCGCGCCACCGTCATCGTGGCCAACCTGATCACCATGACCCCCGGCACGCTGAGCCTCGATATCGACGACGAAAACCACTTCCTCTACGTGCATTGTCTTTACCTAGAGGACCCGGAAAAGACCCGACGGGCCATGCAGCAGGACTACGTCGAAACCATCGCCAACCTGCGAGAGAGCACCAAAAGTTAAGGAGCCACCTATGTTTACACTTTTTGAAACCACCGTCCTCGGCATTCTCGGTATCGCCTTAATGATGGCTACGGTGCGCTTACTTAAAGGACCCTCCGTGCCTGACCGCATCCTCGCCCTCGATGTCCTCAGCATGATCGCCATTGGCATCCTCGGCCTCTATGCCAGCGCTACCGGAGATCCCGCGCCCCTCGATGTGGCCATCGGCATCGCCTTGATTGCCTTCCTCGCGACAGCTGGCCTGGCGCACTACTACCTGACGCACCAC
>Ga0306899_1000912_pt1 | contig 12675 bp, 18 predicted proteins | sample AntRauMFilla3764_FD_190407 | JGI IMG/M metagenome (GOLD analysis project Ga0306899, IMG submission 190407) | Saline lake microbial communities from Rauer Islands, Antarctica - Metagenome Filla 3 #764 (v2) (version 2) | ecosystem: Environmental > Aquatic > Non-marine Saline and Alkaline > Saline ... | reverse complement strand
GGGGTACAGTGCAAGGACGAGATGCTACCTCAATGATTAAACAGATAACCAAGTTAGGTCACAGTACAGAGAAAAGGGCTAGGTTAATAGCGCGTGATCAGACATCTAAGTTAAACTCCGCGCTTAACCAGCAACGATCACAGAACCTGGGAGTTGAGGAATATATATGGCGTACAGCAGGTGACGAAAGAGTAAGGGATAGCCACAAAAGTAAGAACGGTAAAACATTCCGATGGGATGATCCACCAAAAGACACAGGACATCCAGGACAGGACATTCAGTGCCGTTGCGTAGCACAAGCGATAATTAAAGTATAGTTTGACTGCTGTATTGTGCCAAGGTGTTTATTTTTATTAGAATATGAACTATTATAGTCTAAACCCAGAAGGCGGTAACAGATGTTTCTAAAAGACAGGTTAGATATAAACTCAGAACGTAAGTACACCGATGAAGGATTTCTTGTTGTACCAGCAAGGATATCTCGCATTGGTGTACAAGAGTATCTAGCCGGTGAAATGGGTGTTGAAGACCGCCAGCCCGATGATATTATTAGGGTATATCGGCCTGAGGAGGAAGTGTTTTCAGACTTATCCCTTGGCTCCTTTAGTAACAAGCCTATGACTAACGGTCATCCCCCTGTACTTGTTAATGCCAGTAACGCAAAAGAATACTCAGTTGGTCATGCTGGAACAGCCGTTACGCGCGATGGTTCCTTTTCAAAAACAGACTTATTTATTATTGACGCTAAAGCTATAGAAGATGTAGAGAGCGGCAAAGTAGAATTGTCCAACGGCTATACAGCGGATATAGATTGGACTCCCGGTGTTTCTCAGGACGGTGAACAATATGATGCCGTTCAGAGGAATATAAAAGGCAATCACATTGCTATTGTAGAGCGTGGTCGCGCTGGAAGAGATTGTAGAGTGGCCGACCAACTTCCTAACCTAGGAGACATATCCAAAATGGCTAAAATTACCATTGATGGGGTTGACTACGAAGTATCCGATCAGGCGGCTCAAGCGGTTGGTAAACTGCACACTCGCTTGTCGGATGCTGAAATGTCAGCCGAAGAAATTGAGAAAGAGAAGAAAGCCAAAGAAGATGAAATGGAAGAAGCCAAAAAAGCGGCTGAGAAAACCGAAGATTCTTTGAAGGCCAAACTTGACGACGCAACAAGCAAGGTTCCAACGGCTGACGCCCTGGACAAGCTGGTTGCAGCGCGTACTGAACTGGTAGATAAGGTTCGCCAGATCCTTCCTGAAATTGAATGGAAAGGCAAAGACAACGACAGCCTGATGAAGGAAGCGGTTGCCGCCAAATGTGAAAACGTTCAGACGGATTCTGTTTCTGCAGATTATATCCAAGCTCGTTTTGATATCCTGGCCGAATCCGTACAAGGTACTAACGACCTAGACAATGCTTTCCGTCAGGAAGTTACAACCAATGACGGCAAGGTTACAGACAATCGCCCGGTTCATATTATTGCTCGTGACAAGATGCTCGAGCGGAACCGTAATCTTTGGAAAGGGAGTGCTAAATAATGGCTGCTCAAACTACTTACAGCATTCGTCAGGGCAAGGCTTACGCTGGTCTCATTTACGCTAAAGCACCCCATGACATCGTATCTCGCGCGGTTGAAACTGCTGCTGGTATCGGTTTTGGTGTTGCGGTAACACGCGGCACAGATCCGGACAAGCAAGTTGTTCTGGCTACCAGTGCTAACTTCCTGGGTATTACCGTTCGCTCGCTAGAGAAAGAAGGCGGCGATGCTGGTGCTATCCGTTGGAATGTAAAAGAAACAGCCGGTATCATGCGAGCAGGTTACATCTGGGCAGTTTGCCCGACTGGTTGCGTACCCGGTAACGCTGTTAATTATGCTGATGGTACTGGTATTCTGGACTCCGGCGCTGCTGGTGCCAGCGAGACTCAGCTTGATGGTGCCACTTGGGAAACTACCGCTTCAGCCGGTGAACTGGCTGTAATTCGCCTTAACACTTCCGCCGTAACTGCTGGCGCATAAGGAGCAATTAAATGAAACAGTTGAAACTCCGTGACGGCTCCATTGTACAGTTTGACGGCGCACATTATGCCGTTGTACAAGGGCCGACCAAAATCACACTTGACGGTGCTATTAGTCAAGCTATTAACAACGGTATCCTGGATGCTGACGGCGCGTTCTTCTTCCAGCGCCAGTTGGAGCACATTAAAGCACGTAGCTATGATGTTCAGTACCCTGAACTTCAGGCGCGTAGCCTTTTCCCTGTTTCCAACGAAGGTGGTCCGGGTGTTACTTCAATCACTTACCGTACTTATGATCAAGTAGGTGCGGCTAAGATTATCCAAGCCTATGCTGACGACTTGCCTCGTGCAGACGTTGCCGGTAAAGAAACAACCATTCCGGTTCGGTCTGTAGGTATTTCTTACGGCTATAACCTGGATGAGATCCAAGCTTCCCAGCTAACTGGTGCAGCTTTGGATCAACGTCGTGCAAACGCTGCTATGCGATCTGTAGAGCAGAAGGTTAACGATGTGGGGTTCTTTGGTGATGCCGCCAGCGGTTTGCCGGGTTTGTTTGATCACCCTAATATTCCAACTGGTGCCGTTGTTGACGGTGCTGCTGGTACTAAGCCATGGACAACCAAGACACCAGACGAAATCCTGTTTGATGTTAACGACTTGTTCGCCGACATCTTTGAGACTACCAAAATGGTTGAGCGCGGCAATACGCTGATGCTACCTCCTGCTCAGTGGTCTTACATCAGCTCTACTCCTCGTAGTGCTAACAGTGATACAACTATCCTGATGTATCTGGTACAGAACAGCCCGTACCTGAACAGTGTGGATGATATCATTCCAGTTAACGAATGTTCAGCCGACCTTAACTCCAACCTATCAACAGATTCAATGGTAGCCTATGACCGTAACCCGGACAAGCTGCAATTGGAAATCCCGGTAGAGTTGGAAATGATGCCAGTACAGCAAAAGAACCTTGAGTTTGTTGTTCCTGGTCGTAACCGTTTGGCGGGTCTTAATATCTATTACCCGCTGTCACTCGCAATCGCTACAGGGGTTTGATATTATGGCCGGGGTAACTAATACAACTCAGCGACAGTATAACCTGAAAGCCATTGGTAAAGCGGGCGATCGTATTACGATTCGAATCGTCCCAGGTTTTAACGTAGTGGATGACAAGCACTGGGAAAGCTTTGTAAGCAAAGACGGCAAGGAAGTGGATGCTTATGTAAGTGAACTAAAAGAACAAGGTAAGCTGACTTTTGGTAAGACTCAGGACGACCAAGAACTTGAAAGCGAAGTTTCTAAGTCAAAGTCCAAGTCTCAGGCAATGCCTAAAGATAAGAAGTAAGTAACGGAATAGCCCTTGGTAACAGGGGCTATTCTTTATAATCTAAAGTAAGGTTATAAAGAGTATTCCATAAACTCACATAAAACGCCGGGTAATTATTGTGTCTGACGAAGTCGACAACATGAGATTATGGAGAGTTTTGGAGACCATAGAAAAACGGTTATCCGGTATAGAAGGTAAGCTTGAAAAGGTTATAAGATTAGAAGAAAGAATTACTAATCATGATCAGGTGATTAATAAGTTTGGCAAAAGACTAGATGCCGGGGATGAGCGTATAAGGAAGGTTGAAATGTGGCAAGCCGAGCATAATCCGGAAATGATCATAACTACTCTTAAAGCCAACGCCGATACCATAGATATCCTTAGGGGTAAAATAGGGGATCTTGAAGATACAGTTAATATAAATAGAGGTCATAAAGATATAGGTAAAGGGGTACTTATGTGGATCAGTAGCATATTAGCGGCCATTATCATATATCAAGCTACAAGGGGAATGTGATGACTGTTACTGTTGCCGCTTTTAGAGCAAGATTCCCTGAGTTTACCGATGATATCGTTTACCCTGATGCAAGAATTGAGATCTTTATAGAGGACGCTCAGTTGGTTTACATGGGCGCTGATGAGAAACGCTGGTCAGGTAAGTACGATTATGCTCAAGCTCATCTTGCTGCTCATTTGCTGGTGTCTGGGGAAGCCAGTGAAGCCGGTGACAGTTCTGTTAAGGTTGGCCCGGTAAGCTCCAAGAGTGCAGGGGGTGTTTCTGTTACTCGTGCTGTAGCCACTAAGGGTCGCTCAGACGGCGATGACTTTTACATGGGTACAGTATACGGCCAAAGATTCCTAATGACCCGTAACGCTTGTTTCGCGGGTGTGCTAGTGGCTAATAAATTATGAGGTCAAGAACCAGAATAATACGGACCCCGGAAAAGGCGCTTAAAAAACTAGAGCGTATCGGTAAGGCATTTGGTAAAGGGCCAAACGGGGTTAAAGTAGGTTTACCACAAGGTGCCAACGACTATCCAGATGGAACCTCAGTTATTATGGTAGGTACGGTCCATGAGTTCGGTAGCAGTAGGGTTCCTGAACGTAGCTTCCTTAGATCAACGGTCATTGAAAAGAAACGTGACTACAAAACCTTATTCCGTAAGCTTAGTTATAAGGTTATAAAAAGTGATATGGATACCAAACAAGCCTTGGGAATTGTTGGCCTAGCTGTTCAAACAGACGTACAAGATAAGATAACAGATATTGATGCTCCTCCGTTGGTATACCGCGAAGGTAATCCGCTTGTTGATACAGGTCACCTTAGACAGTCTATAACATACGAGGTTGATGAGTAATGGTTATTAATGTATCTGAAGCATTAGACAGCGATACCTCGCAAATAGTAACTGTTATTAGAACCTCCGCTGGTGCTTATGTTGACGGACTATATGTAAAGGGAACAACATCTACTTTTAAAACCCTAGCCAGTGTTCAACAACCAAGCCCTATTCAATTAGAAATACTTCCTGAAGGCGAAAAAGATAAGGACATAAAACTTTTCATATCTAAAAAGCCTATACGTACCACGAACGATGAAGCCGGTTTGATAGCGGACTTGGTTATGTACAAGGGTCAGCAATATAAAATCATAAACTCTGCTGATTGGGATGACTACGGTCATACAATTGCCATGGGAGTTAAAGACTAATGTTGCTAGAAGAGGCAATCAACAAGCTAGTGCGGGATACTGTAAATTTGGTTTTAGAGACGCCGGGCTATACAATTAGAAGCAAGCAAAGGGACGCGCCAAGACCTCAAGGCCCGTATGCTGTAGTTGACTTTTTAGCGAGTGAGAGCATAGGGCTAGAGCAAAGGGTTTTTGAAGACAATGACGACAACCTAGATTTGACTGAAAAGATATCAGGTCTAAGGAATATAACAATGTCGATAAACTTTTATAGAGCTAATGCAACGGGTAACTCTAGGAACGCTAGAATAGGTCTAGTAAGAGAATCAATCCAATCCCTGTTTAGTTCTGCTGGTGTTGGTCTGGTAAGTCGTTCTGAAGTTAGGGATATAGACAGCCCGACTGATGACGGTTGGGAAGAGAGATCACAGTTTGATCTTGTTTTGAATACCGTAGCTACTGATCAAGACATTGTTAAGTCAATACAAGCAATAGACATAACAAGTGAGTTCCAGTATCGCGGTCTAAAGTACAATTTTAATATAGAGGTGTAATAACATGACAATCCCAGTTTCAAATATGGTAAGTGTTAGTATCGCCATTGGTGCTACCTTTCCAGCGAGAAAAGGCTTTGGGACTCTTAACATCGTTACCGCTGAAACTGGTGTTATCGGTGTTGCAGAGCGTATTCGTTATTATAGTAATCTGGATGGGGTAACAGCCGATTGGCCTGGAACGTCAGAAGTAGTAAAAGCGGCAACGGCTTATTTTAGCCAGCAACCAAAACCAATGAAGTTGAAAGTTTCTACCCGTTACCCTACGGATGTGGCTGCTCAACTCCGTGGTGGCGCTGTAGAAGACAATGAAGATAACCTTGCCTTGTTTACCGCTATTAGTGACGGTGCTTTTGGCCTGACCATTGATGGCGTCTCAGACGTTGTAAGTGGGCTTGATTTTACAGGTGATGTAACCTTTGCTGAGATTGCAACCACCTTGCAAACGGGAGTTCAAGCTATTGCTTCCGGTGGCTTTGCCGCTGCTACTGTAACTCATGACGGAACCCGATTCTTTATAAACTCTGGTACAGTAGGTGGAACATCTACTATCGGGTTTGGACTTGATGCCGGTATAGGTACAGAGATTTCCAGTCTTTTGGAAATACGTCAAGGCGAAGGTACTAAGGTTGACGGAGTAGCTGCCGAAACTATTACTTCCAGTCTTAATGCAATCCAGAACGTTGACCCCGATTGGTACGGCTTGATATTTACCAAGGAAATCCGCGATGGGTTTGTGGTTAACGGGGAAGACGCTGTTGAAGCCGCTGCTGACTGGTGTGAAGCACGGGTTAAAGTGTTTGGTAATACCAGTAACGACCTGGATGCTTTGGACAGTGTAACAAGCTCTGACATCCTGAGCGTACTAATGGCTAAGAATCTACGCCGTACCATTAGCACATATAGCTCTAGTCCTGGTCAGTACCCTTCAGCGTCTGTACTTGGTCGCGCCTTTACTGTTAACTTTAATCAACCGAATAGTACGCTCACGTTGAAGTTTAAACAGGGGCCGGGTATTACCGTTGAACAACTTACTCAAAACGAGAAAGCTGTTCTGGATAGCAAACGGGGCAACGCCTTTATTCTGGTTGGCGCGAGCGATATGTATTCCGAATCTCGTATGGCTAACAATACCTTCTTTGACGAAGTCCACGGTATTGACTGGCTTGAAAACGCAATTCAAACAAACGTGTTCGGTTACTTGCTAACTCGTACTACTAAGGTTCCTTATACCGACAAAGGTGTAGCAGCCCTGGAGCAACAAGTTATAAACGCACTGGACGAGGCGGTTCGCAATGGTTTTATCGCAGCCGGTGAAACAATTGACGGCGAGTTCCTGGCTAACGGTTACAAAACCATTACCGTACCAGTAGCAGACATTAACCAGTCCGACAAAGAAGGCCGGTTGTATCCAGGTCTAAGCTTTGTTGCTCTCGGTGCAGGTGCCATTCACGGCGCTCAAATCAACGGCATATTTGAACGATAGGGGGTAAGCAATGAAAGATTATAGTTTCCTAAATACGATACTTCTTGTCAACGGTTTGGAAATATCAGGCTTTTATGAAGGCGACGACGTAATAAGCTTGTCTCGGCTAAACGACTCAGCCGCTCATAGCGTTGGTACAGATGGTGAGATGACTATTTCTATTAGTGCAGACCGGTCAGGTACTGTTACTTTCCGGCTTATGCAAACGTCGGATTCTAACAAGTTCTTGTCGGCGCTTATTACTGCTCAAGAAAACGGTGAGTTTGTTCCTATCTTTGTTCAGTTTAAAGATACCAAAGGTTTGGACTTGGGATCAGGTACGCAAGGTTATATCACACGTCCAGCCGATATGACTCGCGGTACTAATGCGCAACCGCAAGAATGGAACATTGTGGTGGAGCGTTTGGATCTCCTTCACGGGGGATAAAAGGTTTCCAAGGGGAGGGCGGACTATCTGAGGATCCCGGCCTAATTAGATACCTCCTCCTGGAATTTATTTGGCCGGGTAATAATATGAATACCGGGAGTTTATGTTATGGCTTGTAATACCGAAACAACTCAAATCGGCGACCACGAGTTTAGTGTAACTCAGTGGCCTGCTGAAAAAGCAATACTTATGAAAATGAAACTGGCCAAGACATTTGGTGCCAGTGTCGGTAAGATTGCTTCTATGGCTTCGGAATCAAGCAAGACCAAAGCAACCGAAGGGGAAGAAGCAGAGGCTCTTTCCGACGGTATCGCTTTACTGTTTGAGTCCAACTCACCTGAAGAAATAACGGCGCTTATAAAGACAGCGGTTATTGGTGTAGCTTGTGACGGAACCAAAATAACAGAAACAAACTTCAACCAGACTTTCTCTGGCGATAACCTTATGGATGTTTATAAGGTGTTCATGTTTGTGGTTAAGGTAAACTACGGAAATTTGCTCAAAGGCCAGAAGGCAGAAGAACTTCTGGCCAGAGTTCAGGGTTCACTGTAGATCCTAAGCGGTTCCCTAATGTGGATACGTACTTGCATCGGCCCTTATTAAATGAACCGCCGATGTGCAGTCTAAAAGAGTTACAGGACGGCACGTATTCCATGGAAGACCTTATGATGATGCACGAGTTAATGGATTTAAAGTCAGCAATGACCCAGAAACCCAAAGGAAAGTAAGATGGCTTTAATAGATGAGCTATTGGTGGGCTTAGGGTTTGAATATGACTCTGGAGAAGCCAAAAAGTTTTCAGACGATATCGGCAAGACTGTCGGTATTGTTAAGAATCTAGCTAAAGCCGCAGCCGCTACCGCTACCGCTTTAACAGGGATGGTAGTGGCTTCTTCCCTTGCATCAGATAAACAGGGTAAACTTGCTGACGAAATAGGCGAAACTGTAAATAATGTTAACGCCTTACAGCACGCTCAGCAGATTGCCGGGGGTAGCGCCGATGGTATGGCTAACTCATTGCGGGAACTCTCTCTAAGGGCTTCTGAGGCGGCTCGCGGGGTAGGTTCTGGGGTTGAGGCTTTTGGGCTACTTGGTATTTCTACAACTGGTGCCAACGGGCAAGTAAAATCCGCCAGCAACCTGTTAAAAGAAGTATCAGGTCGCATGCAGGGGCTAGGTCGCGCTAGACAAATAGAACTGGCTGACAAACTAGGTCTTAGAGACTCCATACGGCTGCTTCAACTTGGTCCTCAGGCTATAGAGGAGATGACAACCAAGGCTAAGGCACTAGGCGAGACAACCGCTGAAGATGCTAAAGTATCCGCGGAGTTTAACGATGCTCTGGTTGACTTGTGGTCAGTTACCAAACATATATCCAGACTGTTTACCCGAGTACTAGCACCAATAATGAAAGAGACGGTTGGTACGTTTACCGACTGGTGGATGATTAACCGTGATCTCATTGAACAGAATATGCCAAAGTGGGTAGATCAATTTACAACGGCACTAAAGCTCTTGACTGTAGCGTTAGGCGCTTTTATAGCTATGAGAGTTCTAACTCATCTGTATCAAATGATCGCATTGATGAAAGGTTTAACCCTTGCAACATTAGCAGCTAACGTCAGTTTCTTTTTGTTGCCGTTATTGCTTTCTGCCTTGGCGCTTGCTTTTGTTGCGCTGGTTGAAGAGGCTAAGGTATTCTTTGAAGGCGGCGAAACCTTTATAGGGGATATGATTGAGAAGTATCCTAAGTGGGAGGATGAGATAATAGCGGTTACCAGTGCACTCCATGTCGTATACTATTTAACCATGCTAATATTAGACGGTTGGGAGAAGATATTTGGTTTGTTTGACGACTTCTCGTTTGATAATCTTAAAGAAGTTATTGGTAATATACCGGGTTTTATAGGCCACGTGACAGGTTTGAGTACGATAGAAGGAACAGGACTAATACCAGAAAGTAAGGAAATGGTTTCCAACCTGTACAATAGCACAGAAGAAGAAGTTTCTAGTGCCTATAAAACAGTAGTGGAAAAGATAGATATTACAGTACAAGGCGGAGCGGATACAGCCGAGGAAATAGCTCAGTCTGTTTATGATGTATTCTCTCAGCAGACAAGTCAAGACCTTAATAGTACAGTGGATCAATAATTATGGCTTTTGAGAACCTGTTTATTCGTACGCAAAAAGCCATAGGCGATATACAGTTAGACGCTGTTATATCAGAGAGCCATACCAACGAGGTCAGCTTAACCAGTAACCCGGTAGAGCTAGGCGCGGAGATAACAGACCATGCGGTTGTCCAACCTAAGCAGCTTAATATAGTAGCTCAAGTTTCTGATACTCCTATGGGGCTTGCTGCTTTTGGTCAGATAGTTGACTCTGTAACGGGTTTATTTGGTACTTCTACTACGGATAATATAACTCGCAGCAATGCAGCCTATAACGCTATCGTTCAGCTACAGGAAGACCGTGAACCTATAGAGCTACAGACCAAGTTGAAGCTATACACCAACATGATCATAACGAATGTTAGTGTGCAGCAAGACAAAAACACTTCTCGTATTGTTAGGATGTCAATAGACGTACAGCAGGTTATTATAACTCAGTCTGAGGTAGTACAGTTAACAGAGGAACAATTGCAAGCCGGTTCTGCTACAGAGCAAGCTTCTCCGGCGGAAAAGTCTGGTAGAAAGGAAGCCGTAGAACCTTCAGCAGCCACGAACAAATCATTTACAAAAATTCTATATGACTGGATAGTAGGACCATGATTGAAATACCACTGACATCCAAACCCGAGCAGTTATTTAGTATCGTTATTAAAGCTACTAAGTACGACATGAGAGTTATACTTAATAGCCGGACAGGTAACTGGTCGCTTGACTTGGCTGTCGGAGGTGTTGACTTGGTGAACGGTATAGCACTGCTACCGGGCGCTGATATATTTGGTCAGTACAACTTAGATATCGGTATAGGGTATATAGTAAACCTGGAAAACCCTGGACAAGATCCTAGTAGAGATCAGCTTGGTAAACTCTCCCGTTTGTTTATACTAACTGAAGAGGAGCTACAGAATGGCTCGCCAGTATAAACGGCTATACGAGTTGACGGTTATACCTCCAGGTGGAGAAGCTCGTATTATACGGGGTTTGCGGTTGAACTTTGAAATAACAAAGAGTATATTGTCTTTCCCTAACATAGCCCGGTTAACCCTGTACAATCCTAATCAAGATACCTTGTCGGCTTTACAGGAGCGCTATACCAAGATAGTTTTAAACGCCGGGTACGAAGGTGATATGCGGTTGCTGTTTAAAGGTGATGTCCGTAACGTATTCCAAAACAAAGCAGGCAGGGACAGACTCCTAACGATATACTCTGGCGATGGTGAAAAGTCCTGGCAAAATGCAACCTTCAACAAAACATTAAGTGAAAACCTCAGTGTTAAATCAGCCATAGGGGAAGTCCTTAAAAGCTTCTCAGACATTAATATTGGTACGCTGCAAGGGTTGCCGCAGGTAGACGACAAAATACGTGGTCAGGTACTCTCAGGTTCCGCCAAGGATATAATGGATAACTTTGCTGAGGAGTATGGGTTTACTTGGAGCATACAAGACGGTGAGATTGTTATAACGCCAGATACCGAACCGTTAGAAGGTGACGAGGCGGTAGTGATTACAGCCGCTACAGGTATGATAAATTCGCCCACGGTTACAGAAAGAGGTATAGATGTTACCACATTGCTGAATCCTAGACTACTTCCTAACCGGGCTTTTCTTATTCAATCAATTAACGCTGAAGTATCTGTCGGTAATTTGTTTTTCCAAAGAAAGAAACGAACAACTGGGGAAGGGCTTTATAAAATACAAGAGGTTATTTTTAGGGGTGATTCAAGAGACGGTGACTGGCTTTCCTCAGTTAAAGGGGTAATCATAAAATGAGTATTGGAAAATCAGCGATAGCGACTTTAGCAGCTAATATAAAACAGGGTATAGCTAACCGGCTGAAAGACCTTCATACTTCCATGCCCGGTATTATAGAAAGCTTTGACCCAGTTACCCAAACCGCCAGCATACAACCGACCATTAAACGGGTGTTTATAACGCGGGAGGGTATCACTGAGACGCTAACTCCTTCTAATTTACCGCTGCTTATAAATGTCCCGATACAGTTTCCAAGGGGCGGAGGGTTCTCGCTTACCTTCCCTGTTACCAAAGGTGATGAATGCCTTATTATGTTTGCAGAACGTGCGATAGATACTTGGCATAAGTTCGGCGGTATACGTGAACCGAACGCTAAACGGTTCCATAGTCTTTCCGACGCTACCGCTATAGTAGGGTTATCTTCTTTACCAAATAAAATTCCTTCTTACAGTGGTACGGCGACACAAGTTAAAAAGGATGACGGCTCAGCGGTTATATCTTTAAACAATGATTCCAGTATAGATATAACATCTGACTCAGATGTGACGGTGGATTGTGTTAACCTAGTTGCGACCGCCAGCGGTACAGCAGAGATTACAGCGACCTCAAGTTGTACCATAACAGCACCCACTATAACCCTAGCGGGTAACGTAATAATCGGCGGTACGCTGGCTCAGGGCGCTGGAGGAGCAGCTACTATGTCAGGTGGCATGGACATTACCGGGCCGGTTACTAATAACGGGGTAGACATCAGCAGTACCCACACTCATCCGCAAGCCAATGACTCAGACGGTGATACTCAACAGAATACAGGAAGCCCGGTATGATAGGTAGAGCGTTAGATTCTAGCAACGACTTAATAATACAAGCCGGTAAGCTAAAAACCGTAGACGATGCCGCTGAAGTTGTACAGCATGTTCGCAGCCGGTTACTGTTTTATCTTGGAGAGTGGTTCCTGGACATAGATGCGGGCGTACCTTACTTCCAGGAGGTATTTACAAAACCGGCAAATTTAGCCAATATAGAGTCCATATTCAAGAGTAAAATTTTAAGGACTCCAGGTGTGAAAAGGTTAACCGACTTCTCTATGATTTATGAAGGTGGTTCATCAAGAACATTGTCTGTGTCGTTTTCTGCTGAAACTACTTTTGGATTCATAGATAAAGATAAGGTGACTATAAATGTCTGATTATGGGGTATCGAGCACAGGGTTTAAAAGGAAACGCCTTAACCTTTTATTGGAAGAACTAAA
>Ga0306899_1000896_pt1 | contig 12843 bp, 10 predicted proteins | sample AntRauMFilla3764_FD_190407 | JGI IMG/M metagenome (GOLD analysis project Ga0306899, IMG submission 190407) | Saline lake microbial communities from Rauer Islands, Antarctica - Metagenome Filla 3 #764 (v2) (version 2) | ecosystem: Environmental > Aquatic > Non-marine Saline and Alkaline > Saline ... | reverse complement strand
CCTGGAACGGGCAGAGCAAGTGCTCACGTAAGCAGGTATTACAAAACTTTGTTCCGGATTTGGCCCTGCCCAGGGCAAATCCCTAGAACGGGCAGAGCAAGTGCTCACGTAAGTAGGTATTACAAAGCCCCGCAAGGGGCTATTGTTTTTCTCTGCATAAATTCATAATAGTCGCAGGCTCCTTTATTCATTGAACTTTGTTCTGAATTGGCGGCTTTCACCACCAGGGCATTTCCGTTTTTATAGTCGAGCACAGCTCTCCTTAAAAACTAGGTCACCCCGCCGCCAATTCCTAGAACGGGCAGATAAAGTGCTTACGTAAATAAGTATCAAAAAACTTCTCACCAGAAAATTCAGCGTGCCTGAATCAATGATGCTGATACTGAATTTGATAAAAAGCAGATTTGACGTAGGATAGGACGACATGGAATACGACCAAGAGAAATTAGCAGAGTTTAAAGAAAATCATAAAACGCAATTTTTGGCGTCGCAGTTTGAGAGTGAGTTAGAAAAGCTCACCGAGGCGCAGGCCCTCGCAGACAGTGACCCACAAATGGCCGAGCTGGCTCAAGAAGAAATCCAGCGTCTGACAGGTCAGTTGGAGGGACAGTTTGCTGAAATGGATAAAATCATCGAGTCAAACAAAGAGGAAGAAGCACGACCTTACGGAGTGATGCTCGAAGTGCGGGCCGGAGCCGGTGGCGACGAAGCTTCTTTGTTTGCTGCTGAATTGGCCAGTATGTACCTCAAGTACGCAGAAGTACACAACTGGGAAACAATTCGCTCACACGTCTCAGAGTCAGAAGCTGGCGGCTACAAAGAAGCGTCGTTCGAAATTTTAGGCAAACAAGTATACGACCATTTGCGGTACGAGACGGGAGTGCATCGAGTACAGCGAATCCCAGCCACTGAAAAGCAGGGGAGAATCCACACCTCTACCGCATCAGTAGCGATACTACCAATGCGGAAAAAATCTACCATGGATATTAATCCGGGCGATATTGATATGGAGTTCTCCCGAGCTGGGGGAGCGGGCGGTCAAAACGTAAACAAAGTAGAAACGGCAGTGCGACTGATTCACCGTCCGACTGGTATTGACGTGCGCTGTGAAAGTGACAGAACGCAACTGAAGAACCGCCTGAAGGCGATGGAGATGTTGACCGCCAAGCTTGAAGCGCTGCACGAAGAAGAAGAAATGCGCAAACATGCCCAGACTCGCAAAAACCAAATTGGGACAGGGAGTCGTTCAGAAAAAATCCGGACGTATAACTTCCCGCAAAACCGAATCACTGACCATCGCATTAAAAAATCCTGGCACTCGATTGAGGCCACCTTAGCAGGGGACATTGCTCCGATTGTGAAAACACTGCAAGAAGTAGCAGCTGGTTCTGATGAGGTAGAGCTTGAAGCGCATACAGCAACTTCCTAAGTTGTTGCGAAGGCTTTCTGGCTGTGCTACTATCGACCGGCTAAGCGCTTAAGCGCTTTTTACGTATAAATCATTATGTCAACGATTAAAAATAAAAACACATTCATTGACCAGCTGTTTCAAGCTGGCTCACACTTCGGCTTTAAAAAGAGTCGTCGACACCCAAGTGTCGTGCCGTATGTCTTTACTACTAAAGACGGAAACGATATTTTCGACTTAGAGAAAACTGTTGAACTCCTCGACACTGCAAAAGAAGTTATCAAAGAAGCTGGCTTACAGGGTAAGACAGTATTGTTCGTCGGAACCAAAGACGAATCATCAAAAATTGTAAAAGATGCTGCTGAAAAAGTTGAGGCACCCTATGCCACCAATCGATGGATTGGTGGAATGCTGACAAACTTCAGTGAAATTAAAAAACGAATCAATCGACTGGACGTACTGACTTCAGAACGAGAGTCAGGAGAGCTGGAACGAAAGTACAAGAAAAAAGAACGAGTGGTGCTTGGTCGCGAAGCGGCAAAGCTAGCTCACAATTTCTTTGGCGTATCTCAGATGCAAAAGCTGCCAGATATGATGCTGGTTGTTGATCCTCGTCACGATTCTATCGCTGTTGCAGAGGCAAAAGAACGAAACATTCCGGTGATGGCTATTCTAAGTTCTGACTGCGATGCATCTAAAGTGCAGTATCCCGTTATTGGAAATGATTCACTACAAACTAGCGTAAAACTCCTCCTGAGTGAATTAACAGACGCGTATGCAGAAGGGAAAGCAGCGTACGTACCAAAGCCAGTTGAGGCGCGACCGACTCGACCGACTCGACCGACAACTCCTCGACGGCGACCGAACTAATCTTTGTGTTAGCGGTGAATGTTTCTCCTAGAGACCAACCGTTTAATACTTTGTTCATTTTGAAATTCAAATAAATAGTATGGAAATCACATCAGCACAACTAAAGGAATTACGAGAAAAAACGGGTATCTCAGTGATGCAATGCAAGACTGCCTTGACCGAAGCTGGCGGCGATATGGAAAAAGCCGTTATCATTCTGAAGAAAAAGCGCAGCGAAGCAGCTGACAAAAAGTCAGACCGAGAGCTCGGGGCCGGCGCAGTAGGTACGTACGTGCACAACACAAACGAAGTATCGGCCATGGTCCTACTTTCGTGCGAGACAGATTTTGTAGCAAAGAACGAAGAATTTATTGCTTTGGCAAGAGACATCGCAATGCATGTCGCTGCTACTGACCCTCAGTACGTATCCAAAGACCAACTCCCCGCAGAAGCGATTGAAAAAGCCAAAGAAGTGTTTGCCAGTGAAGTGGCTGACAAGCCAGCAGAAATGCAAGAAAAAATAATGGACGGAAAGTTGGCTTCTTATTTCAAAGACCAGATTCTGCTCGAACAAGATTTCATCAAAAATCCCGATTCTACAATTGCTGAATTGGTAACCGGTGCAGTACAGAAATTTGGTGAAAACGTAGCTGTTGCACAAATAGCACGACTGTCGGTAAAATAGTGTAATGATTCAAACGGCAGTAACATTTTTTGCAACGAGCATCGGAGTATTTACTCTGATGCTCGTTGTGGTTCAAGTGGAACGAAAAAAACAAAAACGCTTATTCGCCACCAGCGTTCGTGGTTGGTTCGATAAAAAAATAAGCGGGTTTGAAATGTGGGTGATTCGGACCTGGAACCACTTTGTGCGTTACGTGGTACAGCTGAATTGGTACTACAGTATTCATTCTGTACTCAAGACACTCTTGCTGACGATTCAGATGTGTTATGCATCGTTTGAAAAAATCTTTGAGCGAAACCGAAACCGGACCAAAAAGCTCCGCATGGAGAAGCGTCAACTGAATACAGTCAACCACCTCAGTCAGATGGCTGACCACAAAGAAGACACGGCACTCACGCCAGCACAAAAGAAAAAATTACGCCATAAAAAACTGGAAGAAAAGCACTAAAGAGAGTGGCATTCTCTAGCATTATTTGCTAGTATGCACATTCATAGATAAGAAAAATCTTGTCTGTACGCCACCTTAGCTCAGTTGGTAGAGCAACTCACTTGTAATGAGTAGGTCGTCAGTTCGAATCTGACAGGTGGCTCCGATGCGAGAGAAGTGACGAGCGAAGCGAAGACTAAAAGCAAAAGTGCCCAGCAGTGAGCTCGCTCACTGCTGGGCACTTTTGCTTTTAGTTGATTCGACCTGCGGTCGAATCGTCATTTCCGAGCGAGGCCACACTGTATCGAAGATACAGGTGCCAACAAACCAAATCACATAACCAAAAGATGCATAACGCAGGTCGAATCGTCATTTCCGAGCGAGGCCACACTGTATCTTCGATACAGGTGCCAAAAACCTTTATTTTATACGAAAATAGGCTATACTCGGCAGTATTCATGAGTGAAAAATCACACCTGTTACCGTACGCACAACGCTCTGACTTTAAGGTTGCCCGCGCCAACGAACTCACCGGCACAGATCGGCGCTTTTTCCGATTTCTCGAGATAGTCCCGGGAGTAGCTGCGTGGGCAACTATTGTTGGGATTGTACTGGCTTCAATCTATACGCCGTTTATTGCCGCGTACTTTATTATCGCTTTCTCTATTTACTGGGTACTGAAAACGATTTTTTTGTCATATCACGTGCGCTACAACTGGAAGCGCCTCAAGCACCACATGGAGCTTGATTGGGGAGCAATGGTACAGAGATTTTCCTATGACAAGTACTATCACTTAGTTATTTTTCCGTTTTATAAGGAACCGATAGAAGTGTTGGAACAGACTATTCAAGGCGTGTTGGCTGCAAAGTATGACACTCAGAAACTCATCGTGGTATTCGCAGCCGAGGCGAGAGCTGGAGCAGAGGCAGAAGCGGTCGCTCGAACCTTAGAAGATAAGTACGCTGATTCATTTGGTCATTTTTTGGTCACCATTCATCCCAGTGACATTGTGGGAGAAATTGCTGGGAAAGGTTCCAACGTACACTGGGCTTTGCAGCAAGTGAAGCAGCAGGTGATAGATGTCCAGAACATTCCGTACCAAAATATTTTGACGTCTATCTTTGATATTGACACGGTTATCTATCCTGATTATTTTAACTGCCTCATCTGGTTTTTTATGACCGTAGAGAATCCATACAAGAGCTGCTTTCAGCCAGTACCCTTGTTTACCAACAACCTCTGGGAGGCTAGCGCGCTCTCTCGGGTGATGGCGATGTCCAGTACGTTCTGGCAAATGATTATGCAAGAACGCCCGGAAAAGGCAGCGACCTTTTCATCGCATTCGGTGAGTTTTCAAGCGTTGTACGAAATCGGCTACGGGCAGGCGAATGTGGTTAGTGAAGATTCACGTATTTTTTGGAACCTAATGATTGCCAATGATGGGAATTTCGAAGTCGTCTCAATGTCGTACCCGATTGCGATGGACGCAACCACGGCGTCTACTTTTTGGGGGACGATTGCAAATATTTACCGACAGCATCGACGCTGGACATACGGTGTTGAGAACTGGTGTTACATTGTGTACCACTTCACAAAAAATAAAGCGATTCCGTTAAAAAAGCGTTGGAGCGTTGCCTTACTGCAGGGGGAAGGGTACTGGTCTTTGGTCACCAACCCCATCATGCTTTTTATCCTCGGCTGGGCACCAATCTTTTTGGGCACTCGAGAATTTCACGAAACGGTCTTATCTTATGAGCTGCCAATCATGGTGCGTAATCTGTTGATTGTAGCGATGTTTGGCCTGGTGGTTTCGGCAGTCATTTCACTCTCATTGACCCCACCTCGACCCGATGGACACAGTCGGTTCCGATACGTCGTCATGATGTTACAGTGGATTATGGTGCCGCTGACCATGATTATATTTAGCGCCATTCCGGGACTCGATGCTCAGACGCGACTGATGTTTGGTCGCTATATGGGATTCTGGGTGACTCCCAAAGCGAGAACAAAATAATTATATGACACACGAACCTCAAATTCATATTTTGCCACCCAAACACCGATCAATATTTTTCTGGTTTTTGGTGCTTATTTTTCTGGTGACCCTTCCGTCATTAATTTTTTATACCACTGGGTATCGTCTGAGTTTTGAAAATGAAGAAACCTCAATCGTGACGACTGGAGGTATGTATGTCACCACTGATAATCTCGAAGTAGACGTCTATCTAGACGAAGGACAAGTGGAACGTCCCCGATTATTTCGTTCGGCCTACTATATTCAAAACATCAGTGCCGGTCAGCATCAAATAGTAGTTCAGAGTCCAGGCTATCAAACCTGGGTAAAGGAGTTGCCGGTGGACTCACGAGTTGTGACTGAAGCGTCGGCGTTTAATCTCCCAGAGCTGACACAAATTCGCCCGATTACACTGTACGAAACAGCCACCGGAACGTCTGTGTATTTCTCAAGCCAGATAATTGATACCGTGTTTGCCCAGGCTTCTAGTACGGAGCCTTACTATTATTCAACCTCCACTGCCACCACCACACTACAACTAAATAGTGAATTTTTGTTCGTGGAAAGTTTGTTTGGTTCGTCATCCACTTCAACCCAATCTGTGTTTAGTCGATTCCTCGAAGGGGTAGGGAGGTTTGGATTTGCAACTACTACTCCGAAAACACCAGCTGCTTCCACCACACCAGTAAAAAGAACCGTGCGGGGAGACATGGAGTTGTTTGATGAGAATAGTGAGCTGTACGCGCGCTGGCTGGGATCTGCCACCGCTATTCCATACTATTTCTGTGTGTCCAGTTCATCGGCTGCTTCTACTACCCAGCGCTACGGTGAGCATGTCGCACAGGCAGTGGAAGCCGCGAGAATATCTACCAGTACTCCGTTATTGATTGATACTGATCGCGTCTGTCGGACGCAAGTACAATTGAATCGGTTACGCCAAGATGTCTTTTACTACGACTTTTTCCCCAACAGTTCAGACTTGGTATTGATGCAACTCCAGAATGGTATTTACGTCACAGAGATTGATGATCGGGCGTGGCAAAATACGCAGTTGTTGTATCCCGGAACTGATATTCAGACAATCGTTGAAAACGACGTGATTTATATCAAGGATGGTGAGTATTATTTCCAAATTGCGACCCAAATTGAAACAAATTAACCACGTGCTACACTAGAAGCCTATGCAAATACCGGACGGACATCAACATCCCCTTACGCACATGATTGCGGAAATCAACGACATCTTCGCGAAGATTGGATTTGAGTTTGCCGAAGGTCCAGAAGCAGAATTGGAGCAGTATAACTTTGATCGGGTAAATGTACCCAAAGAACATCCGTCTCGCGACATGCAAGACACCTTTTGGTTCAAGGCAAAAGATGTAGCCGAGCCGACCGTACTGCGGACACATACCAGTCCAGTGCAAGCCCGAGTGTTGGAGCAGAACCAGCCACCAATAAAAATTATTGCACCCGGAAAAGTATTCCGAAACGAAGCCACTGACGCGACACACGAAGCTCAGTTCTATCAATTCGAAGGATTGTACGTTGATGAAGGGGTCAGCCTGGGTCATCTCAAAGGGACCTTGGAGTATTTCTTCTCGGAATTCTTTAGTGGCAAAATTGAAGTGCGTTTCCGCCCCGGCTTCTTTCCGTTTGTTGAACCAGGTATCGAAGTAGATATGAAATTGCTCGAAGGGGATAGTAAGTTGGCCGGAAAATGGATTGAGGTCATGGGAGCCGGAATGGTGCATCCAAATTTGCTAACCGCTGCTGGTATCGATAGCAAAAAATATTCTGGTTTTGCCTTTGGCATGGGTATCGACCGACTAGGGGTGATGAAGTATGGAGTGGAAGACGTGCGCGATTTTTACACCGGAGATTTACGATTCGTTAATCAATTTTAATTATGAAAGTTGTTCACAGCTGGCTAAAAGAATACGTCGGAGAGAAGCTGCCTGATGCTAGGACGGTAGAAAATCTACTGAATTTTCACGCCTTTGAAATTGAAGGGGTAGAGCAAGTAGAGGGAGAAACCGTCATCGATGTTGATGTGCTTCCCAATCGTTCAAGTGATTGTTTTAGTCACCGCGGAATCGCTCGGGAATTGGCGACTATTCTCGACACACCATTGGACAAGGATCCGTTGGCTGACTCTCCACAGTTAGATGCTACCGATGAAATTTCTGTGTCTATCGAAGATGTGGCTGCGTGTCCACGGTTCACTGCGTCACTGATTACTGGAATCCAAGTCAAAGAGTCACCAGACTGGTTGCAAAAGAGACTCAAAGCCATCGGCCAGCGACCAATCAACAACATCGTCGATGCCACCAACTATGTGATGTATGCGATTGGTCAGCCGGTGCACGCCTACGATGCTGATTTGTTTCCCAAAGTCGATGGTAAGTGGCAATTCGTTGTGCGCTACGCTACGGCAGGGGAGACAGTCAGTCTGCTCGCAGAGGGAGGGAAAGATGAAGACCGCGTCGTTGAACTCAACGGCACAGAATTGTTGATTGTCGACGGTTCTTCTAATACGCCGATTAGCCTGGCGGGAGTGAAGGGTGGTCGGTACGCTGGGGTGCACGCCGAATCAAAAAACATCATCATTGAAGCGGCACATTTTCATCCCACCATTACTCGCAAGACTGCGCGTCGATTGGGTATCGTTATTGATGCGTCCAAACGGTTCGAAAACGAACCTTCTCGAGAATTACCCGTCTACGGACAAGCTGAGATTATTGCCCTGATTGAAGATATTGCTGGGGGAAGGTGTGCCGGTGTCCTCGATGAATATCTGGAGAAAACCACCAATCCCAAAGTCGAAGTGACGCTGCAAAAAACCAATTCACTCCTGGGTCTGCAGCTGAGTATCGATGAGGTTGCACACATTATAAAAAGAACTGGATGCTCAGTAGAAGTTGCGCCGGATGCGGGTACCCTAACCGCGCAAGGTCCGTTTGAGCGCACTGACCTGAATATCGAAGAAGACTTTATCGAAGAGGTCGGGCGGCTCTACGGTTTTGACAAAATTACTTCGGTGGTACCTACGGTGACAAAGAGCGCAACCATTAATGCCAAGCAATACTACACAGAAAAAATCCGGCACTGTTTATTGGGACTGGGATTCTCCGAGGTAGTAACTACTTCTTTTCATAAGAAAGGAAAAATTCAATTACAAAACTCTTTGGCGAGTGATAAAAGCTATGTGCGCGCCAACTTATCTAAAAACCTGCATCAAGTACTCGACATGAACTTTTCGCACACCGATATGTTGGGATTACGAGATGTGCGGGTGTTTGAGATAGGGACGGTATTTTCAAAATCAGATACTGCTATTACCGAACATCTTTCGCTTGCTCTGGGAGTACGTACAAAAGGCAACGGATTTACGGCACCCGATGAGCGAATTGTGGTGGCAGCCTGCGATACACTAGAGGAGTTACTCTCTGCCTCACTGGCGTGGGAGAAAGAAAAAGGAGTAGCTGAGCTCAATTTGTCGCACGTCATTGAACACGCGCCCGCTCCGACGGAATACGATGCTGTACCATCCAAGAGCCCGATGCGTTATCAGGCAGTGTCGCAGTACCCGGCAATCAGTCGAGACATTGCCTTGTGGGTGTCAGAAGGAGTCAGTGCAAAAGCAGTAGAGAAGGTGCTCAATGCACCAACTGGAGACCTGCGACTGCGCACTGATTTGTTTGATGAGTTTACCAAAGAGGGAAAAACTTCCTATGCGTTCCGGTTGGTGTTTCAGGCCGCAGACAGAACATTGACTGATGAAGAAGTGGCAAAAATAATGGAGAACGTATACCAAGCGGCGCGCGCGAACGCTTGGGAAGTGAGGTAAAGTACATCTGTCAATGTCTGCTGACTGTTAAAACGCAGCACCCTTTTTACAAGCAGGCAAGCGTTTAATTTGCTATACTACTGATTATTAAGTGAACAAACGAGCGTAGCGACTATTGTGAACTTATGTCCCAATTCGCCCCTACCCTAGGGCGAATTGCTGGAAGAAGTACCAGACGAAGTACCAGACGAAGTAAACAAAAACCGCCACCGCCAATTATCAATAGACTTTCTGAATTCCATGCCAGCCAAGAAACCAGCCAAAAAGAAAAATGGATATGATGCATCATCCATCTCGGTCCTTGAAGGGCTCGAGCCAGTGCGGAAGCGTCCGGGGATGTACATCGGTACCACCGGACCTGACGGATTGCACCACCTGATTACTGAAGTGTTTGATAACTCACGTGATGAAGCGATGGGTGGTTTTGCGAACCGGGTTGAGGTGGCACTATTGCCTGACAACTATGTTCGGGTCGTTGACAATGGTCGGGGAATTCCGGTTGATATACACAAGCAATCAGGGGTATCTGCGCTCGAGACCATTTTGTGTACACTTCACGCAGGAGGAAAATTTGGTGGCGATGACTCTGGATACAAAGTCTCGGGTGGTTTGCACGGAGTCGGTATCTCCGTGGTGAATGCGCTTTCCCAACACGTGATAGCTGAAATACACCGAGATGGTGCGTATAGCATACAGGAATATAGTATAGGTATTCCCAAGTACAAGGTAAAAAAAGTCGGTCCTTCAAAGAAGCAGGGAACAGTGATTACCTTCCAAGCTGACCCAACTATTTTTAAAGAAATCGAATACGATTTTAAACGCATCGTCACGCACTTGCGACAGCAAGCGTACTTAGTAAAAGCAATGAAATTGTCCGTGATTGACGCTCGAGAGATTGACGAGGATACCCAAAAGAAGCTTGATCTTAAAGGAAAGCAATATCTTGCAGATGAGCATCTTGAAGTACCGCATAGACACTTCTACTTTGAAGGTGGTTTACGCTCATTAGTGGCCTTTAACAATACCTACCAAAAGCCAGTTCACAAAAACATCTTCTATATTGAAAAAACAAACGTGAGCCCTGAGGTGTTGGGGGTTGAAGTAGCTCTGCAATACGTGGATGATATTTCTCCACGTATCACCGCCTTTGCAAACAATATCTACACTCCAGAGCACGGCACGCACATTACTGGATTCAAAACTGCACTGACTAGGACTCTCAATAATTACGCCAAGAAAAATAATGTCTTTTCGGTCAAAGATAAAGACACCGGCTTTACAGGAGACGATGTCTTGGAAGGAATTACGGCAGTGGTGTCAGTCAAGATGCCAGAGATTCAATTTGAAGGCCAGACGAAGGCCAAGTTGGGCTCGGTTGAAGCTCGGAGTGCGACTGAGTCAGTATTCGCTGAAGCCTTTGCGATGTTCCTAGAAGAAAACCCAGATGACGCAAAAGCGATGATAAATAAAGTCATTTTAGCGGTCAAAGCTCGAAAAGCAGCAAAAGCAGCAAAAGATAGTGTGCTGCGAAAAGGAGCGCTCGAGGGAATGTCACTGCCTGGAAAATTGGCTGACTGCCAGACAAAAGTCGCGGCCGATTCAGAATTATTTGTGGTAGAGGGAGACTCAGCCGGTGGTTCAGCCAAGATGGGGCGTGATCGAAAAACCCAAGCTATTTTGCCACTGCGCGGAAAAATCTTGAATGTAGAGCGAGCGCGGATTGATAGAATGCTCGCCTCAGAACAGATTAAAAACCTGGTGATTGCCTTAGGTACAGCTATTGGTGATGTGTTTGATGTCGGAAAACTGCGATACCACAAAATCATCATCGCAACTGATGCGGACGTTGATGGTGCGCACATTCGTACGCTGCTACTCACGTTGTTTTACCGTTATTTCAGACCGTTGGTTGATGGAGGGTATGTGTACATCGCACAACCGCCACTGTACAAAATTCAAAAAGGCAAAGACTTGCGCTACGCGTTTGATGATAACGAAAAGTACAGCATCTTGCGGGACATGGGCGAAGATGTTTCAGAAGATACAGAGATAGAAGGCGAAGAGTCAGATGGTGAAGCTGAAGAAGAGTCAACGAAGAAGTCGAGCCGAGTACGCATCCAGCGTTACAAAGGGTTAGGAGAAATGGATGCTGAAGAATTATGGGAAACAACCATGAACCCCGTGAACCGCATCCTAAAACAAGTGGAGGTGGAAGATGCTATCCATGCGGATAAAGTGTTCGATGTTTTGATGGGGAATGATGTGCCGAGTCGGAAATCATTTATTCAAAACAACGCGCGGACAGCGAATCTGGATATCTAATCTTTGGATAAGAGTATGTGCCAGCAGCCAACCTAAGCTGTCAGGTACAGAAAAAGAGTGGCGCCTACCGGCGCCACTCTTTTTCGTCACTGTGTGTATTAGTCAACAAACGTCACTCGTTGAGCAAAATCATTATTGCCCTGGTTGCTGTCACTGGCTAGGTCCACTTCAACTTGAAATGTGTGTGAACGTACATCAGCTCCGCTAAAACCGACTGTCAAAACCGCTCGTTCGTTTGGCTTGAGTGGTGATTGAGATGAAGACTCATATGTCCCACCACCAGGCAGACTGACTGTAAATGACCAGTTTCTTGAGGTTTTGGTACCAAAGTTCTTTACTTCAAACTGTACTGCGCCAGCTGCATTTTCTGCTATCGCACCAGGAACGAACTGGTTGTTTTCTATTTCACCAATAAATAAGTAGCGGGCGCCCAGGTCAGCGTTTCCGTTGGGGTTGGAGGTAGGGATTTCATACACATATTCTTGAGTGTATTCAGGAGTAGTCGGAGTCACTGGTGGGGTTGGGTCCGTGGCTGGTTGGGAAGGAGTGCTTGGAGTAGTAGTCGCTTCAAGTTCAGGGGTAATAACATCAGAATCTGTCCCTGTCTCTGTCCCTTGCGTATCATCAGATACGGCTACTTCGCTCGAGATATCACTATTGATTACCGTCAGTGAAGCGCTTCCCATTGCGCGCGGACTAGTGTCACGTGTTCCGAGGAAAGAAACGCTATAGGTGATGTCTGTATAGCGGTTCTTTTCTGAATCAATGGTCAGGGTGGTTGAATCCACATCACCGATATTGTAGTTGCTGCCACACTGGATATTTTGGAAACCGTTGTCGTTTATCAAATCAATAGCCACACCATCCGCACAGTCATAAGAAAATACGTAGCTTCCGTTGGCTTGGGCGGAGTTCCAGTTTATAGTCACTGGCTCTCCGGCATTGGCCAGGAGCGTGTCGCTCGTAACCACTAAGGTATCAACTTCACGTTCTTCTTCACTTGCGCTCCCTGAACTATTCACGCTTTCGGCTAGGGAAGCGAGTGAACTAAACGCACTGGGCACAACTGAAACCAGCTGGATTGAAGCCCAGGCAATAAAAATAATGATGCCAATAAATCCAGTTATTGCGAGGATTTTTAAGACTGAATCTTTCTTTTCTTCGTTCTTTTCTGATGTGTTATTATCCATAGTAAGAAAACGCTACCACGACCAAAGACTAATGTCAATACACGCAGGGAACCCACGAAAGTGATGAGGTAAACATTGACTTTTATTTAAAAGGTTGTAT
>Ga0306899_1000894_pt1 | contig 12879 bp, 13 predicted proteins | sample AntRauMFilla3764_FD_190407 | JGI IMG/M metagenome (GOLD analysis project Ga0306899, IMG submission 190407) | Saline lake microbial communities from Rauer Islands, Antarctica - Metagenome Filla 3 #764 (v2) (version 2) | ecosystem: Environmental > Aquatic > Non-marine Saline and Alkaline > Saline ... | reverse complement strand
GCTGATCCACACCACCGGTGTCAGCTGCTTTCTGTGGGCCAGTTAAATCTGGGTTCGCCTCAGAAGTTGTGACTACATCAGCTACAGTCTTAGTCGGTGCATTAAGCGTTGGGGTTGAATTATTACGTTTATACCCAGAGACTAAACTCTGGTCGATACCATCCATCCCTTCGAGCATCTTTATTTGTTCTGCTGTGAGTGCCATATTTATATCGTTAAGTGATTAGAACGTCCAGCGTAAGTATCTGTTTTTGTGTGACACTCTTTACAAAGTATTCTACCATTAGAAATGTCCCATAATTCTTCGCAATCTTGAGATTGATATACAGTTTTAATATTGTATTTCCTTAACAAAGCAGCAAGTGGAAAAATATGATCTACATCCATTAAATTAAAATCTCCTTTTTTACTCTCAATTCCACATTCCTTACATTCAAACCCATCACGCTCAATAACTGCTTTTTTCCACTCTTTATATTTTGTACTTGCTCTAACGGCAAAATTCAAAACAGTTTTAGAGCCATCTCCAAAATGATGGCCTCCCATTTTTACTCTTAACCTTTGTGCGCAAGAATGCGAGCAACACTCCTGAACCTTGTATGCTTCAATTTTAAATTCATCTTTACAATACAAGCATTTTTTAAAAACCAAAGAAGTCATTCCTTTATTCCAAGGAGACTTTAAACTTTTTTTATAAATCTTTCGAGGACCTCTATTTCTCTGAGAACATAATCGACACAAAGACCCACGAATTTTTACACTATTATAAGTTGCTCTCTGAACTGTACGTACTTCTTTGCACTTTGAACAACTAACTTCAAAAAGTTTTTTTAAATATGATATTCTAACTTCTTTGTTGTATTGACATTTCATAATTTATGTGTCAGAAAACAAAGCTAGTAGCTGAATTTATAGTGTTCTGCAACTTCTCTTGTGGAAGTGATCCGTAAATGTCACCCAGGGCATCTGGAGTGCCGCTCAAGCTCGGAAGGTTTGCTGAACCGATCCGTTCTTCAGCTTCTCGCAAGAAGTCTAGTTTTCCTTCGTCGGTCAATTGTTTCAGTCGTTCTGTCTCACGCTCAGTATCCCGCTGGGTTCGCTGCATTCCTCGATCATTCTGTAACTGTTGATACCTAAAGGATCGGTTGGTAGATTCACGTAAATCACCCGTAGCTTCATTCAAATACCCCTCTTTTTTAGCTCGACGAGATGAACTACTGAAACCTGAAGCTGCCAAACTCTGTTGAGTGCTCTCAAGCTCTTGTTCATAATTACGTTCAATCTGACGCATCGCTGAAGACTGTTCCAGATCAAGATATTCTTTTTTACTTTCAAAATCCTGCTTAAAATCCTTTAGTCGATTAGCAATTTGCTTTTCAGCAAACTCAGCTTCGTTCTCAAGTGAGACATATCCACGTTCAATTGCATCCGTAGCAATACGCATTTTCTGAGCAAAGTATGGATCGTTGATTTTCTTAGCTGCCTGAAATGCTTTCACTAACCGGCCCGCTTGTTTTGCATCGTTTCCAGCAATCGCACCGAAAATAGATAGCACCGCCTGCTGATCATCCTCTGAATCCAAAGACTTAAATTCAGAAGAATTCCTAAACTGAGAATCATCCCAATCTTTAGTAGACTCATCATCGTCATCATCGTCACGACCTCGATTACTTTTAGAATCGCCATCCCTAGCCGCATCTCTAGCGTCTGACTTGTTTTCATAACTACGGCCACCAAAACTATATTTGTACTTACCTGGATTCGATGAAGAACGACCACTACCGCCCGAAGAGGATGAAGACTCATTTTCGCCTGCAGAGCTGTCGTAAAACAAATCTTGCTTACCTTTCTTAGAGGAAAGCTCACCACTCATAAGTTTAGCTAAAACTGAGCGGTTAGTTACCGCTGTGATATTTCCAGGGCTCCCCTCGTAGTAACCACCATTGATTTTATAGTAAGCCATATTATTTATTAGTATACACCACTAAGCAGGAGTTTCCTCTACTGTCAATTCTGATAATGCTTGATATGCTCCTCGAGTCTGACTAATTAAAGATTCAACATCTTTTATCTCTTTATCCATTTCATTACGCCTTTGCTCAAGCAAAGCAAGCTTTTGTCTCGACTGATTAAAGGAAGATTCAACTGACTTAATACGCTCATTAATTTTATCTAACATAATTTTTTATTATTTTTTTAAAGCTTCGACTTCCGCTGATAATTCTTGAACTGCTTTTACTAAAAAAGGAATCACTTCTGTAGTGTTCAAATTAAGCATATCATTATCTTTATTCTTTTGAACCAATTCAGGAAGAACTTCCTGAACCTCTTGCGCAATAAAACCGTAATGAAGTTTCTCAGACCTAGCTTTTCTTTTCTCTAAAAATTTTGCCTGTCTTTCAGGAAAGTCTTTCATGTTCTTACCCTTATTCTTTTTCTCTTTCCTATCTGGTTTTAATTCAGTATCCTTCTCCTTATAATTAAAACTAATTGGATTAAGGGATAAAATAGAAGCAAGACCAGTTTTTACCGAAACAATGTTCTTTTTAAGACGCCGATCAGATAGACTCTTTAAGGAGTCATAATAAAGATCATGTGTATATGTGTCTTGCCAAGCTGTCGATGAAGAACCTAAATCATAAGAATCATCTGATTGAGGCAGCCAATCGTTCTCAACGGTAAAGTAACTTGAAAACCCCAAATCAATATAACCGGCCAACCCTTCGATTCTATCAACATTTCCAATATCGTTATTATTACCTTCCATATTAATGTCACCACAGGCATCTATATCACCACCCTCCATATCAATATCGTTACCGTTCATATCCAACTTATCATTCAAATGAAAACCAAAAGTATCAAAATATCCCTGGATTCCCCCATTATCAGGAGCAAAAAGAACATCACCTATCGCGGTCAATAGTAAGTTACTACTAACCGCTTGAATTTGCAGATTATTAAAAGTAGATTCTATGAAAATTCTACCTGCTGTAACTTCTGATTCTGTGCTAAATTCCCAACCATTGGTGTAGCTTTCCGCTCGAACATTCCCCGAAGAATCAAAAATCTGTAAAGTATTAGTACTGTCGTTCAGTTGAACTCTACTACCAGAAGAGGAAGTTCTTATTAAAGCTCCAGTTATAGTACCAGCGGTTATCGAGCCCAAGTCACTGTCGAGGTCAGAAAGACGACTGAGGGTGTTCTTTACGTCATTTTCAGCATCTCCTGTTTGGAGGTACCCAGAAAGAGACAGGTTGTTAGCCACAACGTTTCCATTTTCATATACCCGGAAGGGTGCTAAAGCCGGGTTTGTACTTCCAGCCCAGAACCTAATATCGTTACCGCCTGTAACTACCGACGAGAGTCCAGATGTTCCAGCCACATCCTTAATGTATCCAGGAGAAACAACCCAACCGTCATCTCCTCCAATGCGACCTGTCATGGCAGTGATGTCACCAGAGACAATAAGATCACTTCCATCCCAAGTTAATTTGTTGCCTGTTGGATCGCCAATTGCAAGCTTATAGGCCCCAGCGCTATAACCTAAATAAAATCCAGCGGGGCCAGTGTCGTAGGAAGTTTGACCACCTCTAATGTACCCTGAAGAATCTAGGGTGATTGTACCCGCAGTAATTGCACCCATGTCGGCATTAATAGCCGCAAGGTTCGTCACAAACATGACATCCTCATCAATCACTAGCCCCCCAATTCCACTCGTAACTTGAACGATGGCACTTGAAGAGCCCGGTTTCGCTGTAGCTAAAATAGTTTTACCTACACCCACTGTCAAACTTGGGCTGCTGGTTACTTTTAAAATAGTTGGTGTATCTATATCAAAATAAATAATGACATTACCTGACATAGGAGTGCCCCCCAGGGCTGCTGTAGTGTTTCCTGCTGAGATAGAGTACGTAAGACCGCCTGAGGTAGTGATTGTTCCAGAAGACCACGCTGACCTGACAGCAGACGGAGAGGAGAAAACTATATCGTGAGTTATTGCTTCATTACTGATGTCAGGAGTAAAAACACTACGAGCAAGAGAGACACCCTCTCCATCCAGGAGAATATCACGTTGAGAAATCAAGTCAGCTACAATAGTATCTGAACCGCCACTACCAGCACCGGCGGAGGGGAAGGACGGTACAGGCTCTTCCATCGCAATAAAAACAGGATTGCCTACTAATAAATCATCAATTGTATATTGATTATTGTTCATAGGTTTCTTTTACATCAATTGAGGACAACTCGATCTCGGAAATCTCTGGACGATTGCCGTCAGCAGTCCCCCACAGTTCAACAGCCAGAGAAGTCCCAATCACTTTTTCTGAAATAGCTACGCGAACAAGAATTGGATTAATTACAGAAAGCTTGGTCATATTAACTGCTGCCGATGGATCTTCATTGGGAATAACTCGAGCTCCCAGACCATTAAGGTGTTTGCCTTCCACAAAAAACTCATCCGTCATAGTCTTTAGTGTATTGCGTCCATATTTATTAGAGTGAGTACGCAACTGATAGTTGATCGCTGATCCAAAGTCCGTATACGCTGCACGATCATCAATCTTGATCACATTTCCATCATCATCCCCACCAACTTGGTGACCAACTCCACTATCAATATTTTGTGAGAAAACTTTGAACTCAGTCGGGTAGGTCCGGATACTCCATTGATTCAATACACGATTATATCGAAACACCACGTTTTTGTACGTTTCTCCCTCAACCTCTAAATCACCTACTGACCAACCAATCGTACGGTCAGTCGCAAACGCTGCAATATTAGACTCATTAGCGGGATCAATAGCTTGGACAAACTTATTAACGGTACGTGAAGTATCCTGCGAAATAGACTGTGGACGACCACCATTGGTAACATAGAACCCTCGGGCATCATCACTGGAGTTTGAGTAAAAGAATACCAAACCCCCGCTTTCCACCACGCTCTCTTGCGTAGGTGTACCCACTTGCACCAAAGATTCCGGGAAGGCTGAGTTGTAGTTCCACCGGTGCAATGACCGTTCTTTAAAGAATAAAATATACCCAGGGACCTTCCCAAAAGCCGTAATTTTTCCACCGCCATCCTCCGCTTCAATATCAATATAATCACCCTCCCATGCAATAGCTGTCCCGTTGAAAAGACCAGAGTAATTAACTCTATACGGTACTGTCTCATCATTTGTATAAATACGATCTAAAAATTCTATCACCAAGCTGGATTCCGCCGCTGGCCAATCGCCTAGATCAAAAACACCACCAGTAGTGATCCAGTTAGTGTTGTCCCAAGCTTGGGGAGCCATAACCCCATTAATTGCGACCGTTTCCCCTCCAAATGAAAGAAACCGCACCTTCTCATCCGCAGTAAGTCCAATTGAAACATCAACACCCGTGGCAACATTCTTAATTGTAGATGTAGCATCACCAGCGGCGTTCAGAACAGCAAACAGAATATTGTTTGCGGCATTTTTAGGATCATTATGTTGATGTAACCCTAAAATTGTTTTTCCAGATACAAGCTGAGATCCTATTAAAGTAGAACCAGGGCGTACTACTGCCGCTCCCAGAGTTTCATCAAAATCCAAATTTACAGCTAGAGCGACTGAATTTTCCGGAATAATGTTTTTACTAACATCGCTCACCATTCCGCTCATGAAGTCACTTTGGCGCATAGGCTCTTTAAATTTTGCCATATTACTGTTGGTCGTTAGGTAAAAGCTTCGGGTCCGGTTTTGCTCTACGCCCGCCCCGTCGACTCATACGATTAATGTTCGGTGCAGTCTTAACCTTGTTCGGTCGCATTGTTCGAATAGCATCGTTAAGTAATTCTTTGTACTCCTGATAGAATCCACTACCTTTATCCAACTTGCCATCAAGTTCCGACTTACAATAAATACGCCATTGAAGATAGCTTGAAATCATGTCGTACCGGAGATAATCAATTACATCCGCTTCTGAGTCCACCTCAGTCACAGCTGTATTAAAATCAACGTACACATTCTGATTATCATTTGAAGAATCAGGGGGTGGCCAAAATTCAATCAAGCTATTCCTGACAGTGTAAAAATGCGGCTGTCCTTCAATTTCATCTTGCCAAACCACTGTGTCGGTCGGAATAGTCACAGTAATCGAGCCATCGCCACTAGCAGGAATACCAGTAAAGACACCAGAAGTAGCCGACCGAGTGATTCCTGTATATTCAATTGAGTATCGCACACCGGCAATATATACATGAATCACTCCGCTATCTTCGTAATCGTAACTGTTGTCTACCTCTAAAGTAGTATCTCCAGACGATGCCTCAGTGCGTACATCTGTTTTCTTTACCATACCCATCTGGGAATCAAAATTCCCAGCATCCAGATAAATCATTCCGGCACTATTACCCACCCGCACACCCTCTATAGAGCTGTTTGTTTCAGTATCGTAAATAGTAGCTGGCATATCCGCAACATTTCGTCCCCGCTGTGTTTGATCAGTAACGTAATCGTACACATAATGCTCTGTCCATTTACGCACTTTACCTTTCACTTCCCGCAAACCTTTATTCACCCAACGTAAGCAATCCCGCAGTGTAATTCGATTAGAAAATTCCAATGAAAGATCCCTCATCGCCCCTTCAATAAGATAACCCACAGTATCATCTGCCCACCCACCGTAGGCAACACCATCAGAGTACCCGCCAAAGGTACCTGCCACTGAGTCTTTAAAACGGGCAAAATAGAACCCGTCAGTTTCAACAACGTCCAAATAAATCAATTCCTTTTCCCGGGCCATTACTCCAGGAGTAGCCAGAACCGTTTTAGTACCATCAAACGTATCGGCATGACTAATCTCAATCTGATTAAATTCCACATAAAACACCTGCTCGCCAGCGGCGTGCGCAAAAACTGTACCAGCAGCTGTTGTAATAACCCCGCCGGCTGGATCTGTCGAAGCATGAACAGCGACTATCTCAGAATTGACCCCATAAGGATTAATCCAAAGATATTTACCTGTGGAAAACCCCGCAATATCCTTTACAGATAACGCTGTTTCGGCCGCCGATTCATCAGCAGTCAGATACGTTCTTGCTAAAGCATTCTCCGTAACCCGAACTTGATCTATTCGAACTGTTCTATTTTGATGTTGAATTAATGGCTCCATATATTCCTATTGTACTACATCCCCCAGCCCACTCCAGAAACTTTAGGTGTCTTTGGAACTTTGTAAGTTGGCTTCATTTTCTTCGCAACTCCTACGTACCGAGCTGGTTTCTGTGCAACCTTACGCTTTGGACCAGGCACTCCCAGTCGATCACTAATTGTAATGTAGCTCTTTTTCATACTACTATTTCTTAGTAACCCCCCGTCGTTGGTTTGCGATGTAGCCTACCCCTCGTTTTTCAGTACTGTTTTTTGCTTTTTTCATACGATAATTCTATCTAATAAATCGGGGATTAAATCCCAACCCCGCCTTTAATGCTCCCACACATTAAAGACAGAATGGAAATTATTCCTTGTCTTTAGCCTTAGTGTCAGCCGCTTTTTTTACGACCTCTTTTTCAGCTTTAGCTTTCTTTGGAGCTTCATCAAGCTTCAAGCCAGTTCGAACTTTCTTAGAATGTTCAATTACTGACTCAGCCTGAAGGACTTCCAAAGACTTCGGTGCAAAATCAGCTTTTTGTGCTTTCTCATATTCGTCAGGAGTAATCACTCCGTTTCGAATATAATCAGCCGCAATGTCTCGCTTCAGTCCACATTCTCTTTCGAGAGTGATAAGCGATTCCAGCTCTTCAGCTGTCCACGCTCGTCCAGAACTGTACGCGCGACCTTGTGATGCTAATTTTACTAAATCTTGTTGAGCCATAAATTAAGCGTTTAACTAATAACTAAGCTGATCCAGTCGATCCGAAGATGTTCTTGGGGTGGTCTGCGCCCATGGCATAAAACATGTCAGCTGTGTACTCCCAAGTCTTTGAGTCGTTCACCTCTTCTGGTGGGAACATCATTGGACGTTGAGCAAATGGTGATCGTAGAGTTGTTTTCACATTTCGTGAATCAGCCATGAACCAGTAGTCAGACTTGTCTGATCCTGATGAATCTTCATCAAGACGACTCCATAGTACGAGTGAGTTTACATCAGATCGTAGTGGGTTTGAGTCTACGTTTGGAGTACCTTGTACACCTTGAGAGTAAACAATTCGTTGCGCGAGGTCATGGTTTGTCGCTGAGACAAGCAATCGGTCGAGCTTAATTGGTCGGTTCAAGTTGTTCGGGTCACGATACTTACGTCCAGCAGAAACAGTGTTCACAATCGGATCTCGATCGATTCCAGGGTTTGCTGTACCAGCAGCGTTCTCGATTAGGTTACTGAAAGTTGTAGCATTCAGGTTGTTTGTGTGTGACGCACTAAATAGTACTACACCATCTGAGGCAACGTTTGACTGTGTACCACCAAACACGTCTGTGTATGACGTACCAGTAAATCCGTTTGTAAGTAGGTCAGCGTGTGATTGGTCGATAGAATCGAAGAATCCTTGTGACAGACTTTTCGTCATAACTGAGATCTGATCGTATCGATCAAACTTTCGTAGACGCTTCGTGATACCAATACGGTCTGCGTATTGAATCTGAGTAAGAGACATTGTATCTCCTTCCTCTGTGTTTAGAGCTGGGAACTGCGCTCCTTCAGCTACTCGCGATGGTCGTCCAAGACCGTAGAGGTTTAGTGTGTTGAACACTTCCCAATCAGTTTCTCCGACATCGTAGTAATCCTTTCCGACCCAGTCCGCAATTGCGTCCCGAGAAGCTTCATTGTACCAATCATTCAACTTTTCAGTTAACGACTGGAAATCTGCTTTGAGAATAGCCATATGTTAATTAGTTAAATGATTAAGCGTTTCCGGCACCATCTACGAAGAATCCACGAACTTTTTGGTCCGCTACTGCTCCGACAATATCTTCAATGTAGAAGAGATCGTTGACTGATGCGTTAGGGTTAATAGTCGATACAGTTGCAAGATCTACAAGAGTTCCTACATCAGTTCGAGCTGGGTTTGCGTCGGTGTCGCATTCTAGTACCACCTTGTTATGAACACGGAGGCAAAGAACTTTATCACCATTAGCAGTTGTGGTTGTATCCACCATAGCGACGTAGTAAATGTCAGTAGCAGTTGAAGCGCCAGCCATGATGTAAAAACCATCGGCATCAGCTACAACAGCACCGCCTTTCACGACAGTTTCGCCAGTTGAGAATGGAAGCTCTACGAGCTGCCCTTCTTCATAATTCACAGGAATTAAAGCCATATATTTGCTGTTAGTTAAATAAACTTCACAGCGGCATTAGGGCTATGCTGGATACCAGTCTTCAGGTTGAGCTGATTCTTTGTATCCAGGAAGTGTCGGCGCCGGTTTCTTTTCAGAAGTCTTTGCCTTCGGTCCTCCCGATGTAGGAACGTGAGTAGATGTCTGCAGATCTTTCGTTGGGTCCTCACCTTCTGCTGGGTTTTCAGCCAAGTAGATGGTGTACCGTTGTTGCATATTCTTTGCAATCGATTTTGGATCCATCGCGTCAAAACCTCCAAGCGGTACCTTTGTCAGTTCGTCCCAAGTTTCTAAAATTTCTGGAGCGACAAGATCCTTAGCTTCAGTTGTAGCTCTTCGTTTCATGTCGTCCTTAGTAACATAGTTACTTGAGATTGGTTCCTCCTTAGGTTCCTCTTCTGGTTCCTCTTCGTCCGCTTCTCTCTTCGTTACTCGTTGAGCGATTGCTCGATCACGTTTAGCTTGAGCTCGTTGTTCCTCATCTGCAATAGCGTCCAATGGATCGCTGTTCGCTTCGGCTGGTGCAGCTTCCGCCGCCTTAGCCTCACTTGGTTCTACTGGTTCCCCGCCGTTACCATGCTCCAGGTCTGGGTTTGTTGTATTCATATACTCAAATTTTTACTAGGCTATGCCGCCTGTTACTTTTATAATACCACACTTTTTTTCCGCGAATAGCACACCTTCATGCGATTCCTCAACGCCCGTATCTCCACCAACTGCCCGGCAACACCCCGGGCGTGATCCGTCTGACCCTTCAACAGCTTCTCAGTGCTGTTGTAAATCAAATACGTTTCCCGCTCGTTCAGATACTGCATGATCGCTGGATTCTGATACGCCTTACTCATCGCTGCCACAAACTGATCTTCATCAAGCTTCCCCCTAGTAGGAGATTGCTTAATTAACCACTTAACCAATAGATTAAGCAGCATAACCGAGCTTACGACTTAGATCGTCAACAAACGATGTATCCACATCTGCAATCACTCCCTCCATGGTAACAAGAAGTGAGGAAACCGCCACCGCATTCTCCAGCGCACACTTCTGCGTCCAGTACGAATCGCGCACCGTCGCTGGATCAATCTCCAAATCACCGCCAGCATTCATCTGCACCCGGTTGTGAATAACCGGTAGCACTTCCTTCAAATACCCCTCGGGCATCTGACTCGCTAATGCTTTGTACGCCAGACCACCACCAGCAGCTGTGCCATGCTCAAGCGCTCCCTTACAACTGTTCACCGCATCCTCCACCTTCTTCTTCAAATAGTACCGGTCCACTGCTGTCTTAGCATCAACATACAGTGTCGCCACACCCCCATCGAGCCCAGCCGCCCGACGAAGTAGCAGCTGTCGCTCATCAGGATTCTGCTCCTTAGTCGCTAGTTCCTGCAGATCAGCAATCCGCGTACTCACCTCACCAGCCTCAATCCCGCGCCCACCAACAAACGATGTCTGCTGTGGCCCCGCAATCACCTCTGTAGCAGCCCCAGCGTCCGCAAACGTGTACGTATTCATCTTACGACCATCTTTAGGATGCGTATCAATGTATTTAGCGTTCACATACGTCGCAATGTCCTGAAATTCATCATCTCGCAACCCGTTACCATTCAGCAACACAATCGGTAGCCCGGCTGACCGGCTCACCCCCGCAATCTGCGCGGTAAACTGCACCGAAAAGTGCTTACCAACAATAATCAACGGTTGTGGCTTACCTTTCGCCGCAATCATCCCGTTCATAAACAGGGCCAAATCGTTGTAATCCTCAAACACATGGTTCGCCACGATCACAATCGGATCCTTATGTGCTGCCTCCTTACGCGCCGGGTTCGTATACATCGATGGTGCCTCAATCTTCAGCGGCATATGCACCCCCGGGACCACCGTTTTCTCCACTTTACCCGAAAAACCTTCCCGAATACTCGTATTAGAGTTAAAACCAACGTCAAATATAGTTTCAGCAATCAAATCGCTGCACTCATGCCCCTCCATCGCGGTCCGGGACACCAATTTCAGCTCATCCAGGCTCACATCCTTCGTTTTTTGCTCCTGTAGGAGCTCTAGTGCTACCGCCAGCTCCGTTTCCAGCTCCTTTTTGATCCCCATCACCGTTTTCTGCCCCGGAATCGGTACCGTAATATCCGGAACGTCCGCTAACACCAATGGAGCCAGTGCAGTTGTCAATAAAGTAGCTGTTGTAGTCCCATCACCGGCATCTTCGTCCTGACGACGCGCTACTTCCTGAAAGGCATCAGCAATCGAGTCCTCACGCTCATCATCAAAGCGAATATGGTCCAATATCGACACCCCATCATTAGTAATCCCATCTGGAGTCATATAATTCCGCCCACCAGGACCAATAGTGTTCCCCACCATCCGACCAATAGTAGTGGCAACATTACAAACCCTAGCTCGTGTCTGCGTTGGCTTGTCACCATCAATAAAATTATGCTGTGCTGAGCCTTCTGCGAATTTTTTCTTAATCATTTTTCAATTCATTTTCAATTAAAGTTGCGTAGCCTGCGATGTCATGCCAATTATCCTTGTAACACGGATCACCAGTCAAGATACGACTCACCTTCTGCATAATAACCTCCAGCGATTCACGCTGCGCTGGAGCCAATCCACCGTTGTTTCGACGAACAATCAGCTTGAGCTGCTGCGCAATCTCAGCGTTATTGTCAAAACTACCATAGACTTTCCCGCGCTCATTCAATGTATCTTGTATCATAGCGAAAGTATAGCATGTGCAGTATTGCAGTGACAAGGACTGGGGGATTTTCAAAGAAAGTTCCCGCCCCGCAGATGCACAGCACTTACAGGCGATAAAAGTGAAAAATTTGTGGAGCTGGGGCCCTCTCTCTATACCCGGGGTACCCCTCCGGGGGTCGAGTTGTATATATGTATCTACCTTAAAAACTTCCTCTCACCCCTGCGCCCACCACCACGCAGCTCATGCTTACGCTTCATGGCAGCCCGGAATGTTTTAGCCTTACGCTCTGCCTCCGAGAGTGGTTGCACAAGCTTAGGTAGGCTAGTGATACCATATCGAACAGCATCCATCGCATCACTGAACGTATGCTCAGGCACGTTGAGTACCTTGCCATGCTTGTCTGTCTCCCATAGGTAGTTACGGTATGAGTTGATGAGGTTCACGCTGCGCTTAGTCATGCTGATACGCTGGTCCTGTACCAAGTCTATCCCCTGCTTCACACTGTCCTTACCCTTCACTGCCCCTATGATAGGCACACCATACGTAGCTATCTCATCGATACTCTTGGGCTCAGCGCTATCTGCCACCACGAGCACTGAACTCTCCTGGTTCTGAATCACCGCCGCGATCTGGCTGTTGAGCATACCTTTCTGGTGTAATACCTCGTCTAGTATGTAGCCACCGTCGTACTGATAGATGGCGACAATCGCTGTGGGGTCATTGCTATACCCGAAATCAAGCCCATATCGAACGAGCTTGGCTCCGTGTGGAATGTCTTCCACAATCCCCCATCCGGAGTATATCTTGCCATCCACCTCTCCGAGCTGGCCCAATCCGAACACCTGCCACCAGCCTTTTCGGTCCTTACGC
>Ga0306899_1000889_pt1 | contig 12957 bp, 9 predicted proteins | sample AntRauMFilla3764_FD_190407 | JGI IMG/M metagenome (GOLD analysis project Ga0306899, IMG submission 190407) | Saline lake microbial communities from Rauer Islands, Antarctica - Metagenome Filla 3 #764 (v2) (version 2) | ecosystem: Environmental > Aquatic > Non-marine Saline and Alkaline > Saline ... | reverse complement strand
CTTGCGGGGCTGCTTTGGCGTGACTAACGGGGTCTTCGGTGCGCGCTCGGCGATGAGCTCCTTCCAGTCCTGATTCAGTTCGAAAGCAGGAAGATGTTGGGCCTGGCTGATACCGGTGATGGAGGCGATAAGCAGGAGCAGGGAAGCCGTTTTTCTAAGCATGGTCGTCTTGGGGTTCTTGGGGTTCTTGGTGCGCGGGGGCCAAATTCGAAGGGCTTCGGCTACCGTTTTCGTGTGGCGGCCAAAGTCGAAGGACTTCGGCTACCGTTTTCGTGTGTGGCGGCCAAAGCCGAAGGGCTTCGGCTACCGTTTGTCCAAAGTCGAAGGGCTTCGGCTACCGTTTGTCCAAAGCCGAAGGGCTTCGGCTACCGAGTTTTAGCTATCAAATATTTGCTGGATTGCTACAGGGTGTAGGGTTTGCGCATAGGCACTTGAAGCAATGCGTTGGCCTCGGGATCGCCAACGATCTTTTCGTTAGTTGGGTCCCAAGTAAGCTTACGGCCTCCGAGCTTCATCGAAAGATGGTGAAGCACACAAATCGTATTCGAACGATGCCCTACCTCGACCGGGCAGACCGGGTCTTTACCTTCGTGGGCTGAGTTGAGGAAGTCGCTCATGTGATTTTTGCTGGTGTAAAGCTGAGTTTCGTCCGCAGTGGGCTGGCGGCGCAGCAGTTCTTTATCACTGCAGTCCATCTTCCCGCGTTCGCAATAAGCCCAGCCGTTTTCAGTGATGAATTTCACGCCGGGACGACCATTTCTGGAAGTCATCACCACACCATTTCCATACTGAGCATCGCCTTCGTAACCGACATGGACGTCGAAGAGTCCGCGATCAGGGAAGTCGCCCTTGGCTTGAATTTCCGTGGGGCCGCTGTCGGTATCGGTGCCGTTACCCCACTGGGCGATGTCATACATGTGCGATCCCCAACCGGTAATCATGCCGAGGCAATGACGCTCGACCTGCAACCAACCGGGGCGACCAAAGCGCTTTTCCGGGTGCACCCGCGCCTCGATGTAAGGAACATCTGGACAAGGACCGAGCCACATGTCGTAGTCTAAATTCTCCGGGGGCGAAGTTGGCTCGTCATCCGCGCGACCCTTGTCGGTGGGGATCTCCACCTCGATCTTCTTCAACTTGCCCAGCCATTCATTTCGAATGATGGTGCAGATTTGACGGAAGTAGATGCTCGATCGCTGCTGTGATCCGGTCTGTAAGACGACTTTGTTTTTGCGAACCGCATTGACCAGTGCCTGCCCTTCAGGAATCGAGTAGGTCAACGGCTTCTGGATATACATGTGTTTGCCCGCATTGGCAGCCGCGATACCGACCAAAGCATGCCAGTTCTCCGGAGTCGAAATAACGAGACCGTCGATATCGTCACGCTGCAGTAGCTCGCGGTAGTCGCTGTAAAGCTTCACGTCGACTTTGCTCTCACCTTTGTCCTCGTAGAAGTCCTCCACCTTCTTGCCGGCGGATGCGGCACGATCAGAATCGACGTCGCAACAGGCCACCACCCGGGCTTTGAGAGCGTCATTCCAACCGCTACCCATGGCATTGGTCATGTCGCCACGGCCCATCCGTCCACAGCCGATTTGGGCCAGTTGCAGGGTCGAGTTTTTAGAACTGTTTGCCCACAAACGTGAAGGCAGAATAGAGAATGCGGTGCCAGCGGTAAGTGTGCCGGCGAGGAAGTTACGACGTTTCATCTTTTTTGGGTGGGGTTATGGTTTTTAGTGGAATAATAACTACGGACAGATAAAACCCCTTCAGGTTCGCCAGAGCGGTCGATTAAGTATCAAAAGAGTCAAAATTCGAAGCGTCGTCGCCGCACGAAGATCAGTCGCGAATGCTCTTCAGGTATTTCACACTGCGTTCGGCTTGTTCAAGTGTGCCGCATTCGACACTGAAGACGAGGTCCTGAGGCAAGTCGCGGCAGAGTTCGATGATGGCCGGATAATCGACGAGACCATCACCACAAGCACAACCAACTGCGGTGCCCATGACCTTGCCACGCTCGGCATCGGACTGCTCAACCGAAATATCCTTGGCATGCACATGAATCACCCGGTGCTTGACACGGTCGAACCACTCGACGGCATCGTGGCCCCCGAGGTGGGCGTTGCCGGTGTCGTAGTTCGACCCGAGGTTGGGCGAGTCGACGAGGTTCAGGCATCTGTCGTAAAGATCGGGATCGAGGGAATAGCAGTTGTGTGACTCAAAACCGATCTTAATCCCACGGCGCTCGCAGACCTTAAGGGCCTCGGTCAGCGAGTATTTGATCAGAACAAAGTCCTCCTCCATGGTGGTCCAGGGTTGCTTGTGCCCCTCATGGGTGCAAATGATCGGTGCTCCGGCTTCCTTGGCAAATCGGGCAGCCTGCTTCAGGTATTCGACGCAGATCTCGGGCTTGGAGGCCTGACTGTGAGACGAGAGGGCCGACAGCTTGAGACCGTGCTTTTCAACGCAGTCCTTGATGCGATAAGGATCGTCCAGCATCGAGACACTGTGAAAGTAACGAGCCTCACTGAGCAGCTCCCGGCCCCAGTGCACCATCGGCTCGATATATTCATAGCCGAGGTCGGCGGCAAACTCGACGCCCCACTCAAAGTTTTTGTGCGAAGTCCGGACGGCCTCTAGATTTAGTCCAATGCCAATTTTTCCCATAATAATTTCCTTAAGTTAAATATGCAGTATAGCCGATTTTAGTGCTTCACGACAACCTCAATGTGTGCATCATAATCTTCATTTTGTGCACAAATTCATTCAAAAACGAACCACTTTTTTATGTTCGGACCAAAAGCTAAGGCTTTCGGCTACAGGGTCGGGCCAAAAGCTAAGGCTTTCGGCTACTGGCATGAATCGAAATGTGGAAAACTTATTTTTCTGGAGTAATCGATGAAAGCACGAGAGGAGACCGTCCCCAGCATTGCGCTCTTCATGCAGGGTGTGCGGCACTATGAACGTGAATTGCTGCGCGGTATCGCCGACTACGCCAAATCGCATGGTCCCTGGCAGTTTTACCGGAATGTGCCTTATCTTTTTGGAAGAGTCGCGGAACCCACTGAGTTGATCCGCCAATGGCAGCCGGATGCGGTCATCATAAGGGAAAGTTCTCCGCATCACTACGATGCGCTGCTCGAAACCAAGCTGCCCGCGGTATATAGTCCGACCACTGAATGCAGCCAACGCATGCCGAACATTGTGGTGAATGATATTGAAGTGGGCCGGATGGCTGCGGACCACTTGCACCAGACCGGCTTCAGGGATTTTGCCTACTGTGGCGTGCAGTCGTTCTTTTGGTCGCGTTTAAGAGGCGACGGCTTTGCCGGGCGTGTCCTTGAACATGGCGGCACGCTGGCACGCTTCGAAACAAAGCATGGCCGGGAATTCTTTAGCTGGGACGCCAGCCACCAGCACTTTTTGGAATGGCTGCAACGGCTGCCGAAGCCGATCGGCATTTTTTGCTGCACCGATGATTTCTCGCTTCTCGTGCAGGAGGCCTGCCTGGCAAGCGAACTACGGATTCCCGATCAGGTGGCCCTGATCGGTGTGGGCAACGACGAGTCGATTTGTGATCTCGCGCAGGTTTCGATTAGCAGCGTGCAGTTGAACATCCGCCGGGGCGGATATGATGCCGCCCGATACTTGGCAGGACAGATCGAAAGCGGGAAGAAGAACGAGGAGCAGATCCAGAACATCGTGATCGAGCCCACCGGCATCGTGGTGCGCCCCTCCACCGATGCAGCGGAGAGCCTGGATCCAGAAGTGGCCAAGGCCATCTCGTTTATCCGAACGCGAGTGAACACCAAGCTACGCGTCGACGATGTGGTCGAGCAAGTTAACCTGTCGCGCCGCCGTCTCTACGACCGCTTTATGGCGATGACCGGGACGAGCATCTTTGCCTACATCCAGGAGCGCCGTCTGGAGCAATTCGCCCGTTTACTTCTGGAGACCGATCTCACGGTCTCGGAGATCGCCTACTCCATGGGCGAACAGTCGGACACAAACGTAGCGCGCCAATTCAAGGCGCACTACGGGATGACGCCAATGGCTTATCGCCATAAGCATGCGCCGGCATTCCATGCCAATGCGAAAGATAACGTTCGCTGAAGCTTCACGCTACGCCAGATCGAAGCAACCGGCGTTCATGACCTTGGTCCAGGCGGCTACGAAGTCCTTGGCGAATTTTTCCTTGTTGTCGTCCTGAGCATAGAGTTCGGCGTAGGCGCGAAGAATCGAATTCGACCCGAAGACGAGATCGACTCGTGTGGCGGTCCACTTCGCATCGCCACTCTTGCGCTCGCGGATTTCATAGCCGTTCTCGCAGACAGGATTCCAAGTATAGGCCATATCGGTAAGGTTGACAAAGAAGTCGTTGGTTAATGCGCCGGGTTGATCGGTGAAAACGCCAAAGGGTATGCCACCGTAATTGGCACCCAACACGCGCAGTCCAGCGATGAGCACAGACATCTCTGGCGCGGTCAAGCCGAGCAGTTGCGCACGGTCCAGCATGAGTTCTTCAGGCTTCACGGCGTAGTTCTTCGGCAGGTAGTTACGAAAGCCATCGGCGACCGGTTCCAGTGGCTCGAAAGAATCCACGTCAGTCTGTTCGTTAGTGGCATCACCACGACCGGCAGAAAATGGAACTTCGACCCTCAATTCGGCCGCTTTAATGGCCTGCTCCACGCCGACATTACCCGCCAGCACGATGACGTCTGCGATGCTGGCACGAGCCTCTTTGGCGATCGGCACGAGCTTGCTGAGCACCCTATTGAGACGCTCCGGCTCGTTGGCTTCCCAGCTCTTTTGGGGAGCCAGGCGGATACGCGCGCCATTTGTGCCACCGCGCAAGTCAGAACCTCGGAAGGTGCGTGCGCTATCCCAGGCAGTGGCCACCATCTCACCGATACTGAGGCCGCTTTCTGCGATCTTGGCCTTGAGTGCGACGACATCATAGTCCTTGGAACCAGCTGGAACGGGGTCCTGCCAGATCAAATCCTCATCCGGCACTTCCGGCCCGACGTAGCGAACCTTCGGCCCCATGTCGCGGTGCGTGAGCTTAAACCAGGCGCGCGCAAAGGTCTCGGAGAAGTAAGCCTGATCTTTGGCGAAGCGCTCGGCAATCTCCCGATACGTGGGGTCCATCTTCATCGCCATATCGGCATCGGTCATGATGGGATTGTAGCGTTTGACACCGTCTTCGACATCAACGGGCTTCTTCTCTTCAGGAAGGTCAACCGGTTCCCATTGGAAGGCACCGGCCGGGCTCTTTTTCGACTCCCATTCGTAGTTGAGCAGCAAATCGAAGTAGCCGTTATCCCACTGCGTCGGGTTGGTTGTCCAGGCACCTTCGATGCCGCTGGTCACGGTGTCGCGCCCGATGCCACGAGTTTTATGGTTGTTCCAACCAAGGCCCTGCTCATGCACATCGGCGGCTTCCGGTTCAGGCCCGAGATTCTCGGCACGACCATTGCCGTGACATTTACCCACGGTGTGGCCGCCGGCGGTGAGGGCGACGGTCTCTTCGTCGTTCATCGCCATACGGGCAAAAGTTTCACGCACCTGCTTGGCCGTTTCCAGTGGGTTGGGATTTCCGTTCACGCCCTCCGGATTCACGTAGATCAGGCCCATCTGGACGGCTGCGAGCGGGTTTTCCATCGTATCCGGCTCCTCAACCTTTTCGTAGCGTTCATCGCTGGGGGCAAGCCACTCGGTTTCTGCGCCCCAGTAAGTATCTTTCTCCGGTTGCCAGATATCGGCACGGCCATAGCCGAAACCGTAAGTCTTCAGGCCCATGGACTCATAGGCCACGTTACCGGCGAGAATAATGAGATCGGCCCAGCTCAGCTTGTTGCCGTATTTCTTTTTGATGGGCCAAAGCAAGCGACGGGCTTTATCGAGATTTGTGTTATCCGGCCAGGAATTGAGCGGGGCGAAGCGTTGGTTGCCTGTGCCCGCGCCACCACGGCCATCACCAATACGGTAGCTACCAGCCGCATGCCAAGCCATGCGAATCATGAGGCCGCCGTAGTGGCTCCAGTCAGCCGGCCACCAATCCTGGCTGTCAGTCATGAAAGCGGTGAGGTCTTTCTTAACGGCATCGAAGTCGAGCGACTTTACTTCTTCCTCGTAGTCGAAATCCTCGCCCATCGGGTTGGTTTTCGTATCGTGCTGGTGCAAGATATCCAAGTTCAGCGATTTGGGCCACCAGTGCAGGGGCTTGCTCTCAGCAGAGGTGTTGCCGCCATGCATCACGGGGCATTTACCTTCGGAACTCGTTGCTCCGTGGGGAACCGGGCACTTCCCTTCGCTCTTGTTGCTTTCGTTTGTATCGTATACGTCCATATTTAGTCGTGTAGGTTATTCTTGTGGTTGGCAATCGGGGCAGATGCCCCAGTAAGTGACTTCGGCTTCATCGATTTTAAAGCCATAATTATCGACCGGATCCATGCAAGGTGCCTTACCGGCGGCGCAGTCCACGTCCAACATCTTTCCGCAGTCGCGGCAAATCAGATGATGATGGTTGTCCACGCGAGCTTCGAAACGGGCCGGTGAGCCAGCTGGCTGCACCCGCCGGATCAGGCCATGCTCGCTCAAGATACCAAGTGAATCATAGACCGCTTGCCGTGATACCGTGCCGATTTCACCGCGCACATATTCAGAGATCTCGTCAGCAGTCGCGTGGGCCTGGGAATGAACGCAGCGATAAACAGACAGCCTCTGAGCCGTGACCTGCAGGCCAGCCTCCTTCAGCACTCCCGTTACATTTATTTGCGTTTCAGACACCGTTCAGACAAAAGAGCTAACTCTGGACTCTGTCAAGATTTGGATTATATCTAATTAAACCTTACCGAACGGCATAATCATGGCCCTCGACCAACCGGAACTGATGCGCATGACGAACCGTCTCCCGGAGCACTTTTTTACCCGTCGTCAGGTCAATAATCTCCGGATTTCTCCAATCCGGATCGGTGATCGTGATCCTTGAAGTTGTCGCGCCGTCTCGTCCGTAAAACAAGGTCTCAGCCCGATCCGCAATAGGATAGACGCGAGCCATCAGCTTGCCCTCTATTTCCTCGACCACGACCCCAGTCCCTCCGACGAAAAGCGGAGTCTTGGTGACCGGGAGTTTGAAGTCTTCGAGCATCATCGGTCCCGCAAAGCGCTTTCCGGTATCGTAATCGATCCAGTCGCCTGCGGGCAGATAGACATCGCGGCTGCCGGCGGTCTCGTAGTCCTCGCCATACAAGGGACAGGCCATCAGGGCGTCGCCAATCATCCACTGAAACCCCCGGTCGTTGCTGTTCTCGCGGCCATGCACCATCGGATCGTCCGGAAATGCGATAGGCAGGGGGGTCATGGTGTGCGGATAGCCGTCGCGGTAAAACTTGATGGCGTTGCTGTGGATGTAGGGTTGCAGGCGGGCATGTAGCTTGGCGGATTCCAGCAGCACTTCCGAGACCAGCGGATCTTTGTAATGCCACGGACCCTTGCCCATCGAGATCGAGCTGTGCAGCGAAGCGGTGCGGGCGTTGCGCATGAGATACATCTTGATGCGGTCGGAAACTTCGCCATCGAACTCACGCCCGCCGAACATCCCGCCCACAATGTCCATATAGGTCAGCGGAAACCCGCTGTAGGCTAGTGCCAGCGTGTTCACCGGGCCACGGTCCTGGTTCATGTCGTAGTTAAAATCCTCGATCCGGTGCAGCGAGCCGGGAGATGTCAGGTAGGCATTCCTCACGATGATCTCATACCCCCGCTTCTTCAGGGCCACGTTCACCGGGTCGAGCTTGTCATCAGGAAACGGATAGGCACCATAGCCATAAAGATCCTCTTTGAACCCGTCCACACCCCATTTTTCGCAGAGCTCGGCATACCATTCCACCGCCTCCGGTTTGTGAACATTAACCAAATACACGGGGGCCTTGGGAAAGCCGATCTCGTAAGATTTCGGCTTGCCGTTTTCCATGATGAAAAACCCCTTCTCCACTCCTTCGCGGGTGAGCGGGCCGTCATGCAGGAAGGCGATTCGCAACCCGACGAGGAACCGAAGGCCCCGGTCTTTGAAGTCCTTTTTGAGTCTATCAGGGTCGGGGTATTTCTTATCGTCCCACATCCCGAAGCTAGTCGTGGCCTTGAATCGCTCCTCTTGCTGAGGCCAGAATCCTGACCCGACGACCGCCCACTTCAGCGGGTATCCTTCCTCCAGATAGCGGTCGATGTCGGCCATCACCGTTTCCTGCGAAGTATCCCAGGCAAGAGCGCCCCACGCCTCCCAACCGACGCCATACATGTCATAGCTTGGTTTCATCACGGGGAAGCCTTGCGCATTCCGCGCTTTCAGAAAACCCGCATAAATCTCTGCCGGCGTGCCAAAGAAGTAATAGAAGGCATCAATCTTCTGCGCTTGCCTGCTTCCCTGAATGATCTCGTCGGCCTTGCTGACCACGATCTTGGAACCCGGATCGATATTCACCACGCCGAACCGGTTTACCGGATAGATGGCGAAATTGCTCACCATCCGCGACGCGTGGCCATTGGTGGAATTGAAATCGTAACTTTCGAACCCGGTGATCTCCGTTTGGAACTTGTTGCGTTGCGCGCCCCGCCTCTGCCACCAGTTGGTGAGGACATCGCCCAGCCCGTAGCCCGGGCTGACTCCGCCGCTGCGCAAGGCCATGGCAATGGCCCCGCCATCCGGATTGATAAGCTCGAAACGGGCGGAATTCCGCCCGAAATCCAGACGAACTTGGATTCTCCGTGCGTCCTCGAGCGTCACCTCGAAGGCGTGAAGCTCCTCCACCATTCCCAGATACTTCGTAGCCCGGGCTTGGGAGAGCTGACCGGGAGGCCCGGCCAACAGCCCCGCAGTAGGATGGACGGGAACCATGAACTCGCCGCCTTTCTGGCGAAAACCATACCGGAAGCCGGCCTTCTCCAGCACGAATTCCAATCCGGCACCGTTGTCGAGAATGACGGTCGAGATTGGGGTGGGGATGAATGGTATGTTAGGCCGTTCCGCCGCGGAGGCAAAGGACCATAAACAGGAGAAAATCAAAACGAATCGTAGGGAAAGATGCATGATGCTAGCGAGGTCAGTGGAAAAATTTGACTAGACGGGATCCTATTTCTGAAGCGGGTTCAAACTCTCTTCTTACTGTATTTCTCGCCTTTAGATTTCAGCTCCCGCCGATTTCGGCGGCCGATGGTGACTTCATGCTTCTTTTTTCGCTGGCTGAGGCATTCGAGTTCGAAGTCCAGCTTCAGGTAGTTGATAAAACGCTCCCGACTGAGCGAGCCCTCGGTGATGGCGGACTGAACCGCGCAGCCTTTGTCGGAGCCGTGTTTACAATCGTTAAACTTACACTGCGCCGCAGTCGCATCGAAATCAGCAAAGCTGGCCTTCAAGGTCTTCGCATCCGTCCACATGTGGACTTCACGGATGCCGGGGTTGTCGATCAACATACCGCCACGCTTTAGACAGAGTAACTCGCGAGCGGCCGTGGTATGCGTCCCCTTGCCGGTCACGGCATTGACATCGCTCGTCAAAAGCCAATCTTGCCCGATGAGTTGGTTGATCAGCGACGACTTCCCCACGCCACTCGAACCGATGAGGGCAATGGTTACGCCGGGCTTCAGGTAATGCCGGATCACATCCACGCCCGAGCCATCAATCGCCGAAGTAACCACGACTTCGACCTCCGGACTCAGGGCGCGCAGGGCGGCTGCCGCCGCTTGGTTGGCCTCGTCTGAATGTAGATCCGACTTATTGATAAGCGCCACCGAGCGGGCACCGCTACGCTGCATCACTTCAAAATAGCGTTCCATTCGACGCTCGTTAAAGTCCTGCCCCGCATCGGTCACGACGAAGACTACATTGACATTCGCCGCAATGACTTGCTCTTCCGTCCCCTTGCCCGGAGCCTTGCGCGAGAGGCAGGTTTGCCGTTCGAGACGCGCACGAATGACGGCGTCGTATTCATTCTCATCCGCCCCCATGTCCAAGGCGACCCAGTCCCCGACCGAAGGTAGCGCCGCATCCGTCTCAGCCGCGTGATAGACACTCCCGCCCAGCAAAACTTCGACCTCCGTTCCGTCACCGAGGATGGCACCGTAGGCGATTTTGTGATCTCGAATCAAACGCGCAGGCTCCCACCCTTTTTCCAAGCAGTCGGCAAATTCGGCTTCAAAGCGGTCGTTCCATCCTAGGTCTTTAAGTGTCATTTAGACTACCAGTTTTCAAATTCACACAAACTCCTGCGAAGCCTCCGGAAAAACCAAGCAGGGACTACAATATGCTGCGTAGCTAGTAAACGAAACTCGCGGAGGAGGCGTCGCCGAAGCTGGGTTGGTGCAGGGCACTGACCTTGCCGGTCTGGGAATCGACGATCATGAGGAGGGTGCGGCCACCTTCGCGCTTGGTGAATACGAGGTGGCGGCCATCAGCGAGCCAGGCGGGCTCCACGGAGCTGGCGCCGGAGGTGATTTGCTTGCTGCTGCGTGCCTTAAAATCGTAAACCGCGATTTGGAAGCCCCCGCCAATGGCCGCGGTGAAGGCGATTTTATTGGGATCAACCGGGTTCCAGGCAGGTTCGGAGCAGTATCTACTGATATCGGTGGGGATCCGCTGGGGTGCCCCGCCGTTGACGGAGATCTGGTAGAGCTGTGGTCTGCCGGGGGCGTCGGAAGTATAGACGAGACGGCGGCCATCGGGCGACCAACTGGGACTGGCTTCATTGCTCTTGTTGGTCGTGAGGCGGCGCATATTTTTACCATTGGAGTCGGCAATATAAATTTCGGAATTACCGGTGCCGGTCAGTGCCATGGCGATTCGGCGGCTGTCGGGGCTGTAGTTGCCGCCGGTATTGGTGCCTTTGAAGGTCGCGATGGGCTCTTTCCGCCCGGTAGCGATGTTAATCGAGTAGATATCGGGGAACCCGGTCTTGAAATAAGTGGTGTAGAGCAGGCGGCTGCCGTCGGGTGACCAGCGGGGACCAGTCGCGAGTGCGCGGTCGTTGGTGAGTGGGCGCACCTGACTGAAGAGCAGGTCACTCATGTAAATCTCGGATACGCCACCCCGTTTCCCCACAAAGGCGAGCTTTCCGGCAAAGAAGCCTTTACTCTTAAGGGTGGCCTCGACCACAAGGTCGCAGGCTCGGAGGACAGCGTTATTGAAATCACGCCCCGGCACGGTGCGGCGCAGTTGCTCCTGAAAAGGGGTGCCAGAGCCGACCGTCAGCAAAGCGGCACTGCCACCACCCGCGCGCTCAATCCGAACGGTGAAGGCGGCATTGGCCGGGGTGGTCACCGTGATGCCACCGTGGAGCCCGAAGGCCCGGCGGGCGAGCGTGCGAACAGCCGCATCGGAACTCTCGACCGCGAGAGCGACACGACCTTCATTCAGGCGGACCGCCTCCCCGATGTCGACGATGGTCTGGCTGTTGAGCGCCGGAGACAGGGTGCTGAGTAATAAAATGGGTAGCAGAAATATAGAAGATAAGCGCATGTTAGAAATATTAGCGGGATAGATTGAAAAATCGCAAATGCAAACCGATGTTGTCGCGAAAATTCCAGATTTCCGGGGCAGACTTGAGTTGTCGGCCTGGGTCGGCATCGCTGCCGCCTGTGGTGAGCTTGTCGAATCCGCGTTGCCGCTAGGGGAAGAAATGTAGTGGATCGGCCATAGTCGTTTCGTCGCTGCTACGAAAAAATTCCGTTTTCTAAGTTGAGTCCTCTTCGAAGCCGATCAGGGTAATTCATTCATTCAATTTTATAGACATGGACAGCAACTCAATCAAAGACGCCCTCAAGCAAGTAAAATTCCCCGGCTTCAGCCGCGACATCGTGTCCTTCGGTCTGGTGCGCGAAGTCGAAGTCGATGGCGACGGCAACGCCCTGATCGGAATCGAAGTCACCACCGGGAGCAAAGAAGTGCCGGAGCAAATCGCGGCGGAAGTGAAAGCGGCCGTCGGTGCCCTCGACGGGGTCAACGAGGTCAAGGTGCGCATGGAAATCTCCAAACCGCAGCAGCAACCCTCACCTGCCGGTGCGGGCGCAGCCGGCGGGCAAGCCCAAAGCAGCACCGCCATGCAGAAGGTAAAATTCGCCATCGCCGTGGCCAGTGGTAAGGGAGGCGTCGGCAAGTCCACCGTCAGCGTGAATTTGGCCTGTGCGCTGCAAAGGCTACTTGAAGAGGAAGGCCGACCCGGAGTCGGCTTGATGGATACTGATATCTACGGCCCGTCCGTGCCACTCATGCTGGGTGCAGCCGGACGGCCGGAGATCGCCAACGACATGATCGTGCCCATCGAAAACTTCGGGGTGCGCATTATGTCGATGGGCTTTCTGATCGACGACGATACCCCAGTGGTCTGGCGCGGCCCCATGATCATGAAAACGATCCAGCAGTTTGCTCAGAACGTGGACTGGGGTGAGTTGGAAATTCTTTTGGTCGATATGCCACCCGGCACGGGCGACGCCCAACTCTCTTTGGTGCAGACGATCTCGCTGGAAGGTGCGGTCATCGTGACGACGCCGCAACCGGCAGCCTTTAATGTGGCCCGCCGGGGTGCCCGCATGTTTGACAAGGTTAACGTGCCGATACTCGGTGTGGTGGAAAACATGAGCTACTTAGAGAGCCCGAATGGCGATCGACAGACGCTTTTCGGCGAGGGCGGTGGCGCTGAAATCGCGAAAAGTCTCGAAACCGAGCTCTTCGGGCAGATCCCGCTCGATCCAGCGATTCGTGAGGGGAGCGACCGGGGCATCCCCATCGTCATCAGCGATCCCGACTCGCCTGCTGCTCAGGAGTTTACTAGAATTGCCCGGCAAATCCTCCAAAAACTTCCGAAAAATTAAATTACTCTTCTTTTGAACTAGCATCCAAGGTTATTACTCCTATATTACGAATCTTGTGCATCAGACAAAGCATACCCACTGAATGAGTAAGGA
>Ga0306899_1000887_pt1 | contig 12973 bp, 12 predicted proteins | sample AntRauMFilla3764_FD_190407 | JGI IMG/M metagenome (GOLD analysis project Ga0306899, IMG submission 190407) | Saline lake microbial communities from Rauer Islands, Antarctica - Metagenome Filla 3 #764 (v2) (version 2) | ecosystem: Environmental > Aquatic > Non-marine Saline and Alkaline > Saline ... | reverse complement strand
GGTGTATGTTCTTTTTGTGAAAGCCATAAAGTTTGTGTTCATAATGGGCAAAGGAAAAAAGATATAAGATTTACACTGTCCCCCTCTGTTCCAACTGTCCCATGCTCGAAATGACATCTGCTGTAATTTTTTTTTCTGGGCTATTTTTCCCGTTGTGCAAATACGAGTACGAGTACGAGTACGAAACGAGAGAGCTATGACACCACCTCCCGAAAACAATAGCGTCCCCATCTCACATCTCCTGGAGATCAATGCACGCGAACGACACTTGCGTGATGAACACGACAGACGTCACCGTGAAACGACGCGTCTTCGAGACCCTGGATGCATAGAAAGCTCTCTGGCGACGTGTGATCGGTTGTTACGAGGAGTGTCTACGGCGATCAATGACCAGGACGTTTCGTCGATCAACGTCCTACCTACGCATGTGGAAGATTGGGTGTCTCACATGGCGAAAGATCCCACGCTGTTGCACGTCGCTCTCGACGAACGCCACATCGTGATGTGGATCCCCGTCAAAGAAAGGATTCCCCCCACTCACCACGAGGCATTCCTAGCACTACTGTCTTCTGACGTGTCACGGATGTCTTCGCTGTGTGGCATGGACGTGCGTCTACGCACGACGAGTTTGACGGACATCGCTCGAAAGGCCGAAGATGACTATTGTTGCGGCTGTACTTCCAGTAGTCGCGCGTACAAGAACGGTCTATCGGTGTCTTTCGAGGGAAAGTCGGCGGTCGCTTTTTGGGCAGCGGTCGCGACAAAAATCATCACGGGTGTTGTCGAAACACGGGACCTCATGTTCCGTTCCATTCGCGATCACGTGTTACGTACAGCACCCAGCATGCGACAGCGAGTTACGGTTCCCATCAGTACGGGAAAACACGCGCTCCCCTTCGGTCACGCACACTCGACCTTCGCGAGCAACCTCGAGACCGAGATGAATGCTATGTTCAGAGGGGAGGGAGTGTGTCTGCGAAACACGTCGGTAGAACGCCGTCTCACCGAGAAATTCAAGCGCGATTTCGCTCGGAAGAAAGTGGAGATTCTGAAGATGTCACCGCTGATGTCGTGCATGTTTCCCATCGGCATTGTGGCATTATTGCTGATATGCGTACCTGAGCTGCAAAGAGGCTCACGGCATATCGCATCCGAAAAGAACAGACTGTCCGTTTGTTTCGAGTTGAACCCAGTACCGGTGTGAGTGTACTCCTATGCGTATATATCGCTCGAATTACTTCACGAACTGACCTGGACCACCATGATAAACACGGCCAGACACACCAGGACGACGCCGAGATAGATGCGGCGTTTCAGGGGCGTGAACACCTCTTGGAACTGTCGAAGCGTCCGGACGCGTAGAAGGTCCCTGTACACGGCTTGAACGACGCGAGCGGTGTTGAAGGCCACGTTCTTGAGGGGGAGATTGGTGAAGAGACGCGAAGACGATTTCCGGAGTCGTGCGTCGTTGATGACGCGGTCCACCGTGTCGAGCACGCGTCCTTCTTTCTGCATCAGCGCGCCGTAAACGTCTTCTCCGAACCGTCCTCTCCCCTCGATCGCGTCCATTAGTTCTCCGTACTCTCGAGCTTTGGGCTTGTCGTAAAGATCGGCGGACAAAACCCTGGCCATCTGTTGGTGTATGTTTAATAGCGGTGCGAGATTTTATAAACCATAATAATACGTGATGACTTTCGACACCGTCGACTCTGCGACCACCGTGGCCGACTCTCGGTGGCGAGCGAAACACGGTATAGCTCCTCTTTCCTCCACGTCGTCTGTCTTGCCGCACGATCTAGCCGAAATCCAAGCCCGGAAAGCGCTCGCCGCCATGGAAGACGACGTTGCCGATGCGGAACGAGCCACGATGACGTTGGGGGGCGTGTTCCCGTTTGCCAACGCGACGGACCGGATGTTTTCGTTGTCGCTGATGGGCGCGATGGCCATTTTACTTTCGACGGGGGCGTACAAACAAGCGGGTCACCTCCCGTGGGCCATATTATCGATTGTGGTCCTAGCATACGCCGCTTATTACTACCCGCAATCTAGGGCCTCTTCTTCTCCTCCTCCTCCTTCTCTTTCTCCTTCTCCTTTTAATTTTCCGTGCGACTCTTCGGAAGGAGCCGTCGGAGGATCGAACGCCGACGACATGCGAGCCCTTCGCAGAAAGAAGGACGGATCCACGGCTGTATTTTTTCCGGACCTCTATGCCGTGCACAGTATGGACCCGACGATGATGAGCGGTCAAGGTTGGAGAGGCGACACGCACCTCGTCCGCGATCTCGCCGAAATGCGGCCTTTTGTGGCACACGACGGTCATACAGTGAAGACCGTATTATCTCTCCTGGCGGAATTTTACAGGAGATACGACCGCATGTTCAAGAGGCCGGGGACGTTGGGTGTACTGAAGAACGAATACACCATCCTCAGAGACATCAACGTCGCGACGCTGAATGCAGTCCAGGCCCTCTATTTCAGGAAACCAATGCCCCTGTGTAGGCGTCTACCCCGTGTCACGCGAGCGATCATGGCCAGGACGGCGCGGATGCTACGTATTCTCCGTCACAAATATCCAAATGAGCTTCGTGGAGAACAAGGCGGTGCCCCACGAGGCGCGGACCCCATGGACGACACACACCTCGTCCACGTGTGAATGGTGAACGATTGTACGGTGTACGAATGGAATCAGGTGGATGATGTTATGTTACAAGTATATAAAAGTGTCCAAAAAGAAAAAAAGTGTTTCAATGTTCATGTACTCAGGTACTCAGAGCCTATTTATTTATCATACCGCGCGGTGACTAAGCTCCGACTGCAGCTTCAGGTTCTCAGACAACACCTTGAGCAGAGCTTTAGTAGTCTTGGTCACAGAGGCGCCGGGCTCCAGCGTCTTGACGTTGATGTAAGCTAAACGATTCTCCAGGTCCACTCTCTGAAATTACGGACAAAAACGGGAGAACTTGTTATATCTTGGTTGGAACTGAAGAACAGAGACTGACGCGTAATAAACGGCAAAAATATACGGCAAAACAGAAAGAGAGAAAGAGGAAGGTTGAGTAGATAGATCAGCTCACCGATATCGAGAAGACGCCCTTGTAGATGATGGGATCCAAGTCGGGGGCGAGGTAGATGCCCTCGCTCAGGACGTGGTGCAGGTCTCGTAGGTAGACGCTATCCCAGGTTGGATCGGAGCGTTTCCCCATGCTCAGGTACATGGTATAGGAGCCCCGGGCTGTGCGTGTAGAGCGTGAACACGGAATGGAACATTTGATGAAAGTAGAGCGAACGCACTCCACTACACAATCGACTGAGTGTGATGCGGTCTCTTGAGGGTTCGAGCGAGCGCCTCTTACCTTCTGCCTTGTTTTCATATGTGAGCTGTTCGCGTCTCCTCTCTTGGGTCACGATGTCCATCTTGATGCGCTGCAGCTTCTCGGACTCGTTCTTGATTTCTGTGTCAATGGCGGTCTTGTAGCACTCTGCGAACAGCTTTTCAGCCTCTGTTGCAGCGAGCTGCTGCTGGAGGGCGTCGAGGTCGTCCTTGGCGCTCTTGTACATCTTCCGGGTCTCGAGCAGCTGATCTTGGATGGGAAACAGGGACGCATGGGCTTCCATGTTCGCTTTGAGCGCGTGCTCGCGCTGGCTCTGCACCAGCTGGAGCTGCACCCTGACGTCTTGAAGCTTCTTCTCTTCGTTTCTGAGGGTGTCTTGCATCATCTTCAGGTTTTGCTGGGTCAGTCGTTCGGCCAGGCGCACGTCCTGCTCTGTTATGGGGCCTGTCATCGTGGGTGTGACGAGAGTGTTCACAGCGCGTGCAATTTATTGCGTTTGTAATGTATATATAGAGTGGCTGGGCAAGGGTCGTTATATACGACACGACACGACAGAAGTTTGTTGAATAATGGCGACGAGTATCTTATGTCAAGGCTCCGCCGCGGGAGCTTGGGCTTTAGGCCGCATGGTCGGTCGCGATCTGGACGATGACGCGCCACGTGTTGAGTTCGAGGTGTCTTCTGGAGTACGGCGCGACACTCTCGCGGAATATATCGACGTGCGCATGATCGACGGTGGGAGCGTTTACGTCCCCGATTTCGTCCGAACGGACTTATTCCGCAACCCGGCGTCTTGGTACACGCTCACGTGTGCTTTCGAACACGAGGGGATAAGGGTACGTTTTTGTGTGGTGTGTAAGACGGTCGACCTGTTGCACAAGGGCGAACACCGTAAATTACTACGGACCCTCCTCTTTGCGCTAGACTGCGTCGTTCACTTACGCAGGAGTGAAGCGTCGACGGCGGATGTTGCCGGAGACGCGATCAGCGTCACGTGTTTATTACTCCGTCGCAAGCGGCGCATGCCCTCCGAAATACACGGAGATGGAGACGGAGTATTGGGTCCCGAACACGTGAACGCCGGCGTGACCGACCTGAACGCGAAAAGCGTCCTCGTCTATCGCAACCAACACGTGCACAAGGTCTTGATCCACGAGATAGTGCATTGCATGGCCGTCGATTCACCGCTGCATGCGTATGCGACGCGCGAGAACAGGCGCGCCGAGCGAGATATCTGCAGGGCTCTAGGCTACACTTCGCACTCGGGGGTCGGCTGCAACGAGAGCTTCACCGAGACCCTGGCGTGCTATTGGCAGCTTTTTTTGGCGGCGGGATCGAGAAGGGTATCCGTGGATGCAGGAGACGGAACAAAAGAGTTGTGTGCGACGATCGTTCGTTTGTGGCGCCAAGAACTCCGTAATTATAAGGCGGTCTGTCACCTATTGATGCGGCATTTTCGACACCGAGTTCACAACGCTAATGCGGACTCGAACATCACGCGCAGGGACCGTCCATGGCATCGCGCTAATACGAATACGAATACGAATACAAATACAAATACAAATACGAACACGAACCCGTTGGAGGCGGTGGCTGCGTTGCGTGCCGAAGAGAACACGCACGTTCTCGCTTACTTTTTCGGCAAGACGGCGTTATGGGAGCGGTTGGACGAGGTCCCCGTAATTTTTGGTAGCGGACCACGAGATCCGGAGGTCGGACGCTTTTGGCGAGTCTATCGAAAGGCTCTGCTCGGAGAACACGAGGGAGGGTTTTGGCGAGAGTATGTATCGGTTCCGTCGCCTGGGAGAATAGCCGCGAATCTGACCATGACCTCCGTTCACCCATAAAACTACTTAAAGGTTTGAAGCCGCATTCATGTACCAAAGACATCCCTCGAGTGACCTGGAAACCCCGGCCACACGCACACGCACCCTCAGCACAACAGACAAACAACAAATGGCTCCTCAAGTCGCACAAACCGCTTCAACTGTCGCACCTACCGTGCCCGCCACAAAAAAGCAACCCAAGACCGTCCCCGCAGATAGTACGACAGCACCACCACCAGCGCCAGCAACGACGACCGCTGGTAAGAACACCTCCAAAAACGGAGGCGCATCCAAGGCCGCTCCCTCCGAAGCCAAGGAAGTCAAAGAAGTCAAGGAGGGTGATAACGCCACGGAGTCGACCATGACCGCCGAGGAGGCCATCGACGCTCGTTACGCGGCCATGCAGGAGAAGCTGACCTCGGCCTTCACCATGATCAAGGAGCTGATGTCCGAGCTCAAGGCCACTCAGAAAGATCATAAGCGCCTTCAGGTGGCCAACGCCAACGCCAAGGCCGTGACCAAAGGAGGGAAGGGCAAAGGCAAAAAAGCACCTGCCGTCGACGAGAACGGTGAGATCATTCCCGCCAAAAAACGCACCGCCAGTGGATTCGCCATGCCCGCCCTCCTGTCAGACGACATGTGCGCCTTCCTGAACAAGGAAAAGGGCTCCAAGTTGGCGCGCACCGACGTGACCCGCCTCTTGAACCAGTACATCAAGGAGAACAACCTCCAAAACCCCAAGGACAAACGTACCATCAACCCCGACGCCAAGCTGAAAGCCATCCTGACCCCGGCTGAATCTTACACCTACTTCAACCTCCAGAGCCACATCAAGCACCACTTTGTCAAGAGCGCCGAATAAACAAACCATTCGATCTTGATTCCGTATCTGTTCTTCCCTGTGTCGCTCTGTCGGTATTTTCAAACGATTCTCTTCTTTTTGTCGTCTTCGCCGTTGCCTGTGAACAGATAGTAGTCCATCATGCTCGTCTGTCTGTTGGCGTTGCGATCAAACTCCCGCACAATGTCTCCGAACAACTGACTCTCCGTGTCGACGCGGGACTTTTCCAACACCAGGCCGAACATCTCGGTCAAGATGTTCTTCAGGTGGTTGTCGTAATAGAAACGGTAGTCTGGCGTCAAGCCGCGCGTCGTCACGTCGCTAGGATCTTCCGCAAATTCGCTACAATTCTTGTTTCTGTTGTTGCTGCTCGTGTTACCATTGCGCTTGACGAATACAAAACGCACTGTGTCTCCCGCGCGAGGTCCACTACCCGGACGGACTCGTTCTGTTTTGCACGCGACTTGAATGGCAGGAGAACGGGTGTTCTCGTACGCTACCTCCCGCGTAAAACCACACGACAGACATCGACGCTGTGCTTTCCTCTTGACGCCTCTCGGGCCGTGTACAACGTTGCTTTCGCCGTATCCTTCATCTCCGCCACAGGTTCGTCCTCCACATCGTGTACAGATTCCGTCTATGTCACACACGATGTCTCGGGCGCACGCCTTGATGGTCTTGCTCGAGACCAGGTCCTCCACCGACACCGGGTCGGTTGCACTTGCCGACCCAGACGTCGAGAGCAACCTGCGGACTGCTCCCCTGACATACTCGACGGCACCATCAACGTCCATGTCGTGTAGTAGGATGTCCACGGCCTTGGAGCACGTGTTGCGCACGAACGCACACGCGTCCCTACGGACGTACTGCACTCCCTTGCTGTCCACCAGCCCTCCTCCTCCTTTCGCTTGGACCACGCGTCCCACGTATCTCTTTTTCGAGAACAGCAAGAACGGGAGGTAGCACTTTTCGAAACAGAGCTTGATCGGGGAAGGGAAGAGCGCGGTCGCGTTTCTCGCGGCGATCATGCCCAACTCGCTCGCTTCTTCGACCGTGTCCACGCCGAAGTCGATCATGAGCGAATCGGTGTCGCCGTACACGACCACCGCGTTGTTGCTGTCTTCGACGAACGACTTGGTGCGTTCGATCATGCGTCGTCCGACCGCCGTTATGGCACCCGCCACTTCCATACACGGAAGTAATCCCGCGCTCTCACTCACCCCACAAAAGCCGTACACCGCGTTCATGGACACCTTGTAAGCCACCTGCTTCGCGTTCATTACGGCCTTGTGGTAAGCGTCGTCAGTCCGCGCCATTTCCGCCTTTGCTTCGTTGCGTTTCACCTGCAGGTCCTCCAACAACATAGGCAACACGCCACGTTGTACCTCGGGGCGCACCACCCGCAATCCCGCGACGTCGGTCGTAGCGATCCCGATATGTTCCGTTTTCTCGCGGTCTTCCGGTCGGACGAACGTCGAGTGGCACAGGTTGTGCGCCATCATGATGCTCGGATATAGACTCTGAAAGTCGAGGCACACGATTGGACGCCAATACGCCCCCCGTCTAGGTTCTAACACGATTGCTCCCTTCAGGTTGGTATCTCGGACACCGTCTGTATCATCTTCCGCACAATCGTCACCGTCCGATTCCACTCTCGGTCTCGGTGTCGAAAACAACTGTCCCGACGCCGACGTTCCTACATCCACTTTGCCTTTACCTTTGCCTATGGCTGTGCCTTTGGCTGTGCATTTCGATTTGGTGTTCGACGCCATTACAGACCCTTCGCGATGATGGCCGTCTTGAAGGGGCCTCGGAGTCGGAGTCGGACAGTACATGTTCCGACGCGCCGTATATCCCAGGATAAGACTCTGGACTTTGGCTTGTTCGCCCTGCATTAAGATCACGGACGGAGGCACGGAGCAAACGTTCGCCATCTCGAACACCGTATTCAGAGCGGTCACCTTGTGCATAAGACGGTCGACGAGGATTGCGTCCTGGGTGCAATACCGCACGACCTCCCACTTCTCGACGGGCGTACCACGGCGCCAGATGGTCTGCATCTCTCCGATGCCGAGTCCGGTCTTTCCCTCGTCTCCTCCCAAGAGGGTCTTGGCCACCTGATCCAGTTTGAAAAACCGGAGTGACGCGTGAAAACGACGGAGGTAGTAATACATGTCCAGCTGCAACACGCCGGGCGTGTCCAATACGGCAGCTTCGTGTGTCTGAGCGCCTCCCCCCTTTACGGACATTATCCGCAGACGCTCGCTAAAATCCACATCTTCGTCTTCGTCTTCGTCTTCGTCCTCTCTTGTGTCATGACGTGACCTCCTCTCTTTGTTTCCGAGCAGCGCGTAAAAGTCGACCAGGTGGGGATTCAGGACACCCCCGTTAATCAAGACACGCTGGTGGATGTAGCGCATGTCGAAACCCCAGATGTTGTAGCCAGATAACACGTCCACTTCGTGTTCCGCAATTGAAACCGCCCAGGCGCGAAGCAACTCGGCTTCCGTGTCGAAACACAACAGGTCGATGCCGTCGTCGTCTTCGCCTTTGTCCACCTCGCCCAGAGCTAACGCCAATCGTCGGAAAGGCGACTCTTCTCCCAGCCTCGAGAACACCGTGCTGATTACGATGATGGCGTCCTCTTTCTGGCACGGGTCGGGGAATGCGCCGGAAGATGATCGGCATTCGATGTCGAAGCTCGCGACGACTACCTCGTCTTCTCTCCGTGAGGGAGTGGACTCGACAGAAAAAGGACACCGTCCAGCGTAGTCCAGGCATACGGCCGTGGTCGTATCCACGACGACAGTGCAGTCCGTATCATAGGTCGACAACACCTGGGTTCCACACGGTCGAATGTCGTTGGCCAGGAGGAAGCCGACCAACGGGTCGACGGTAGCTTCGTACTGCTTGACGCGGGGTCTGTTCTGGGCGAGCCATCGACTGGCCCAACGTAAACACCGCGCGGTCTTGAACGTCAACCGACAAAAACCTGAAGAGTCTGCCCCGGCGTAGCCCAAGAAACTTCGCCCCTTCTCGAACCCCGCTCCCACGTACTCTGGCGCACGGTCGCGTAACCCCTTTTTCATAGCGGACAACATATGTTCGACCTCGTGACGGGGCGCACAGATGCCCACCTCCAGGCAGAACGAGGGTCGATGAAGGACGCGCACGCGCACCGGACGAGCTCCGACCTTGCCATACGCCGTCACCCTGTACGACGCTCCTCCTCCTCCTCCTCCTCCTCCTCCGGTGTAAGTGGCCGACGATGTCTTCCCATCAACGTCCAAGTCCATGTCAATGTCAATGTCTTCTCCCATCCAGGTGATGGACCGAAAAGACAGCCCCCCCGAGTCTGTCATGTCCGAATAAAACGATGAATAAATGAGATTATATTATATTATGTTATGCCGGCCTTAGCCGAGCTACTTTTGGACGACACGCTCTATGAATGGCTTTAGGTAGAGCAGGTACCCCCAACCGAGAATGGCTGCACCTATATCCGCTACCAGAGTGGCCGCGACACTCGACCCTTTTTCTACACAAATGAAATGGTTTGTTATCACGGCCACCATGGATCCCACGAACAATACACACACGACACAGACCCTGAATATCGCGGTAGACACGTCGTCGTTTCCTTTGTGTGTTTTCCCGTAATATGTATCATCATGGTCGTCGTCCATGTCCACGTTGTCTCCTCCTTCACCACAACTTTTACAACTGGGCGCGGATATAGCGTGCAATAGTGCCAGGTTCTGTCGCCACCATGTCCAAGTCATTGTCATGTAGACCCGTTCACACAATGATGGAGCCGAATATTTTTAGTACTTCGACCCGTCCGCAAAAAAAAATCGAAACGACTACGGACAAATAAGCTCGATGCATAGAAGAAACAAACAACATATAATGGAGGAATACGCCTCGGTTCTGTAATCCATATCAATATCAAATTTCAAGCAAGACATGAACGCTCACCCTGACACCGACGTCTCCGGGGATCTAGCCAGAGATGGAGAATTGGGCACTCCTAACTTCCAGACCTTGAAGGACGCCGAGAAGGCGTTCTCAATGCTGCGCGCCCAGATGAGGCAGGTGGTGGCGCACTTTCAGAACCCCGAACGAGCAAAGGATAGTACGCCTGCAGAGACAGAGGCAGAGACAGAAGCAGAAGCAGAAACAGAAACAGAAGCAGAAGCAGAAGTCGAGGACGAGGATGATGATGATGCCCTTGTGCACAGCCTCACGGAGATCTCAATGAAGCCTGAGGCCGAAATCCTTAAGGCCACCATCCCAGGTGGCCACGTCTGTCTGGATGTTCGGAAATTTAAGATCATGATGGCCGTGGTGAATGACACCATCCGGTCGTACCGGCCTTCGTCCTTGTGCACCACCTGGGACAACTTCCTGACCTATTCAGAACACGTCAAGGACGGCAGCACATACGTGTTCGCAGAATTCAGGGGGCTTTACCACAAGGTCGTCGTGTACTGCGTGTCAATCAGCAATAAACTCATCCATGGACGCACGCCCGAGCCCCACTTCAACTTTTCCATAATGTCCAATGAGGAAGACGCGGCTGCGTCGGGTCAGAAGTTCACTGTCAAAAACTACGCAAGGCTCATCCTGGTGATCAGTCTGGTGCAGCTCATGGACGCGCGCTACTGCATGGAACAAGACCTGGATAACCTCCCCCCGTCTCCCCAACTGGACAAGCTCAAGCTCTTGAAGAAAGTGCGTCTGCAGCCAGAAGCACTAGCAGAGATGCAAAAGGACAGGGCGTTTGTGCAGAACGTGGAAAAGTGCCTGACGAGGGTAAAATGTTGCACCAAGTGCGTCCTGGGTAGCAGGACGGCACTTCGGTACCTGTTGTACGCTGCAACAGATGCGGTGGGGTGCAACGGAGATAGTGTCTATGTGGTGGTATCTGGAAAAAGGATGGACCATACACGGAACGTGGCGGAAGATGTCAGCATCCAAGAGTCAGTGCCTTATAATCTGAGCACCACTCTGGTAGCCACGGCAATTGACCCGTACCTGCCTGAAGACAAACCTCTGCACGGATTTCACATCTTGAACGCCATAAGGACCAACAGAGTGGACTTGAACTCGACACCTCCCAACTCAAAAAATGCGGTCAAGCTTTCCGCGGGAAAGAGTTCAGGCAAAGCCGTGGAAAAACGGTCCTCTCCCGCTTCTGGCGTAAAGTCCAACGCCAGAGTCAAGAGCCGCCGCCTATCCTACGCCGCTGATGAGGAAGAAGAGGAGGACCGACAAGGTTAGATCACATATCATAAAGGTGCACTCGCAAAGTGTTCATCTTCCAACACATCACCTTGTTTTTTTGATATTTGCTATTTGCTATTTGGTCGTTGGTCGTTGGTATTTGATATTTGATATTTGATATTTGGTCCATGTGGCGAGTGTGATTGTGCTTGTGTTTTTTGCTTTCTGGGCACCGGTTTGAGGTTAGCACGGAATCGTGCGGTAGTTATGAGATGTGTTTTTACAAATGTAAATATTACCATGACACGTAAAGTCTCCTTGTGGTCTTCACCCCATGAAATGTACGGCGTTTCATCTCTTGACGGAAACGCATATCACGCGACCATCCCAATGGATATAACGAATAATCGTCAGCGTCGTTGGTCGCCCGTATTTTATCCACGTCACGCACACCCATACCATACACCGCACGAAGTCTGAGTCGCGCCGTCTCGGCAATGTCCTCCATCGACCGGGTGTATTCGTCTTTGTGCAGACGTTTGTAAGCCCAATGCGCCGCGCTGCCGTATTCGGCCACGTAGTGCATCTTGTACGTCCTGACTTGTACCTCGGTCGTAGTACCCCGTACCGAAACGGTGTCGTGTAAACCACGATACCCGTTATTTTCACGGATGCGCCGGATGCGATCTTTGAACCTCCCAGGTAATACAGGGAAAGCGAGCTGGATGTCGCGCATGGCCTGGTAACAGTCGTCTTTAGTATGCACTACAACCCGGACCGCGCTCACGTCCAACACGCGATCCACGTCGTCATGTGTCACCGTGTTTTTGTTACCCGTCTTGCACCATATTCCGTACGCGCTCTTCGGACGCCCCGAAATGTCTTGCACGGCGACGTTCCCGGCCACACGCAACGCCTCCCCGACCTCTCTCACCACCGTGCCCATGTTCTCTCGGTTTCTCCGGGTTTCGGAGTGGACCGTCACGTCGTGAAACGCTCGTGGGTGTAATAAACGGAAAGCCGAATCTTCTATGCGGGATTTGTAGCACCACACTCCCAACTTGTCCGCAATTGGTACGATTTCTCGTAATGCCGTCTCGGCCAAATCTATTTTTCGGATGACGTCACCGTAGGGGTCGAACAAAGCCGAATCCAATTCCGCAATAGTACGTGCCAGGAGGACGAGCTGCGCGTGAATGGATGCTTCGTCTTCGTCCGCTTCGTCACCGCACGAATGCGACACGCCTATCTCATCCAGTAAACCTAGTACGACCGCCTCTCCTTTTTTCGCTTGCGACGACGATGACGACTCCTCGGATCTTTCCGGGACCGGTAGCGTATCGCTGTTGATGCTACTACCGTCGTCACAGACGACACTGTCGCGACAGGGTGCTACGTCGAACCCCACCACACGCGTGAGCGGTCGGTAAGGATGATCGCCGTGTCGGTGTCTCGTCGGTTTCCAACCGGATGTACCCGGTGTACCCGGAGAATAGCACGGAGAATGAGGACGAGATGCTGGCACGTGACACGCGCTGTCCTTCGTTGTCGTGTCTCTTCCACACACCGGTACGCCACACGAATACTGGAACGATTTGTATGTAAGCATATAATGATTATTACTTACAGCAGATTTCAAAAAAAGCATGGGACACTTGCCCACCCAAAATACTACAAAAACAGACTGCTGTAATTCGTCTTCCTAGCTTTACAATACAGCATTGCATATACTGCAGAGTTAAACCATG
>Ga0306899_1000885_pt1 | contig 12984 bp, 9 predicted proteins | sample AntRauMFilla3764_FD_190407 | JGI IMG/M metagenome (GOLD analysis project Ga0306899, IMG submission 190407) | Saline lake microbial communities from Rauer Islands, Antarctica - Metagenome Filla 3 #764 (v2) (version 2) | ecosystem: Environmental > Aquatic > Non-marine Saline and Alkaline > Saline ... | reverse complement strand
CGATGTCCTCGCCAGTCCTGCTGGCTTGGCGATGCTTGCTGGCAATGCGTTGCCGGACGGAGCTGAGCCGCTTGCCATGGCCTACGCCGGCCACCAGTTTGGGCATTTTGTGCCGCAACTCGGAGATGGACGGGCGATCCTTCTCGGCGAAGTGGTGATGGCAGGAGGCGAGCGGCGGGATATTCAGCTCAAGGGAGCCGGGCGCACCGCCTTTTCCCGTGGTGGGGACGGTCGAGCGTGGCTGGGGCCGGTGATTCGCGAATACATTTTGAGCGAAGCGATGCATGCGCTGAAGGTTCCGACCACCCGTGCCCTCGCTGCGGTGCGAACGGGTGAAACGGTCATTCGCGAAGCGCCGCGTCCGGGCGGCATTGTGACCCGAGTCGCCTCGAGCCATATCCGGGTAGGCACCTTTCAGTATTTTGCTGCGCGCGAAGATTCCGATGCTCTGCGCCTGCTGACTGATTATGCTATCGAGCGGCACTACCCTGAAGCAAAGCAAGCGACCAACCGCTGCCGTGCCTTTCTGCAGGCGGTCTCGCATCGGCAGGCGCGATTGGTCGCCAAATGGCTTCAAGTTGGCTTCATTCATGGCGTGATGAATACCGACAATATGGCGATCTCGGGCGAAACCATCGACTATGGCCCCTGCGCTTTTATGGATGAATACGATCCGCAAAAGACCTTCAGTTCCATTGATCGGCACGGACGCTACGCCTACGATCAGCAAGCATCGATCGCGCAGTGGAACCTTACGCGGCTAGCGGAGACACTGCTCCCGCAATTGGATTCGAACGAGGACACGGCGATCGAAATTGCGAAGTCTGTTTTGGGCGATTTCACTACCGTATTCCAGCAGGAATGGGAGAACGCAATGCGCGGTAAATTCGGTCTGGTGACAGAGGAGAAAACCGACGTCGATTTGATCCAGAAATTTCTCTCGTTGTTGGAACGCAGGAAAGCCGACTGGACTCAGAGCTTTCGCGCCCTCTGTGACTTGGCTGGTGATGCGACGAGTCTTGGTGTAACACTCCTAGACAATTCGCTGGGAGAGGATCCAGAATGGCAGCCATGGCAACAGCGCTGGCTTGCGCGGCTTGACCGACAGCCGAAGAGTCGGGCAGACGCTGCTCGCATTATGAAAAGTTGTAATCCGGCTATTATTCCACGCAACCACCACGTGGAGCGGGCGATTCAAGCAGCGCTTGAGGGTGAGGGCTCCGAATATATGGACGAAATGATAGAGACCCTGTCGCACCCCTATGACGATCAGCCAGCGGACTCGCCTTGGATAAAACCCCCACGACCCGGAGAAAAGGTTTTACAGACCTTCTGTGGCACCTGATCCGTGAGGAGCCCATGTCTGGCCGTGCCGACTGTCATCTTGGCAAGTCCAGCAGGTAACCCGAGGGGGTCGGCAACCTGAGAGGGGCTCATATATTACACAGGGTATTTAAGTTTCCAAAATCATAGTCGGGAAACGTCGCCCGCACCAAGGTCGTCTTGCCGGCTTGGCGAGGCCCGACCAGTGTAACCACCGGATACTCGGACGCCGCCGTTAAGAGAGATGAGGTGAGTTGCCTTGCAATCATGCGCATTACATAATCAGAATATTGTGTATATTTTAAGTATAACTTGAGATATACACAATAAAGGTTTATCTGTTAAGATAACCGTAACTTCCAGCTCCTTGACGGTTCCTGCCGCCCGCAACTGCGGGAGGAAGTAAACTCACGCTACGATGCGCTCCAGAGCGATGGCTTAGTAATAAGCGGCCGAATTAGTTGAAAACTGCGACATCGATTCTCAGGCATACCTGATCAATGTTCCCGAAAGTAATACCACATACCAACAACGATCCTGAGCAGATACGACGGCTATAGCCAATCGCGTAGCACCTCTAAAAAGCCGGTCCGGTTTTCCACATGCACGTTATGCCCGGCCTTCGGGACGATCACTTCGTGCAGCTTGGAGAACCAGTGCAACATCTCGTCGGCGTCGCCGTCCTCAATAAAGTCTGACTTTGCCCCCCGAACCAGCAAGACTGGCCCATGGTAGCGGTCCGTTTCGAGTAACGAATTTTGCCGGATGTGGGGCAGGCTGGCGTGGAGGGCCTCGATATTAGCCTGCCAGCGGAAGGCACCGGTCGTCTCATCGCGCACGAGGTTGGTCAGCAGGAACTGACGCATGGCCCAGTCCGAGACATGCGGCTCGAGTGCCGCCTCTGCCTCCTTGCGACTGCCCAGCTCGTTGACCGCAACCGATTTCATGGCGCGAAACTCTTTGTCGTGATAGGGTGGATACGCCTTTGCTGCAATGTCGACGATGGCGAGCTTGTTGACCTGATCTGGATACTCCGCGGCGTAGCGCATGGCGATTTTCCCACCTAGGCTGTGCCCTATCAGGACGACCTCGCTCAAGCCCTCCTCTTGCAAATAGGCCCGTAGATCTCCGCAGAGTTCGGACCAGCGCATCGCCTCTGCGTGCGGCGAGTTTCCGTGGTTGCGCAGGTCGAGCGCATGCACGTCAAAGCTGTCCTGTAGCGCCCGCCCAATCGTGGTCCAGTTACGCGACGAACCAAGTAAACCATGCAGCAGCACCAGCCCAGGTGCGCCGGGATTTTCAAAACGGAGAGCATTTAGCGGCAATGACATCCTGACGCATATAGTGCCTCTTCAAAAAAAACGCAAGATTTCGGGATTTTTCTGCTTGGCAGCACGGGAGTGGCCTTGAGGCTGGGCATCAATGCAAAGCTATATTCCAGAAGAGAGTTTTCTCAGCCAGTATCCGGACTGGGCAGGCTTACCGATGGAATACTTCAAGTGCCTGCCCGCCTCTCGGAACCTGAAACAGACGGGGGCCTTACTCTTTATTGAAGGCCAGGTCACCGAGTTCAAATCGCTGCGCGACCGCCACGGATTTATCGCCCGAGTCAAAGACAGGAAGACCTACGGCACTTCGGTCTGGGTCGAGCCAGGCACAAAAAGCCCGGCCTTCGACTGTGGCTGCAGCCGCCCAAACAAGACGGCCCTCTGCACCCATGCTCTGGCGGTGCTGGCCGCTCTCGACTACCTCTTCCATGAGCACAACTTTCTGCCGCTGTCCCCGCTCACCGATAATGTCAAACGACTCGCGGCACAGATTGATCGATCATCCAAAAAGAAGAGGAAAACGCTGCGCCGCATCCGCATATGCGGCCTGCAGGGCGCGGCACCCTACCTAGAAGGCGATGCCGCTCTTGGCGATGGTCTCATTCAAGCCATCAATCCCTACGGCGAAATGCGGCGACTGGCCCGCAACACGGTGGAGCTGCCCATGCATGACCTGAAGGAAAAGCTAAGGGTGCTAGTGGATTTCGTGCGCGACAGCCGGAACATGAAGTTGGAGGCGGAAAGCCCCGAGGGCGATTTTATCGAGCTCAAGCCTGAGCTGGTCTCCATCGGATCACGATTGCGCTTCGAGGCCGATACCCGGAAAAATATCGTGCGGATCGAGGAAGTCACCGAGTCCATCAAAAGTTCACAAATCCTCGCGCAATTGGATGCCAAGCACTACATCTTCCGCGACGGCCGGATCGCCTACGTTGACGAGCAGCGCACCCGCTCGCTGCAAGATGCCTACATCGACATGGAGGAGGGGTTTTCCGCCTTCAGCCGCAAGTCGCATGAATGGTCGATCGACTACGTCAACGATTGCACCGTCCGGCTCGGGCACCGGGAGCGGCGGCTCTACCGCCAGTGCGATTTTTGTCTGCCCCCCGGTGTCGAGCCCCAGCCTGAGCCAGCAAGTGGCAAGGCCCCGGCTAGGAAACTCAAACTAAGCCTCGATCTGCACCGGATCCACAACTCGCATCTCCCGGGATACCTCGCCAGCATTCAGGGCGAGGTCGAGGAGCAACACGTCATCGTCCATCGAATCTTTGCCGACTTCATGGCCAAGCTCGTGCACCATGCCCGTGACTCGGAACGACTCCTCGGGCGTCGCGAGCGCTGCGAGCAGCTCCTCGAGGCCGCCGCTTTCATGCCGTCCATTCGGAGCCAAAAGGAGCGGGCCGACTACATCCAGAAAGTAGCTCAACGCGCCACCTTTGAAAAACCCCAGCATAAAAAGGCGGTTCGAAAGTTCCTCCAACAAATCGAGAAGGACTATTGCCGCCCCAAGAGTAACCTTATCCCGCTTTGCCTCTACGAAGATGTAATCGACGAGGATTGTCCCGCCGCCTGGCACCCGGTCCAGCTGCCCCTCGAGGCCTTGCTGGCGCTCACCGCCACCCTTTACCGGCACAGTGCTTTTCAGCAGATTCTCGGCGCCCGCCTCGATGCCATCGTGGTCAGTGCTGGTGGCGACCTACTGAACGAACTGACGGACCTCTGCGAACGCTGGGGCATCTCCTTGCGGATCGACGAGAGCGTCACCCAGATGCGCCCGACCGTAGTCGAGCTGCTCATTGAGTCCACCGGCGAGATGGACTGGTTCGAACTCAAGCCCACCGTCCGCTGCGAGGGCCTCGACATCCCCCCGGAGGATTGGGAGCGCCTCCTTGCGGGCAAGCTCGTGCTGGAAGGCGAAGACGGCAGTTTGCTCCTGCCCCGCGTCGAGCAGAGCGACGCCTTCGAGGCCATGATCGAGACCTTCGGCCCGAGCCGCGAAGGCGCCACCACCAAGCCCGTGCACCGGCTCCACCTACTCGACTGGATCGCCCTGCGCGCCCGAGGGCTCGAGGTGGCTCTCCCGCCCGAAGTGGAAACACTCTACGCCAGCCTCAAGCAATTCGAGCGCATCCCCGAGCAGCCCATGCCCAAAGGCATGCATGCGGAACTGCGCCCTTACCAGAAGCTCGGCTACGAGTGGCTCGTCTTCCTCTACCAGCATCGCCTCGGAGCCTGCCTGGCTGACGACATGGGCCTGGGCAAGACCCTCCAAGCCCTCGCCTTTCTCGGCTATCTCCAAGCAAAATCCTCGCGAAAGTCACCCCTCCGCGCGCTGGCGGTGCTGCCGACCAGCCTGCTCTTTAACTGGCAAAGCGAGGCGGCCCGTTTCCTGCCCGGCCTGAGCGTAGCCTGCTACAGCGGGTCTGAGCGCGACACCGCCCTGCTCGACACCCACGAGTTGACGCTCACCTCCTACGACCTGCTCTGGCGCGATAGCGAGGCCTTTGCCGGGCGCGATTTCGATCTCGTAATTTTCGATGAAGCCCAGGCCTTGAAAAACCCCCGCTCGCGCCGGGCCACTGCTGCCCGCCGACTCAGCCGCCGCTTCACCCTCTGCATCACCGGCACCCCCATGGAAAACCACCCCGGCGAGTTCCACACCCTCATGGATCTGGCCCTACCCGGCCTCATGGGCTCGCGCAAACAGTTTGACGAGGCGCTCCGCGCCGGTAATGATCGCCCCCTCCAGCGGGCTCGCCCCTTCCTGCTCCGCCGCACCAAGGACGCCATTTTAAAAGAACTGCCGCCCAAGGTCGAGACGGACGTCCATCTGGAGATGAACGAAGAGCAGCGCAGCATCTACACCCGCATCGTGGGCGAGTTGCGCGAAGAAGTGGCAGCCGCCTACCGCGAACAGACCAAGGCGCAAGCCGGGATCAGCGCCCTCGCGGCCCTCACCAAGCTGCGCCAGCTCTGCATCTCGCCTGCTTTGCTGGGCCACCACATCCAGCAACCCGCCCCGAAGATGGAGCACCTGCTCGACCAGCTGCTCGAGCTGAACGAGGAGGGCCACTCCGTGCTCGTCTTTTCCCAGTTCGTCAGAGCACTCGACCAACTCGAAAAGACGCTGAAGCAAGCCGGGCACACCCCGCTACGCCTCGACGGCAGCACCCCCGCAAAGGCCCGGGGGAAAGCCGTCGATCAATTTCAGAACAGCGACACCCCTCGCACTTTCCTCATCAGCCTGAAAGCCGGCGGCACCGGGCTCAACCTGACACGCGCCAGTCACGTCTTCCACCTCGACCCTTGGTGGAACCCCGCCGTCGAAAATCAGGCCAGCGACCGCGCCCACCGCATCGGACAGCAACAGACCGTCTTCATCCACCGCCTCCTCATGCGCGACTCCATTGAAGAAAAAATCATGACCCTTAAAGCCCGCAAACAAAAGCTCTTCCAAGCCGTGGTCGAAGACCCCGCCGCCGCCCGCAAAAAAGGCCCCATTATTGGCAAAGAGGATTTCGCATTTCTACTGGAAGGTTGAAAAAAATTGAACCTGAAAAAAAGGAGATGAACCGTGAATTTACGTGAATTATGTCCTGACTTCCAATTAGAACGCTACTTGCTTGTAGCGGCAGCGCGGATTCGACAGGCTCCCCACAAGCGATAGCGATAGCGATAGCGATGCCGGGCCGCTGCCTCACCCGACCAGCTCGACCAGCTCGACCAACTCCCGCAGCGAGTGGGCCACCGGCTTACCCGTCGCGGCCAGCCGCTCGGGTGTGTGGTGCCCGTGTGCGAGCAGGATGCAGTCCGTGCCCATGGCCTCGGCCACCTCAAAATCGTGCAGGGTATCGCCAATCAGCACGACTTCATGCGGGTCCCAGTGCAGCTGGTTGATCCATTGCCGCCCGCGCTCGATCTTGCCGTGGGCGTAAATATTGTCGGTGCCGCAAAGGGCCTCGAAGTGCTGGTGGATCCCGAAGTGCCGGATGCCGGTTTCCAGCGCCTCCTGCTTGGCCGCCGAGAGCACGGAATGCGTCAGCCCGGCGGTTTCCATTGCGGTTAAAACATTCTGCGCCTCCGGGTGAAGCGCACACTCCGTCAACCAGCGCGCCTCATAATCGCCGATGAATTCACGGCTCACTTTATCAAAGCTGTCCACGTCGGTATCGAAGCCGAGGAAGTGGTAAAAGTGAATCACTGGAAAGCCGAAGTTCCGGCGGTAGTCGTCGCTGCTGATCGCCTCGCGACCACGCCGCTGCAAGAGGCCATTCAGCACCTCCACACACAGCCAGGTGTCGTTGAGCAGGGTGCCGTTCCAGTCCCAGATGATGTGTTTAAACTTTGCCATTAAAAAATAAGGTTGGCATAATAATTTGCGCCAAAATGATTGGAGTCAATGAGCGAGCTTTAGTGAACAAACTTACATTTACACTTGCTTCGATGCCTTGCTCCGTCAATCTATATTAACAAATCCTGATTTTTCACCAAAAACATTAAGCCATGGCTAGCAAAACCGCCCTCCACAAAACTCAACGCACTCCCGAAGCCGACCGCAAGAATCTCGATCTCGCGATTTCCGGCATCAATAAACAATTTGGCCCCGGCGCACTGATGCGTTTAGGCGAGGCCACCAAGCTGGAAATCGATGTGATTTCCACTGGCTCGATCGCCATCGACCTCGCTCTGGGCGTCGGCGGGCTCCCCCGCGGCCGCGTCTGCGAAATCTACGGCCCGGAAAGCTCGGGTAAGACTACTTTTTGTCTCAGCGCGATTGCCCAGGCCCAGAAGGAAGGCGGCAACGCGGTCTTCATTGATGTGGAGCACGCACTTGAGCCACGCTATGCAAAGCTCTTGGGCGTAGATCTGGATAACCTCATGGTTTCTCAGCCGGAAAGTGGCGAAGATGCCCTCAACATCACCGAGACGCTGATCCGCTCCGGCGCAGTTGATATCATTGTGATCGATTCGGTGGCCGCCCTCGTCTCCAAGAACGAGCTCGACGGCCAAATGGGCGACGCCACCATAGGCCTTCAAGCCCGCATGATGAGCCAGGCCATGCGGCGGCTCACCGGTGCCATCAGCAAGACGCAGTGCGTCGTGCTATTTACCAATCAAATCCGCGAGAAGATCGGCGTCATGTTTGGCAGCCCGGAAACGCAGCCCGGCGGCCGTGCCCTCAAGTTCTTCGCTACCCTCCGGATGGACATCCGCCGCATCGGTCAGATCAAAGAAACCTCGGGCAAAGTCGTGGGCAACCGCACTCGCCTGAAGGTGGTGAAAAACAAAGTGGCCCCGCCCTTCACCGACTGCGAGTTCGACATCATGTATGACGAGGGGATTTCCCATAGTGGCTCGCTCGTCGACCTCGGCGTTGAGCACAAGCTCTTGGAGAAAAAGGGCTCATGGATTTCCTACAAAGGTGAAATGATCGGTCAGGGCCGCGAAGCGGCGAAGCAACACATTGGAGAAAATCCAGACTTCGCCAAGGAGCTCACCCAGCTCATCATGGAGAAAGTCCACCCTAAAGTCGGCGAATCGCTCACCGGTAGTAGCGAGGAAGACAGCTCGGAAAAATAAGTCCATAACTTAAGCTTAGGCGGAAAGAACAAGGATTGATTTGGTGACAGAATTCGCTTCTCTGACCTTATGGAAGCGAACTCAAAACAGACTGCCGTTGTCGGCATCATCATGGGCAGCCAGTCCGACTGGAGCACAATGAAGGAAGCGGCGACTCTACTCGAACAACTCAGCATCCCCTTCGAGACGAAGATCGTCAGCGCCCATCGCACTCCGAAGCGCCTCTATGAATATGCGGAGTCCGCCGAAGCACGCGGGATCAAAGTGATTATCGCCGGAGCCGGCGGTGCCGCCCACCTTCCCGGAATGACGGCCGCCATCACCCTCCTACCTGTGCTCGGTGTGCCCGTTCAGTCGAAGGCCCTCAGCGGCCAGGACTCGCTCCTCTCGATCGTGCAAATGCCCGCCGGCATTCCGGTGATGACCCTGGCCATCGGGGTGGCGGGAGCCAAGAACGCCGCCCTGTCCGCAGCCTCTATCCTGGCGCTGAGTGACGACAGTGTCAGAGCCCACCTCAAGGCCTACCGCGAGGCACAGACCAACAATGTCGCAGAAACGGTAAACACCGAAGCATGATTCCACCGGGCAGCACTATTGGTATCCTGGGCGGCGGCCAGCTCGGGCGGATGCTCATCCTCGCCGGAAGAGCGCTCGGCTACCGTTTCCACGTTTTTGAGCCCAAGGGCCCCTGTGCCGCCGGAATGGTGGCGGACCTGGAGGTCAATGCGGACTACTCCGACGAGGCCGCATTAAAGTCCTTCGCCGAGGCGGTCGATGTCATCACCCTTGAGTTTGAAAACATTCCCGCCGATGTCGTCGACACCCTCAGCGCGATCAGGCCCGTCCTGCCCGGCAAGCAAGCACTCCACATCTGCCAGCATCGGCAACGGGAAAAGGACTTCCTGAAAGCGAGCGGCCTGCCTTGCGCACCGTTTGAATATGCCGACTCAGCGGAAAGTCTAAAGGGCGCTGTCCACTCCATCGGCTTCCCCTGCGTGATTAAGACCGCCGCCTTCGGCTATGACGGCAAGGGGCAAATTAAGCTCAACGCCGCGCACGAGGCCCAAAACTGCGACGCCCTCTGGAGCTTTCTGGGCAAGCCACCCCGAGTGGTCGTGGAAAAGTGGATCCACCATATCGGAGAGTTTTCTGTGGTCTGCGCCCGCAAGGCGGACGGCAGGAAGACGACGCTACCGATGGCGGAGAACATACATGTAAACCACATACTCCACGCGTCGATCGTGCCCGCCCGCGTGCCCGCTGCCACCCGGGAAGCAGGCGAAGCCCTCGCCTGCGAGATCGCCGACCGGCTCGACGTGGTCGGCCTCATTGCCGTCGAACTCTTCCTCCAAGAAAGCGGCGAGCTCATCGTCAATGAGATGGCCCCCCGCCCCCATAATTCAGGCCACTACAGCATCGAAGGCTGCTTCACCAGCCAGTTTGAGCAGCATATCCGCGCGGTGACCGACCTGCCCTTCGGCTCGATGGAGCTACACCACCCCACCGTCATGATCAACCTGCTCGGCGACCTTTGGCAACAAGGCACCCCCGACTGGTCCGCCCTACTGAGCGACCCGAAGTGCAAGCTCCACCTCTACGATAAAGGCGAAGCCCGCCCCGGCCGCAAGATGGGCCACTTCACCGTGATGGGCGACGATATCGTAGAAGTAGTCGGACGCGCAGAAGCTCATTTCGATAGACTTCATGCATCATAAGTTCGATGTTGAGCGTTCGATGTTCGATGTTCAACGTTCACTCACATGCACATCCACCCCTCCAGATCCGAGTTCGAGACTCTAGCCAAAAAGGGCAATACCGTGCCCGTGTATCTGGACCTGACGGCGGACTGTGAGACCCCGCTCGGGGCCTACTCGAAGATTCGTTCCGAAGGCCCGGCTTTTCTCTTCGAGTCCATCGTCGGCGGGGAGCGGATCAGCCGCTACTCCTTTTTGGGAGCCAATCCGCGCAAGGTTTTCCGCATTTTTGAGGACGAGGTTACCATTACATACAAGGACGGTCGCAGCGAAACCCATCCCACCCCGGAGGATCCGCTCAAGATCATCGAGGACGAAATGGCTCAATACCAACCGGTTGAAACGCCGGGCATGCCGCCTTTTAACGGTGGTGCCGTCGGCTACGTAGGCCATGAATACATTCATTACGTAGAGCCGACGATTCAGAAACCAGCCGATAACCCTCTGCAGCTTCCGATTCTCTACTATATGATCACCGATTCGGTGCTGATCTTTGATCATGTGCGGCAGATACTGCGCGTCTGCGTGAACGCCCGGATCGAAGACGATCCCGGGACCACTTACGACCGGGCCTGTGAAGAAATTCACAAAATTTGTGAACAACTCGAAACCCAACAGAAACTTGCCCATCGCGGTCTCTCCGAACCGGGCGAAGTGACCGTGCCCCCCGGCAACTTCACCCAGCCGGATTTTGAGACTGCCGTGGAAAAAGTAAAAGAGTATGTGCGTTCGGGAGATGTCATACAAACTGTTCTTTCCCAGCGCTTTGAGAAGGAATTCCAGCCTGCGCCAGTCGACCTTTACCGTGCACTGCGCACGATCAACCCCTCTCCTTATATGTTTTTGTTGGAGGACCGGGATTTTTCCGTGGTCGGAGCCTCCCCCGAAGTGCACGTCCGCCTGACCGGCAAACAGGTCGAAATCCGCCCCATTGCAGGCACGAGGCACCGTGGGGCCAACGAATCCGAGGATCTGGCGTTGGAAAATGACCTGCTCGGCGACGCCAAAGAACGGGCCGAGCACCTCATGCTCGTCGATTTGGCCCGAAACGACATCGGCCGGGTCTGCGAATTCGGCTCCGTCCACGTGTCGGACTATATGACCATCGAAAGATATTCACATGTTATGCACATCGTTTCGCAGGTTGCGGGAACCATCCGCCCGGACTGCTCGGCTTACGACCTCTTGCGGGCGACTTTCCCGGCCGGCACCCTGAGCGGTGCCCCCAAAGTGCGTGCCTTGCAGATCATTTCTGAGCTCGAACGCTCTCAGCGCGGCGTTTACGGGGGTGCCATCGGGTATTTCGGATTTGAGGGCAACCACGATTCCGCCATCGGGATCCGCACGGCTGTGATCAAGGATGGTAAGATCTACATCCAATCCGGTGCCGGGGTGGTCGCCGACTCGGTGCCGGAGAGCGAGTTCATGGAAACAGTGAATAAAGCCAAAGCGATGATTAAAGCCGTCGCCTGCGCTGAAAAAATGTTCACAGACTGAGCTTTTTTGTAAGCTGCCTCAAGTGTGGGCGATTACTGTGCAGACCGCGGGAACAAAAATGTCCCTCGTAGCTCACACAGTTAGAGACAATACCGTTAACCAACACTTATTATGGCACAAACACAAGCAGCACCCCGTTCTAAGAATCGCTTAAGTGGCGTCCCACGCTCGAGCACTGAAGATGTTGAGTTTGTGTCTGATGTGCGGGAGTTGCCCTCTTCCGACCGCAATGTCATGCGGACCTACATGCAGGAGATCGGCAAAACTCCGCTTTTGAGCAAGGAGGAGGAGATCAAGCTGGCAGCCCGCATTAAAAAAGGCGACAAGGCTGCACGTGATCACATGATTTCGGCTAACCTCAGGCTGGTTGTTAAGATCGCACACGATTATAATAACTTCGGCCTGCCCCTGCTCGACCTGATCAGCGAGGGCAATATTGGACTCGTGAAAGCGGTAGAACGATTTGACCCTTCCAAGGGCGGCAAACTCAGCACCTACGCCGCCTGGTGGATCAAGCAATCGATCAAGCGCGCACTGGCCAACCAAAGCAAAACGATCCGTCTCCCGGTTCACCTCGTAGATCGCATTGCCAAAATGCGCAAAATTACCGCCGCACTTGCGGATGAGCTGGATCGCGAGCCAAGCGACGAAGAGATCGCCTACGCGATGGACCTGCCCATCAATAAGGTAGCTCATCTCAAATCCGTCAGCGTGCGCCCCGCCTCACTCGACGCGCCCATCGGCGAAGATGGTAACACCACCTTCGGCGAGATGGTAGGCGATGAGAACGAAGCCAGCCCGCTGGATAACCTTCAGGGTAAATCGGTCAGCAACGATATCAAGTCCGTCATCGGCCAACTAGAGGACCGCGAGGCAGAGATTATCCACCTACGATTCGGCTTGGACGGCAACCATCCGCTCACCCTCGAAGAAGTCGGCGAACGCTTCGACATCACCCGAGAGCGCGTCCGGCAGATTCAAAATATTGCCCTGCACAAAATGCGCCGCATCATGACCGAAAACGAGCGCCAGAGGACCAAAGAAGAAGTCCACCAGGAGACCATCGAGCAAAAAAAGATGGAAGTCCTCCAAGAGTTCTTCGCCGAAAATTCGGGCAATTAAATAAGATTTTTATTAGACTGTTGTTAGTTAGGGTTAGCCCTCCGGTGGAAACACCGGGGGGCTTTTTTTGGGCTGAACCGTGAGCGATACTTTCTGCCCTATGCCCCGGGGAAGGAACACCGCCCTATGCGGCTTGTTTTGTGCGGTGATAGAGCTGCCTGCTACCACTTTGCCCTTTCAACCAGCTTTGGCCCTTTTCCCGGGCCCTGGCCAGGATCAACTCTCCTTTAAATTATTGACTATTTTTAACCTGAAAAATACACCCAAAATGAAACAAGGGGCCTTATTCAGGTTTTCTATAAGCGTTAATAAGCGCCTATAAGCGGTCTCCAGCTCCGCTGGATTCTCTTGCATTGCTAGTGTGGCACTCCGGCCTAGCC
>Ga0306899_1000880_pt1 | contig 13024 bp, 4 predicted proteins | sample AntRauMFilla3764_FD_190407 | JGI IMG/M metagenome (GOLD analysis project Ga0306899, IMG submission 190407) | Saline lake microbial communities from Rauer Islands, Antarctica - Metagenome Filla 3 #764 (v2) (version 2) | ecosystem: Environmental > Aquatic > Non-marine Saline and Alkaline > Saline ... | reverse complement strand
GCAGCAGCACAGGCTCCTCGTGGTGCCAGCCCATCACCCAGCCGAATCCGAGTTCCGGGCCGATGCTGCTGGAGTTTCCGCCCTGCCCCGGTGCCAGCAGACCGCTGGTGACGCCGTTGACCAGGCCGCGATATTTCACATCCTGCCGGGCGAAGTAGCCGCCAGCCGATGCAAGGAGATTGGGGAACTGCCCTTCCGGCCCCGTCAAGGTGTCAAGGGTGCCGGGCTCGTCGCCGCTGAGGCGTCCAGTGCCCCACATATTCGACTGACCCGCCATGATGTAAACTTTGACCGGCTTGTTGGCGACGCCGGTATCGGAGGCCTCAGGTTTGGGCAGTGGATAAGGCAGGCCGGGATTCTCGGCGGCGGCGGTGGGATCGGTGAAGCTGGCATAGATCTCATACCAGTCCTCGGCCGCATCGCCATCCGAGTCGACCAGCAGTGGATGGGTCCCTGGGTTGGAGGCATCCACGAAGACGCCGCTGTTTGTCTCGATTCCGTCGGACAGGCCATCGGCATCCGTATCAGGATCGTGCGGGTCGGTGCCGGTATCGGAGGCATCGACAAAAATGCCGCTGTTGCTTTCGGCTCCATCGAGCAGCCCATCGCCATCGCTGTCGTCATTCAGGGGATCGGTGCCGGTGTCGCTGCCGCTGACCCAGATTCCAGTGTTGGTTTCGACTCCATCCAGGAGGGCATCGTCGTCCGTATCGGGATCGTTCGGGTCGGTACCGAGTTGATATTCTTCAAGATTCGTCAGCCCGTCGCCCGCGCCGCCATTTTCCAGATCGTCGCCCGGAGCCAGACTGGTGGGCGAGGCCTGGTTGGTGTGGAGCAACTCCCATTCATCCGGCAGGCCATCGCCATCGGTGTCGTTAACGATAAATGAAAGGAGGGTGCCGGTGACCGGCGTGCTGGCAGAGTCGCCGTCGGTATAGGTATCGACCCGCCAGTAGTAGCTGCCGAGATCGGGCGCGTTGACGGTATGCGTGGTCAAGTTGAGCGCGGCATCCACCACCTTGACCAGACTGGCCGGGTCGGTGCCGAACCAGACATCGACGCGCACGTCGCTGCCGCTGGTGGGGGGCAGGTTGGTCCAGCTGAGATCCTGATCCCCGCCGATCACCCGCAGGTCGAAGGCCGGAGACGGCGCGCGCGGGCTGCTGGGCAGCAGCTCCAGCATGACGATTGAGGAACGGGAGGCATTCGATCCGCCGAAGGTCGCCGTCACCGTATCCAAGGTGGGCACCTGGAGGTAAGCCGAAGCGTGCGAGCCTGACCCGGCACCGCCGCGAAACAACTCCGTGAAGGGCGCATCGACCCCACTGATGGCATCGTTGCCTGAGGCATCGGAAAAGCCTGCAATCACCAGCGCATCCTCCGAGGTGGTGGTCAACGAGGTGGCAAAGGCCTGGGCGGCGGCATCCGCGCCCGCGCCATCAATGGTGCCGGTCAGCACGATGGCGGAGACGCCCAGCGAGTAGGCACTGGTATTGGTGGAGTTGATCAGGAGGGTTCCGGGGCCCACCGGATCATCGAGATAATAGACGCCCGCCCAAGCTGAAGCGTCTGCGCTGTGCTGGGCGGCGACCGGCGTCATCGCCTGCCCGCCGTAGAAGACCTCCACGTTGGCACCGGTTTGATCGCTCCCCTTCAGGCCCACCGCCACCACCAGCTTGCTGGCGGCCGTGAAGTCGAGCCCTCCCAGTTGCGCATCACTGACCGCCCAGGGATCGGAGCCACCCAGCGCGACCCCACCGCTGTCAACGATGGCAATCGGCGAGGCCTGAACCGCTCCGGAGAGCGCAGTAAATAAAAGAATCAAAAATAGATAAGGACGATACATCAGGAGAATGGGGCTTAAAGTAATGAACGGTGGCATGAAAAAGCCCTCCCCGAGTTAGGGAAGGGCTTTGAAAGATTTGTCGCTATTCCCTAGCGCAGCGCGAATTAGCGGCGACGGCGGAGGAAAACCAGTGAGCCGAGGGCACCGAGGAGCAGAATGGTGGAGGGCTCGGGGACGGCCGTGAACTCAGCGGCGACCATGTTTGGACGACTTGTTGAAGAGGTGAAGCTTGGAGTGGCCGTTCCGGCGCTGCTTATAGACTGGTATCCCGTACCATATGATGCGGAACCGTCATCCCCTGCGGCAACTAGATCATCACTATTTAAGAGTGTGGTCAGCGGGCTATCTACAGTAATAGCAGCATCAGCCGTGTCTCCGAAGGCCGCAACCATGAAGGAGCCGGCTGAGACAGCCAAGTCAAGTGTTGTGGCATCTCCATTATTGACGCTACCCACGCCAGTTGCAGTACCAGACAGCACCATGAGTGAAACTCCAGCGGAGTATCCCCCGTTTGTGAAGTCAAGGGTCCCCGCTCCAAAGCTGCTGACATTATCGAGATAATAAATACCAACCCAGCCAGATGAAGCTTGAATATTTTCAGTGGCCAAAGTCATATTTTGATCGTTGTAAGTCACTATAGAATCTGGTCCGTTATTGTCGCCTTCAAAGCCGATGGTGACGACGAGCTTATCACCACTGGAGACGTCCAGTCCTCCGATGGCGGCATCAGTAAGCGTGTCTGTGCCACTGGTGCTGTTAAGGACGGCAACAGCGCTGTCTTGGAGCACGATTGCGGCGTTTGCGAAACCCGCGGAAAGTGCCAGCGAGACTGTGAGTATGGTTATCTTTTTCATAATGTCTGGAGGTGTAGCGATTCGTAGTTTTTAGGTGATGATAGTTTTTGAAATGCCAGTCGGTCTTCACCTGCTGGTGTTATTAAGTTAACTATCACTATCAAAACAGACCTTTCCCATTCAACAAGCAGTTAAATACCTCAATTTAAGACATATCGTGAAAATAACAGGTTATTTCTGGCCATTTTCCCGATTTCTACGTTTTCACCCCGAGATAGCGCTTAGGGAAATAGCCGTTGGGCAGCTTGGCGAGCCGCCAACAATGTAGCAGACAAAGAGAAGCCACTCTGACGCATCGATTGAACCTCGGATTAACCTAAATTAAATGGTTCTTCGCTATTTTTAGTGGGTCAATAACTCAGTGCACCGAATTTCAACCACCCGCTTCCTCCTACACTGAAGCTACGGCGGACGAGTCGCTGGAGACACGGAGACACCGAGGAGGCTTGCTTATATGAGGCTGACGGAGTGCCGAGTAGGATTACTTATGGATTTCAATGTGCCGGTCTTGAAAGATGGAATCAAGCGCTTGGTTCTTTGAATCCGAGTTCACCACTCCTCCGTGTCTCCGTGCCTCCGTGGTAAAATTCCCCGTCCCTTACTCCCCATCCATACCTTATTTCCGAAATGTTTAAATGTTCCAGTTTTCATTGATCCACTAAAAATAGCGAAGAACCATGATTGAGAGTATGAGTAAGATTAGGAAGTGTGTCTATTCGGGGCTAAGTCCGTGCCATTCAGGTCATGGAGACTGCACTCATCCCAAACTCCGTGCCTTTGTGCCTCCGTGTGAAACTCTGCTCCTGTTGGCTCGGTGTTCAAAAACCCGCACGACGCCATTTCTACGTTTCCAAATCGAGGTAGAGCTTGGGGAAATAGCCGTCGAGCACCTTGGCGGGAAAGGCGATGCGGAGTATACTCTTGGGGCCCGGGCTCTCGATCAGGCCTTCCTCCAGCCCGAGTCGGATGATGCGGCGGCAGAAGGTTTCTTTGCGCCCGGTCAGCTCCTGCACACGAGCGCGGGGGAATTCGCCCTCATCCACCAGCGCACGCACCACCCGCATGAGGAATTCGGCATCCTTACCAAGGTGGGTCATCTCATAGCGGAAGAAGCGCTCGATGCGCTCACGCAAGTCGAACAGGCCCAGGCGCTCACTCATGAAGTCCACCTGGTCCAACATGGTTTCAAGAAAGAAAACACAGAAATCCGCCAATCCCCGATCGCTCAGATTGCCCCGTCCGTCACGATCTCCCCGGCGACTTTGATCGGCACCGTCCAGCGTATCGTAGTAGCGCTGGCGGTAGCGCGCCAATCCCCGGGAAAGACTCCACAACCCTCCGCTATCGAGACCATGACGAAACAGCATCGCCTGCGAATAGAGCCGCATGACGCGCCCATTGCCATCGCCGAAGGGGTGAATCCACCCGAGCCGGTGATGCGCCGCTGCGATCGCAATGAGCCGCTCGGTCTCCAGGATCGTCCGGCTACCGTAGAATTCGCAGAAACGGGTAAGGAAGGCAGGCAGGCTTTCAAAGTGCGGAGGCGTGTGCCGCCCCACATCCACCATGAAGCCGCGACATGCGCCGGGAACGATCTCGTAGGTCTCCCCGCTACGGGTCTTCGACACCCGCATGGATGCCGGCAGGCGCTCATAGAACTCCCGGTGCAGCCAAAGAATAAACTCCGGCTCGTAGATCGAGACGGTCGCATCCTGCAAGCGTTTCAGCATGAGGGATTCCACCTCAATGTGCGCATGGCTCAGCTTTTGATTGTCCCGTTTCACCGGATCTTTCGAGTAGTCCGCCTTCAGCGCCCGCTCAATCGCTCGCGGCTCCGTCTTATGCCCCTCGATCAGATTGGAGTAATAGCAGTTCATCCAGCGCAGCAGCATAGCCAGCTTCTCCCGAACGATGGGCGAATGCACCTGCCCCGACAGCCGACCGATCTTGCGTAGTAACTCCGCCGAGAGCCCCGACAGCTCCGCCCGCCTCTGCTGCGGCAACAAAGGCTCCATCGACGAAATGCGGGTGTAAACGTCCATATTAGAAAATTCTGCGCGGACCTTAAAGCGGATATTAAATTTGTATTAAATACTGATCATTAGTATTTTGCAATAATAATTCACTGAATTCGAAGCTAATATACGCGGATCTATACGCGGATTTTTTGCTCAGGCTTCAAATGCATAGCTGGTGAGTGCCTTCTTTCCTTTTTTGGTCAGCATCCCTGCCTCTAAGCCTGCTTTAAGGTCACGGCTCGCCGTTGCTGGAGAGATCGATTTGTAGAGCTTTAAGTAATCTTTTCCCGAGAATCTATTACGTCCAAAGTGAGCCTGGGCACGCTCCAGGCGTGTATTCGAATGCTGGATGATAATGAACCAGCAAAAGGCTGTGCCAAAAGCGCCCAATTCGTCCGTTTCCGTCCTCGAATGGATGAATAAACTCGAGTTCGTAGTGAAACACCGCGCTTTTGATTAGAGGGTGACTTGAATCGTTCGCACCCGGTTGGATTTCCGAAGATAGGGTTGAGCTTTAGGGTGCTCAGACTCTCCAGGCGCCCGAGCAAGCGCTCGATTGCCCCGATCTGCTCCAGCATTAAATTCGTGATTTTTAAAGGTGGTCTTAGCATGACGCCTGATAGTATCATTTGATACTATCATGGAGACTCAATGGGACGCGTTCTTACCCCCCAAATCGACATCACACAGTAGGTCAGCATCTTCGGCAAAAGAAAGAAAAAGACCCCTTAAACCAATGGGTGACTTTTTCTGGTAATATGGTTGATCTCATCGCCAATGACTCTGTGGCGTGTCCGCTTGCTTTCAGTCATGAGCTCAGGCCGAATGGCGGACGCCCCCGGGCAAGTTCGAAGCGACTAACAATCCAAAGCCGCAACGGCGCTCGCCATTCGGCCTGAGCTCATGGTCGAAGACAAGCGAGCACGCTACGAGTGCACCACCTCCCTACCTATTATTACCAGGAAAAGCCCGACGCTGGTATTACCCCGAGATAACGCTTTTTTAATAGACGCTGGGCACCTTGGCGAACATCCAACGTCCAACGCCGAACGTTGAATCTAAAAAGATAAGGAACTTGCCGGAGTCAGGACATTCTTGTCCTGAAATGCGCGACTGGACGAAACTTCCTATGCTTGCGGGCGGAAATGTCCGCACTCCGTATGTGCGCCATAATCCTAGATTCGTGTGGCGATAGAGTGACTGATTACAGGTTAATAGAGACGGTGCGGTCCTGCCAGGATACAGGTCGAAGCTTTTGAAAAAGGTATCAGTTCGTCACCTCGACCGCCACAAACAGCCGCTCTGGAATAACGGCACCGCCAATCGTGGCGGTCACGGTGATCACTCCCCCGATGGACCCGCTCTGAACGAAACTTACGGTGGTGGTGCCGGCGGTGTTGGCCTCGCCGTCGATGTAAAAGGTGCTCAAGTCGGTGGACCAACGGTAGGTGGCGGTCAGATCATCGGCCGGGCTGGCGTTCAGGGGGTGCGTGAAGCTGAAAGTATTGGCTCCGGGGTCGACGGTGCCCGTGACGAGGCCCTGCGAAAAGGCACCGGGCTCGGTGCCGAAGAAGTTCTCGATCAGGTTGGCAATGCCGTCGCCGTCCGGATCGTCCGTTACGCCGGTCTGGCCGTGGACGCCCGGTTGGGCCGCGATCCACTCGGCGAAGGTATTGGTGCTCGCGGTCGATGCGGCGGGGAACTCAGCACCTGCGGTGCTGGGCCGGCTGCCGGACACCTCGAAGCTTGCGGTGTAGGCACCGGCAGTGGGCACCTCCTGATAGCCGTGGACATGACCGCCCGATCCGAAATTGCCGCTGCCTAATTCGACCAGTGGAGCGACCACTGTGTTGTCCGAACTGGAGCCGTCGGAACTACCGGCCACCACCACGGAGCCTGCCGCAATGTCGAGGTTGACAAAATCCTGGGTGACGGAGCTGGTGGTGGCCCCGACCCCGGCTGCCGTACCGGAAAGCACGACGGCAGACACGGCCAGCGAGTAGCCGGGATCCTCGACCACGATCGGGCCCACGCCGACTGCGGCGGGGTCGTCGAGATAGTAAATGCCGACCCATCCCCAGGAATTATCAGCTGTTCCGGCAGTGCCAACGGCCAAGGTCATCGCCGTGCCATTGTAGGTAACGGTCCCGGCCTGATTGTCCGGCGAAAGATTCGAGCCCTTAACGCCGACCGTCACCACCAACTTGGACGCGCCCGTGAAATCGAGATTGCTCAGTTCGGCATCAGTGACGGGTGAATCGTCGTTGTTGAGGTTAAAACCGGTGTCCAGCACCTGGACCTCATCCGGCACGGTCGGCGTGGCCGAGGCGGTCGGGGAGTAGGCGGTTTCGTTCAGGTCCGGTGCCGAGTCGCGGGCTTTCACCCTGTAGCTGTAAGTAAGGTCGGTGGTCAGGCCGGTGTCGGTATAGGTGGTGCCTGTCTGCCAGCCGCTGTCGTTGCCACCGGGATTGCCCGAGGTTTCCTCAAAGTAGTATTCGACGCCGCTCTCGTCGCTGGCGGTGGCGGCGATCATCTCGATCGAACTGCCGCCGGTGACAAAGGGCGCGGTGGCAAAGGCCATGGGGTTGGGCGTCGGCGGGGTGGTGTCGGGCGCATCGGTGGTCGCGGCGAGCGTGCTCGATTCGCCGCCGGTGTTGTTCCCCGAACTCAGGTCGCGGGTGCGCACCCGGTAGCTGTATGCGGTCTCGGGCGTGAGGCCGGTATCGATGTAGGTCGGACTAGCCTGCCAGCCGCTGTCATGACCGCCACCGGCCACCGCCTCGAAGAAATACGCCACCCCGTTGATGTCGAGCGCGGTGGTGGCGGACATCGTGATGGACGTCTCACCCAGCGCGAGCGGAACCTGATCCCAGGCGGCGGGGTCGGGGTCCGGTGGGGTGAGGTCGGGGCCGGCCACCGCGCTCGCTTCCGCCGACCAGTTGCCTGCGTTGCCTAAGGCATCGCGGGTCTTGACGCGGTAAGTGTAGCTCTGGCCGTCGGTCAGTCCGTCGTTGCTCCAGCGGGTCGCAGTGATCCACCCGCTGCTATTGCCGTTGGAGATGTTTTCGAAGAAATATTCCACCGGACCGGCAAAATCCTCGGCGGTGGTGGCGACCATGGCAATCGTGCCGGTGCCCGCAGGACTGGGTGGGATTAGAAAGCTGGATGGATTGGGAAGCGGCGAATCATTATCCTGTTCAAGCATGGAGAAGCGGAAATACAGCGTTCTCCGATAGTCCCCGTTCGGTCGGTTCGGTTCGCCCTGCGGGCCCATCAACGGCGCGTCGACGACCGAGATCTTGTTGCTCTGCGGGGCGATACCGTCGAGGAATGAAATGTCGCCTTTCGGAAAGGCCGGATCCACGCCGCGGTTGTCCCCAGCGGCGTAGTCCGCGCTGAAGTTGCGGAAGAAGAGCGACTCGTCATCGGCCACGAAAGTGAAGTCGCCCTCATCGGTGTGCAGCACCACCCAGCGGACGTCGGCGTGGTAGCCCTTGAACTCAGGATACTCGTAGGGGTCCACGCTCTCGGGGTAGCCCGTGGCGGTCTGGTTGTAGTCTTTGTTCCAGACGTCCCAGCTGCCGCCTTTGAGGCGGTTTTTCCAGACCCGGAAGGGGCCGCGGCCCAGCCAGGTCATCGAGTTCACCTTGGACTCGGGATAATCGAAGCTGATTCCCATGAAAGGCACTTCGCCCGTCAGGTGATAGTGGTAGTCGAGCTTCAGCCAACCCCCCGGCAGCATCGTCCATTTGGCCGATCGCATGTCGCCGCTGTAGCTCACCTCGACGACATGATTCGCACCCTCGGCAAAATGCTGGATTTGTTCGAAGGTCTGAGTACCGGTCACCAAAACCGGACCATTCCCGAACGAGAGGATCTGGCCGTCGCGGGTGACTTCGACGAGTCGGCCATCACCGGTATCAAAGGCCACCTCGACGCCCCCGGAGACCAGCACGATGTGGCCGGCTTCTTCGCGCACCGTCACTGTTTCGTTGCCCGCTTGCACGATCTCGGTGCGGCGCTCAACCGCCGTGCCGGTCACCCAGGTCCAGGTCCAGAGATCGCGCCCATGCGGATCGATGGCGGTGAGGTGGAGCGCGTCCGAGTCCTGCCAGTTGGTCGGCAAATTGAGATCGAGCCAGCCGCGGGAAAAGTCCGGATTCGTCCCCGGCGGAATCGAGGGCGCGACAGCGGTGCCATGGTGGTCCACCACGTGACCCGACTCAACGCTAGCCGGCCCGCGGAAGCTCACCAATTCCCAGTTGAAGCTACACTGGTTGGCATTGGTAAAGTTGTAGCGGTTCTCGATTTCGATGCGCCCGTCGAAAAGCTCCGGCAACTCCCGCATCTCAATATGGATGGGCGAAAAGAGCTCGCGAATGGTATAAAAGCTGCCCTCCCGTTCGCGATAGGGGCCCACCATGCCGTCAGGTGCCATATTCCCACGGGTATCCAGGCGTCCGCCCAGATGGTAGCGGCGAATCCCCTCGTCCAACAGTGCCCAGACAAAGAGGCCCTGGGTCAGCGGCGCATCCATCATCAGCCGCCAACGGTCCTCCAATCCAGCCCCGCCGCCACCGTCGTAGAGCCCATGCGCCAGCTCGGTGGCGATGTAAATTTCCTCTTCCTGGATAATTTCCTGGATGCCGGTGTAGGGCTCGTAGTGATCGGTGATGATGCCATCGACGGGGTCACGCCCGTGGCGGGCGTAAACCACCGGGCGCTGCTGGATATCGGCTTCCTTAAAATAGGGATCGAGCTGCGGGTTATGTCCGCCTTCGTTACCGTTAGACCAAAGGATCACGCTCGGGCTGTTGACGTCGCGACGAATCATCGCGCGGACGAGCGGGATGCCGGTCGCGGTCGGCAGCAGATTCTGGCAGCTGGCCAGTTCCTCCAGCACGTAGATGCCCAGTTCATCGCAGAGCTCGATAAAGCGCTTGTCCGGCGGGTAATGCCCGGCACGGACCGCATTCATATTCATCTCTTTCATCCGCTCGATATCCAACCGGTCCACGGCTTCGCTGACTGTCTTGCCGCTGTCCGGCCACATGGTGTGGCGGTTCACACCCTTGATGATGACCTTCTCGCCATTGACGAAGAAGCCTTCGCCCGGGCGCACTTCAACCGTGCGGAAACCGAAGCGTTCACGCAGGGTGTGGGCGGCTTGTCCGCCCACTTCGAGCTGGAGTTCAAGGTGGTGAAGATTGGGAAATTCCGCACTCCATAAGAGCGGGTCGGCAAACTGCCCGTTGAGTTCCACCATTTCCTGACCAGCAACCAGATCGACCACGATCGGCTGGCCAACAGATTCGCCGTCAGCATTGATCACTTGTGCGGTGATGCGTCCAGCTTGCTGGATGCCCTGCAATTCAAGCTCGGCCCGCAGACTACCGTCGGCCCGCGCGTCAATCGCACAGTAGTCGATGGAGGCCGTCGGTTTGGCCTGCAGATAGACCGGGCGATAGATCCCGCCGTAGCGCCAGTAGTCGCCACCCTCGGCTGCGACCAGTCCGGGATGATTCGGGGAGTCGTTATCGACATGCACTTCGAGCAGGTTCACGCCGGTGTAGTCAAGTTGGTCGGTCACGTCGTAACTGAAGCGGTAGAAGCCGCCGGCGTGGGGTGCGCTGGCAAGCGCTTGGCCATTGACGTATACGGAAGTCTCCACGGCCACGCCCTCGAACACAATCTCGACCCGGCGCTGGCCTTCCCACGCCTCCGGCACGCGGAACTTGTAGTTGTAGCTGCCCTTCTCGCCCGAATCTTCGTCGTAATACGTCAGACGCCCGTAGCCGTGCATCTCCCAGCACGAGGGCACCGGCAACCGATTCCATTGCTGCACCTTACCCCATTTGGTCACGTAGAAATCCCAGTCCACCGTGTTGTCCTTGTCGGTGCCGGAGAGATACTGCACCCAGGTTTCGGTGGGTGCGACCGACGCAATCGAAGCAGGTCCAACTTCCGACAAGTATTCGTGGTTGTTGAAACCTTGCAGCGGTTGGCCCCAGTCGTGGCTCTGCAGGATTGGATCGCCCACCGGAGGCTCCTCCGACGATCCGGCGGGGAAGCAGACGGCCAGGGTGACTGTGTTTTCCCCCGATTCGGAATCGTCGAAGCGGGCCGTCACCTCGCCCGGGTCATTCACCAGTCGGTAGCCGGCACCGTGACTGGCGGAGCCGACCTCGGCATTGATCAGCTGCTGAAGCGAGTCAGGGGATTGCGAGCCCGACCCACCATTGAAGATGTTGGCAAATAGCACCAACGAACTCGGTATCGTGGTCGTCAATGAAACCTCATTTTGCCCGATCACCGCCTCCGTGGTGCCCACTCCATCCGTCGTGCCGGAGAGCGCCAGCAACGAAACACCGATTCCGAAGCGACCGCTATCACCGAATTCGATCCGCAGGTCGCCGGACGCCGGCGGATTATCGAGGTAGTAGATGGCCGCGTGGTGACGCTCGGCCGGTGAGTTGGCACGGACCGCCGGCCGCAGTGCCTGTCCGCCGTAGGTGACGGCGGTCACTGCGACCACCCCCCCGGCTTCCGAAGAGCAGGCCACCACCAGCTTATCCGAGCCGCCGGGTGCAAAGCCATCCAGCGGTCCACCAGCACCGCCCGGCAGCAGATAGCTGCTACTGCGCGCGGAGAGCACCGTCCCGGTTGGCACAAAGGCCTGGTCGACCACCACGCTGGCAGACGCGGCGAATGTCAGGGAGGCAAAGAAGACCACCCCCGCCCAACAGCGAAGATAAGAGCGGATATGTATAAACATGAGGAGTAATGTCATCATTTTGAATGATGGTAGAATTTGAAATGCCAGCCAGCCTTCACCTGCTGGTTTTGTTATGATAACTATTATCAAAACATACCTTTCCCATTGAACAACCAGTTAAACACCTCAATTTAAGACGTTTGGGTATAATTATAGTTTAAATCTGGCCAAAACGAGATATTTCGCTCACTTTCACCTTGATCGTCGGTGCGAAACAAGCCGATCCACCCCCTTCTGTTATGGACACAAAGCCTAATGTAACGACCGAACCGGATCGCCGCGAGCGCAAGCGGGTGCTGTTGCTGCTGGGCTGGATGGCTCGTCAGACCGAGGCGGGCATCGTTCGTTACGCCCGCGAGGCTGGCTGGTCGTTGAACCTGCAAACCATGCGGACAGGGGCGCTGCCGGAGCCGGAGGGAATTGACGGAGTGCTTTGCCTGCTCGGTGGTGTGGGCAGCCGGGAGGATATGGTGGAGTTTGCCAGGCAGGTTACGGTGCCGATTGTCGACCTTCACTCGGACGCTGCGGCGACCGTTCCGGCCGCCCGGGTCTTGATGAACAACCATAAGATTGGCCGGATGGCGGCCGATCATTTTCATGAGCGCCGTTTCAGCCATTGCCTGTATGCCTGCAAAAGCCTGGTGGACCACTCGGCACGCGACCGCTGGCATGGCTTTTCCGCGAGATTAAAGGAGCATGGCATCGAGAGCGATGCCATGGAGTGTTTTCCCGGTGCCGGAGGCGGGGCGGAGAAGCTTTCACAGCGGCAAACCGTGGAACGGCTAAAATCAGCCATCGGCGAAGCGGAATACCCGCTGGGGATCTTTGCGGAAAACGACGATTTTGCGGTTTTTGTGATCGAGGCCTGTGAGAAACTCGGGGTCCGGGTGCCTGAAGAGGTTGCGCTGCTGGGCTGTGGCAACCACGCGTTAATCGTAGATTTCAGCCCGGTCGCCCTGTCCAGTATTGAACAGAATTTTACCAGCCGCGCCTACCAGGCCGCGCAGCTGCTCGACCGACTGATGGCGGGCGAGCCCGCACCCAAGGAGCCGATTGTGGTCGAACCAGGGGAAGTGGTGACACGGCGCAGCACCGACATACTGGCGGTCAAAGACCGGCGGGTCGCGCGGGCCGTCGATTGGATCCGCCGCAATTATGCGGAGGACTGGCTCGATACACCCGGCGTGGCCAAGTTCTGCGGGCTATCAACCCGCACCTTGACCCGACTTTTCAACAAGCACCTCGGCTGGAGCGTCGCGGATGAAATCAGGCAAACCCGCATCCGCCAAGCCTGCCAACTGCTGGAAAAAACCGAACTCACCTTCTCCGAAATCGCGGAAAAAGTCGGCTTTGCCAGCCTGCAGCATTTCCGCCGGAATTTTTTACAGACGACTAAAATCTCGCCGCGGGAGTGGCGGGAGCAGCGTAGCCGACCGTGTGCTCTTTAGATCGTTGTCCTGAGGAAACTGGATATTCTTTGGTGAAAGAGGATCCGCTAATTGCGCGAAAACCCATAGGGCTTTTCTGTAAG
>Ga0306899_1000875_pt1 | contig 13095 bp, 3 predicted proteins | sample AntRauMFilla3764_FD_190407 | JGI IMG/M metagenome (GOLD analysis project Ga0306899, IMG submission 190407) | Saline lake microbial communities from Rauer Islands, Antarctica - Metagenome Filla 3 #764 (v2) (version 2) | ecosystem: Environmental > Aquatic > Non-marine Saline and Alkaline > Saline ... | reverse complement strand
TCACCGAAGGCACGCTCTTCTTTGTCGACGAGGGGGATGAGGGGCCGGATACGGCGATTGTTTCCGTGGACGAGACGACCTTGACCGAGCCGCTCTATCGCTTCGTTTGCGAGCGGCGGAATCCGGCCGTTGAGTGGGCTGAGTTCCTGATCGACGGCACCACCATTCGGCGCGTCTACTTTGGCGATTCCAATACGGTCACCCTGCTGACTCCCGACTTTACTTTGGGTAAAAACCCGTCACGCAACTTCGCCTGCCGGGTCGGCGGAGCGGGCTATGAGTCCGTTCCCTCCAGCAACTACTTCCGCGCAACGCCCCCTCAGTTGAATTCCGGGCAAGCCTTCCAGATCGGATTCATCGCGGATGCGACCTTCGCATCGACGCCCGCAACAGGCCCCGGCAGTTCGCACATATCGAGCGATCCGGCCACTGGCGAAATCAATTGCCCGGAACTGCTTCTCTCGCTCACCCCAGATACGAAGGAATATAAAGTTTATCGCCGGATCGACGGTGGGCGTGACGTTCTGATCGGGCAAGGCACTCAGGAAGCCGTGATCTTTCGTCCGTTCGAAGGAGAGGGAGAGGGTGAGGGTGAGGGTGAGGCCCTGGGCGGGCAGGACACCGGGGACGGCGATATCAACCCCTTAGCGTTCTTTCGGGATTGCTCAATGCCGGCAACCGGAGCCGCCCTGTGCTACTTCGTGCAGGCTTTTGACGAACACGGCAATCCGAGTGTCATTTCCGAAACGGTTTGTTTCCAGAGCCAACCGACCCAGCCCTTGCCGGTTCCCATGCTTAGCCGTATCGAACCGGTGGAGGACGTCGGAGCGAAGGCACGGCTGGAGTGGTTTTGCAGCCCCTATGGGGTCGAGCGTTTCGAAATACTGATTGCTCCTGTGGGCCAGTTGAAAAACCCGGCGGGGGATGACCTCTCTGGCAACCTGTCGTCTGATCAGAGCGGTATCACGGTTCCGGGTCTGGGCGATGAGAGCTTTGCTGTGGCCCAGACCGGCCGGGTCGAAGGCAACTTCCCGGCGGTTGACGGAGGCTCTCAGTTCTCTGTGGATTTAAACGTGGTTGAAGGCGTGCGCTATCGTATTGCAGTCCGGGCGGTCGGAGAGGGTAGCTTCGACCAGCGTTCGACGGGCGGCGTCAGTAACCTGCGTGAATTCGCCTGGTCCGCACCAACGGCGACACCGCCGGGTCCGGAAGTGCCCTGGCCGGAACGCGGGGTGCCCAACGTCGAGCCGAATGGTTCCCGGATCAGTGCGCGTCTGTTTATTCAGCAAGGTGCCTACCAAGGCGTGTTGCCCGACTATTCGGTGGGAATTCAAGTCGGTGAATATGAATTTCGGAACGGCGGCGACCCGGTGGTCTATGACACGTTGCAGGCTCCTTACATTATTCCCGGCGACGATCCGCACAGCTACCTGTTCCGCAGCTATGACGTCAGCTCCTCCGAAGGAACTGACGAGACCGAATACTCGCCGCTCCCCTGCGTTCTCTACCGCTACCAGGTGCCGAGCGAAGATTTCCCGAATCCGAGCGGTGCGGTGGTTCAAGTCTCGCCGCTGATTCGCGAGATCGCCTGGGAGCGGGATTACGGTGGCTTCGATGGGTCATTCAACGCGATCCACGATAATTTCCTTCGGGCCTGGCAGCTGGAGTCGTCCCTCAGTAGCGGAGCCACGCACGGTATCTATATTCTGGATACGCAGCCGGTTCTGGCGGGCGCGAGTTATCGCTACCTCCTGGTCCGCTTCGGTCCGGATGGCGAAATCGACCGGATCATCCCCACGAGAACCATTCTAATCACTTCTCCGAGCTCATGATGTTTTCGCGCAAAATTCTCTCCGCTGCCATTTGCTTTGCCTTGTTCGCGCCGCTCGCGAACCTCTCGGCTTCGGGCTTCGTCCGGGTCACTGCGGGCGGGTTTACCACTACGGTGGATCTCAACGGTGACGGCTTCGACGATCCGGTGGTGGCCGATGCGGCGACCGGTCAGCTACGCTTTGCGTTGCAGGATTCGAGCGGCAATCTGATGTGGCTGCCAGCGGTGCAAACGGGTCTGCCTTCGGTGGACGGACTGGCCAGCGGAGATTTTCTGACGGAGGACCTTGAGGGGGTCGCGCTGAGTTCGACCAGTGGGAACCGTGTGGTCTTCGCTGAGTTATCTGGTACATCGTCGATTCGTCTGGAAACGGCTTTTCCCGAACAAATGATCGGACCGACGGTCTTGGGCGGAATTGAAGTCGGTGCCAGCGGGAGTTATTCCGATTCGGGGCTTATGGACTTGTTTCTGGTGTCGTCGAAGAACTACGACGATGGCTATGAAACTCCATTGAGTTTGGGATCGGTCGTGAATTCGGCTCAGGAGCGTCCGGTGTTGCCGCTCGATGACTTCGAGCCTGAACTCACCTCGCCGGTTTCCCGGCCGAACCGGGTCGAACTGAGCGACAGCCGTGGAGCCTTCCTCGCGTTCCATTTGGAATCGGACGCTCAGAGCTTTCTTTATTTCGTGCCGTCACCGGTTGAGTCATTAACACCCGAAGTCCTTCTGCCTCACGAAACGGCCGTGAAGTATACGGTCGGGGATTTTTCGACCGAGACAGGATCGCTGATCCTGACATGGGGCGCGGCGCAGCCCTCCCTGAATCGCTATTTTATAAACGACGAAATACCGGCCTCCCTAACTACCAAGGAACTGGAGCCAGTCGTAATGGATGACCTCGTCGATGAGGTCATCGTTCTCCAATCCGGTCCCGGTGGACGGATTCTGGTGACATATCAGGGTGGTGGAGAGGCCGAAATTTATGAGATCGACGATGAATTCAACCTGCAACTGCTCGAACAGTTGGTCTTTCCCCAAGCGGGCCTTCTACAAGGAGCCCTTTCGCTGGGAAACGGAAATTTCCTGACACTTGAAGGCGACGGAACTGATAGCGCTTCGGATTTTGCCGTTTATGCAGACGATGGAGGCGGCTACGCCGTCATCCAAAGCGGCGATTTGCCGGACCTGACAAACACGGGAACCGATGGCCGCGCGACGGTGTTTCTCTTCGAGGAGGAACCTTTCCTTAGCGACAGTCCGGGCTTGGTCGCCCGCTACGAGGTGGGCGATTGGAGCGTGGAGGCCGCTTTGAAAAATGGCGACCTATTGGTCGAAACGCGCGGCTTCGTGGATTCCGAGAGCGGTTTGGCCGAAGAAGGGAGTGAAACGCTCCCTGGGTATCCCGAGAGCGCCAACTATGTCTTGACCAACGATACGGGCGAGTTCGACCTGTCGGTCTTTGGTTTGGATCGCGAGTCTGAGGGAGGGCGTACGTTCGATTTGGACATTGAACCGGCCTCGGGGACCTACGGAACTTCGATCAAACTGGCCTTCGAGACGAATTTGACGAAAGCGGCGATTTTTTGGCGGACTGCTTCGCCCTCGGGGCAATGGAACCGTTACGATGCGTCCACCCCGCCGATCCTCTACCGGGATGCGGAGATTAACGCGTATGCGGAAAGCGCTTCCGGTGAGCGAACGCCGATCCAAACAGCGACCTATCGTTTTGAGATCGCCGATCCGGGGCAGGATAGCGATGGCGATGGGGTGCCGGATTTTGTCGAGCTCTACTATGGGCTGGACCCGCTCACGAGCGGAACGGATGGCGATGGCGATGGTGCGACGGATCTACAGGAAATTCTGGCGGGCACGGATCCCGCATCCGCGACTTCGACACCGGCTGTGTTGAATGCCGTACCCACTTCGGTGACTTGGAATGCCGAATTGATCCCCAGGGCTTACGATCCCGGTGCATTCCCGGAGGCAGTGGGACGGGAAGTTGCGATCGGCACGGGCCTGTGGCTGCATGCCTTGTCCGGCGCGCAGGAGGCTTCCGGGCTCACTGCGACGAATGGCTCGAATATCTCCTTTGTGGCGTCGGAGGTTCCTTATGACTCGCAGTTACCTCTCAAAGTCGCGTCGACGCAGGCGCGCTTCGGGCTGAATGGTTTGGGCACCTCGGACCAGTCCGGTCGCGAGCTGGTGGCTCTGGTGAAGCCACCTGAATTATCGCCGCTCGCATTGGATTCCTTTACTTACACTGGCGGCACTTTGGCAGAGGAAGTCGCGGATTGGCGCTCTCAGATGAGCGCCTATGTGGGATCGCTGGAAACGGTCGACGCGTCGCATCCGTTCGAGCCCCAGGATACATTGATCTTCGCACTCTTCGAAGCCGTTGTCGGGAAGGCTCTTTTTGATCGGGGGCTGGTTGCCTCCGTGCAGGTGGACTTGGCTCCGTTCCGTCTGTATGGTGCCGACCGCGAAGCGGTGACCCCACCGATGTTGCGTTCCTTGAAGTCGGCCGGACCGGCGGGTGAAACAGCTTATCGCCTGGATTCCCTTTATGCTGCAATCAGCGAAGCAATCGAAACAAGTGAAGCATCGGAAATATCCGCGTTGATTGATTTGAATACCGTCATCTATCAAGCGTCAGTTGAAGCCGCCCCGGATGCTGGACTTCCGTATCCTTTGGATGCTCTTCGCTTTTTCCTCGCGAACGGCGAGTTACCCGAAGCTTACGACGAAGTGACGCCCGACGCCACCACGCTCGGGCAGGCCGAAAGCGGAGCGGAGCAGATCCTCGGGAACGTTCCCGCTCGTCCGCAGTCCAGTTTTACGCTGGAGGTGGACAACAGCCTGGACACCGGCGGATGCACCACTTTGGAACGCGTGGGATTCGGCACCAGTGTCAGTCTCTTTGATGCCTCCGGCTTGCCCTATCGCTTCTCTGAAGGCGCGGGTTTGACCGATGGCTCGCGACTGTCCGTACAGGGCTATACCGATCTGGACTCCGGGGATTGCCCGGGCCAAGCGATCGAAGTCATCTCCATCGTCCTCGACTTTATGGTTACGCCCTCCAGCGCGGATGCGGACGGGAACCTCCTCGATGACGATTGGGAGCGCTATTTCTTCGGTTCGCCCGGAGTCGATCCGTATGACGATGCCAGCGGTAACGGCTACAGCAACCTCCAGCAGATGCTGGAGGGCACAGACCCATTGAATGGTGGGGCGCTCGACGTACCGATAATGGACCTGTCACCACCCGGGCTCGAAACACAGACCCTGACCAACGGCACGATTCGTGTGGAATGGTCTTGGCCTAGCGCCTACGACGACCAAATCGATTTCATCATCCGTAAGAGTTCTACTTTGGAAAGCTTCGGGAATTCGGCCCTCACGCCGGTTTATCAAGGCGGCGGTGCCTGGGCCGTGGATATCGACCCTGCAACTTACGGCGATAAACAGTTTTTCCGGGCAATCTTGAGGCTGAGGTAGCGTAAGATACGATTGGAGCGTTGCGGCTGAACCGGGTTTTCCGCGGATTAGGGCGCGATTCGTATACTATTTTTCATCCGATTGACCCTCGATGCTGCGACAGGCCGATACATCAATAACGCTATCGCCTTGGTTCGCTTCTTATCGGTCGTCTTTCCAGTATAACCCCCTCTAAAGTCAGAGTGCTTTCGAGCACAAAAATAACGCTTTGGTTTGAAAATTAAAAAAACCACTCTCTAGTTAGAACCTATGAAAAAACGACTAATCCTCCTTCTCGCATTTCTTTTCTCTTTGAGCCTTAACGCTGCGGTCGAGACCGGTGCCACCGCTCCTGGCTTCACGTTAAAGGACACCTCCGGCACCGAGCACAGCTTGTCCGATTTCGAGGGCAAATATGTCGTGCTCGAATGGACTAACCACGGCTGCCCCTTTGTGGCGAAGTATTACAGAGAGGGCCACATGCAGGCCCTGCAGGAAAAGATGACCGAAAAGGGCGTCATCTGGTTGTCCATGAATTCGAATGCAGCGGGCAAGCAAGGCCATGTGACACCTGAGCAAGGCCAGGAATTGATTGCGGACAAGGGCATTGAGGCCACGGCCATGCTGCTCGATACTGACGGCAACGTAGGGCGTGCTTATGATGCCCGCGTGACGCCGCACATGTATTTGATCGATCCGGAAGGTAAGCTGATTTATCAAGGGGCGATTGACAGCATTGCATCGACCAAGGTTAGCGACATCGATAAGGCTGAAAGCTACGTCATGTCCGCCTACAAGGCCCACACAAACGGCAAGCCTGTCGCATCGCCCACAACCAAGCCCTACGGCTGCGGCGTAAAGTATTAGCAGCCTATTTCTTCCGGCAAACCTTGGCAGAACTTGAAGCGAAGAATTGAAGTCGCTTGGACAGGAATTTAAGCTCCATCTCGGTCTTCACATCCTGCCATTTTGGCAACTTCACGGTCAACAGATCATAAAATGCTCGGCTGTGGTTATTGTGGGTTACTTTGATCACCTTTCACCAGCGATTTTATAGTTTCCGTCCTCAATTGTGATGACTTGCTGCTCTATCATTTGACTGAGGGCAACTTCGCAAACGTGGGCGGTGCTCTGGGTAACTCGGTTGAAACCGAAACTGCGGGCGATTTCAGCGGCGAGTCCATCCGCTGGAAAGCTGATGTATTTATCCAAAATGTCGAAGGCTGCGTTGGTGAGCTCTTCCATGGGGACGTCATCAAACTTTCTGATCTCTCTATCCGCGACGCGGTAGTTTTTATATTCGGCGGGTTCGATGGTTTCTGGCCAGTAAGTTGCCCCAGTTTGTTTGGCCGAGCATTGGTTTAAGTTTTCTTCGAAAATCTTTTTAATTTTGGAGGCGACCCGGTTGAAGCCCCACTCTTGAGCGACTCGGCGGGTAATTAGATCGGCAGTGATGGGGCCTTCATCTTCGATGATTCGGTTGATCTGGACTTGAATGATCGGGTGGCTGCTGGGCTCGTAGAATATATCGGCGGGGCCGTGCGGGATGAGGGTAATTTCGGGGTAATTCTGCTTGCGGGCGTTGGCCGTGGGTGTGCTGTTGTTGGCTACGTCGGAGGGGAGCTGGAAGCTCCCGCTACTTTTTTCGTTGCCCGTTGGTGGGCTGATGTTGGCTGCGTAGGTGACTTGCTGTTCGACCTCAACGGGCTGAACTGGAATCAAGGGCTCCGTGGGTGAGTCTTCTTGGATCGGCTTGTGGAGTGCGGCTTCGACTGCGGCGATGAGGTCTTCTTTGGCGTTTTTTGAACTGCGCCACCAATCCGTTGACCAAATACGGTAGATCGTCCAACCGAGGCCTTCGAGGACGGCTTGGCGGAGGCGATCACGATCGCGTGCAGTGGCGGCACGATGGTAAGTGGCTCCGTCGCACTCGATGCCTATCAGGTAGTGGCCGGGAGAATCGGGGTGCACGATGGCAAGATCCACTCGGTAGCCGGAGCAACCGATTTGGGTATGCACGGTATAGCCTTTGCGCCGAAGGAACTCGGCGACTTCTTTTTCAAAGATTGAGTCGTAGTCTTCAGTATGGGCGGATTCGATATTAGCGGCGATGGCGGCGGGGCCGCGTTCGGCATACTCCAAATAGGACTTCAGGTGGGCGGCACCGGTAGCCCGAGTGCGTGAAAGATCGATCTGCTCACTGCGGAGCGTGGAAAAGATCATGACCTCGTGCTTCGCACGGGTGACGGCCACATTGAGACGCCGCTCGCCGCCGTCTCGATTGAGAGGGCCGAAGTTCATGGAGAGTTTGCCCGCCTGATCGGGGCCGTAGCAGATAGAGAAGAGGATCAAATCTCGTTCATCGCCTTGAACGTTCTCCAAATTCTTAACAAACACGGGTTCGTTAATATCCTCTCCGAAATGTGACTCGATCTCGGGGTGTTCCCGGCGTGCTTCGTCGAGCTTGTCCATGATCAGGCTTTGCTGTGCCTGGCTGAAGGTGACAATGCCAATGGATCGCTTGGCTTGGTCGGGATCGGTCAGGCGACGGATGACCTCTTTCTTAATGGCTTCGGCTTCGGCAGGGTTGGTGCGCGACTTACCCTTGTCGTAGTAGCCGTCTGGCACGGGGACGAGGCTGACGCCGACATCTTCGGAGTGTGGAGAGGGGAAGGTGTGCAATTCGTTGCCGTAGTAATGATAATTGGAGAAGGCAATGAGGCCTTCCTTACGGCTTCGGTAGTGCCAATTCAGGTTATATTCTTTGAGGCCCGAGCCCATGCACTCGTCGAGAATGCTTTCGAGGTCTTCTGTTTGATTTTCGACGTAAACTCCGTCGTCACTATCGGCACGGCTAAAGAAATTCGTCGGTGGCAACTGTTTCGGGTCTCCCACCACGATGAGCTGCTTGCCTCGGGCAATGGCTCCGATGGCGTCCCACACCGGGATTTGTGAGGCTTCGTCAAATACGACAATGTCGAATTCGGTCTGCTCGGCATCCAGATACTGAGCGACAGAGAGCGGGCTCATCAAGAAGCATGGCTTCAAGTAGGGGGCAATGCCGGGTGCTTCGGCCAGGAGTTTACGAACAGGCTTGTGGCGGCGGCGTTTGACCATTTCGCGTTGGATCATGCCAAGCTCGGTATCGCGGCGGCATTCTTCGCCACGGGCACTGGGTAGGCGGGCGGCTAGACGGGCGGCAACGATTTGTCCGGTCAAGTTGGTATACTTTTCATCGAAGTCCTTGAAGGCGTCGATGCGTTTCTGGTGCTCCTCGCCGTAGAAATCCCGAAGTAATGGAGAGAGCGTGAGCAGGCGTTTTAAGAAGGTGCTATGGTAGGCATAGTCGAAAGCCTTTCTGTAGTCATCCAGTTGCAGGTCTCCGTTTCGGTGTGCTTCCAGTAGGGGCGATAAGCCGGAGGCCTTGGCTCGCTTGTAAGCGTCTTGCCAGCGGCACCACGAAGATAGGTATTCTTTGTTGGCCTCTAAATTTTGACAGAATGCCTCGGTCCGATTGAGGAAGTCAGCCCTCGGGGCGGTCGCTTCGATTCCGAGTAATGCATCTAAGCTCTGCTTGGAATGGGACCATGCACTCCATGCTACGGAATAGTTGCTAAATAGATCACAGAGAGAACCGCCTTCTTGGAGGAATTCAGAGCCCGCGCTTAAGAGATCGCCGATTTTGGAACGAAGCTGAATGAGTCGATCCACGGAATCGCCTGCGAGCGATTTGACTGCCGAATGTAGGATATCTCCGTATTCGAGCAGTTGTGTGAGCGAATCCCAGTTGGCTTCGCCATGATTCCAATAGGCGGTGCCGAAGTGAGCGGTGGCTTCGTCCTTGGCGATATCGAGGACTTTTTGTTCCTTTTTCAGTAAACTTGCGTTTTGAAAGAATACAGGTGCGTCGGAAGCTGCCCACTTTGGGGTGCCGGGGGTGCGTGCCTGACGGACTGGCTTGAGGAGTCCACGGAGTTTCAAGCCTTTGAATAGGCCACCTTTCTCGATAATGGTTTTGTAATTCATTTCCATCGTCGCGGTGTCCATCTGATGGAGTGCTTCGAGATTGAATCCATCGAGTCTGCTGATGGCCGCATCCCGAGAAATACCACTGGCAACCCACTGCTCCGCCTGGGGCTTGAAAGAGACAGTCCAGTTTGGCTCGTTAATAAAGCCTACTGGGAGTGGCGGTGCGCCTCGCAGTTCAGATGTCAGGCTGGCCACGATTGTGAGTATTTCTTCGGTCTCGGCCTCGCAGGGAAGTCCTAACTTTTCGGCCACCTCATTCCAAATCGGGCGAAAGTCTTTGCTCTGCGTGAGGAGTTCTTTGCAGAGTGTATCTACGGAATTCTCCCATTCTGGAGTCCACTCACTGGCGGTAATGTTGTGCAGTGCCTCTTTGGCGGCTGTGGGCAAGCGACGTTCTTGGCCTCGAAACATTAAGTCTTCGCAGATTTTTTGAAGTTGTTCAAGATTTGTGAGTGATTGTTTCTCACACTCCGGGATGTCCAATTGGTCGTAGGCGCTAAATGTATCTCCCTGTTCACTCTGAGCGATGAGCCATGCGTAACATTGATAAGCTGACAGTCGATTGGGGTAGATGCGGTGGAGTTCTTTGACGTAGCCGTTGAGTTCGTTTCTCAGTCCATTGAGTCGGTCTGCCAAGATTTGCCATTCATCGCCAGGCTTTTGCTCGACGTAGTTAATGGCCTCTCCGAACTGACGGAGCACTTCGGCCTTTCCGGATTTATTTGAGTGAAGCTCTAGACAGAAAGGGCCTAAGCCGATTTGGCTGAGACGGTGGTGCACGACTTCAAGGGCGGCTCGTTTTTCGGCTACGAAGAGGATGCGTTTACCCTCGGCGAGACAGTGGGCTATAATATTGGTAATCGTCTGCGATTTACCGGTGCCAGGAGGGCCGTTCATGACGAAATTCTTCCCATTGGCAGCGGCAATGGTAGCGGCCAGCTGGGAGGAGTCGGAACTCATCGGACAGTAAATTTGCTCAAATCCAAAGCTGTCGTCTAAATCCTGGGGCTTCAGGTCATCGATATCGTCGATAAACGTGGCTCCGGGGTTGTTGATCAAGTGATCAACGACGGCGTTTTTACTCAAGATGTCGGAGCGGTCTTGAAGATCCTTCCACAGCAGGAATTTACTAAATGAGAAAGGAGCCAACCAGACTTCCCGGTGCACTTCCCATCCGGGCATATCCCTGACTGCATACTGAAAACGGCGAAAGACCTCATCGACATCGACTCCGGAATCGTCTTCCGGTGGCGGGTTTACCCCTGGGACTTCAACCTCGTAGTCACGTTTAAGGAGTTCCAAAAGCGTAACATTAACTGAAGTATCTTCGTCGTGGCGTTGTAAGCTAAAGCCAGCCTGGACGGATGTGCGATTAAGTTTTACCGGCACCAATAATATGGGAGCCCTGTAGCTACGGTCGTCGTCTCGGTTTTGCTTCCACTCCAAATAGCCTAAGGCGAGAAAAAGGGTGTTGGCACCACTTTCCTCATTCTCCATCCGGACTTTTCGGTAGAGTTCTAAGAGGCGACGGGAAAGTTCCTTTTCGGTCAGAGAGCTGCGTAAGCGTTTCGCATGCAACTCACGGGTTAGATGTTCTATAATCGGGTTTTCGTCTCCCTGTTGGGACTGCAAACTGAGGCTTCGGGGATCCGTCCCCGCGATAAGGGGCGTCTGCTCCAGGATTTTAAAGGATTGGTCGGAGGCGAGTTCGTCCTCCATTTGCTCTGGTTTTGGGCAGAGTAAGGGGATCGTCTGCTTGGATTCTTTGAAATTCAGTAGCCGATTGCGAAGCGTGAGGTCGAGTAACTGTTGTTTCCAGTGATCAACACGCCCTTCAGGGGTCTTTTCGACGGCTCCCAAATCGATTTCGTCGCGAAAATCTCTTTCCAGTGCTCGTGTGTTCTGAGAAGGCACGTTGGCGGCATTTGCTTCATGAGCCTTCTGAATGTCGACTCCTGTATCATTCCGGTCCAATGGGAGGGGGCGAATGCGTGAACTACGGCAACGATGAATGTCGATCGCATATTCAAAGATGTCATCCAGATGGAGATGAGCTTCTGCCGCAGATACCGCTGTGGTAAAATCCGCGCCTTTGCCATCGCAGGCGAGTGTGGTTTCAAAAACGATGAGCTCTTCAAGTTCCTTGCGCTTGCGTACGCTTTGAAGGTCGTCGGTGGCTGGGTCGCTAAAACTATCAGCAATCAGCCAGCAGCCTACATAAGAGTGCCCCTTGTGCATCAGGATGATCGGATTGAGTCCGGCCTGCTCGATAACAGAGGAGAATAGCAGTGTGAGATCCAAGCAAGTGGCCAGCTTGCTTTGCATGATCTGGGTGCCGAAACGAACCCGTTGGCCAGTTTTCTCGAAGCTGGCGGGCGGGTTACTGTAACGAATCGATTGTTCCCGGACAGAATCAAAAATTGCGTCGAGCATCGCATAGACCCGCTTCTTTGAACTGGCTTGGTAGCCATCGATGGCACTGGACTCGGTGCGTTTCCCCAGCAGGCAGGCGGTATTACTGAGTAACTGCTCGACCACAGATAAGTTGGGAGTCACGAAGGCTGCCAAGATATCCGGAAGCGTGTTAAGGCCTGTCCATTCGTCGTAGGCATAGACATCCACAGGATAGCTTTGCTCACTAATTTTATTGGATTCGGGAGTGTCCTCTCCTTCCATTGGCTTTTCGAAGCCCCATAATTCGACGCGAATTTCCCCACGGGCACGTTCAGACAGTTTTGTCAGGTAGTCGATATCCAGCGGGAGGGGGATATCAGTCAGCGTGTAGGTGGTTCCTGCCGGGATGTGCAGAATCTCCTGAGAATGCGGTTCCGCCCACTCGGGCTGAGCCGAGAAACGGCAACTCACATTGTGCCAGTCGTTCTCGGAATGGTTGTGGATCTCCAGGCGGCGGAGAACCGGGATAGCATTCTGTTGAAAGGCGAAATTAACCCGCTCTGAATAGTCGATGCAGATTATTGGCAGGGGAATTTCAACGGAGGGGAAATCAGAATCGCTCATGTTTTCGATATTAACTCAAATTATTGCTGCTTCAATATTAGAATTATGAGTAACCTCTGACGTTTCTACTGTAAATCACCAATTCTACGTTTGCTGCTCCAATTATACTGAGTTTGCTAGAGACAATACATTATTCCAGCTATTTGTAGGACACCTAGGTCTCCTTCTGTATTCAATACTGGCAACGAGGGTAGGTTTTAAACTCGATGAAACAAGGCTTGCTCTGAACCGATGGACACGCTTTCTATCTTAAATCCTCCATCTCTGGAGAAGGTTCTTTAATCTTTCTTTAAAATTAGTGGCATTAAATAGTCACATGAGCATGCATTGCGTATTTTGCGCAGGAGTATGCACTAGCGCTTTTAACACATGAGCCTGCATTTTGTGCAGGATCTATGCTGGAAACGACACAATCCTTCCGGGCCTGTAGCTCAGCGGTTAGAGCAGGGGACTCATAATCCCTTGGTCGTGGGTTCGAACCCCACCGGGCCCACCAGGCTTCGTCTGCAACTTGTTGCAGCTACGAAGCCTGTCCCGGCGTAGAGTAACGTAGCCGGACCCCGCGACGCCCCGTAGAACTACGCCCGGGCAAGCCAGCACACAGTAGATCCACGCTGCTTCGTCTGCAACTTGTTGCAGCTACGAAGCCTGTCCCGGCGTAGAGTAACGTAGCCGGACCCCGCGACGCCCCGTAGAACTACGCCCGGGCAAGCCAGCACACAGTAGATCCACGCTGCTTCGTC
>Ga0306899_1000860_pt1 | contig 13203 bp, 20 predicted proteins | sample AntRauMFilla3764_FD_190407 | JGI IMG/M metagenome (GOLD analysis project Ga0306899, IMG submission 190407) | Saline lake microbial communities from Rauer Islands, Antarctica - Metagenome Filla 3 #764 (v2) (version 2) | ecosystem: Environmental > Aquatic > Non-marine Saline and Alkaline > Saline ... | reverse complement strand
TGGAGTAACTCTCTCAAAGAGAGTCATCGGGGAGTTTCTGAATTATCTCTTCAAGGTTGTGTTCTGGCTGTTCTACATCTTTCTCCTGACCGTTGGAGAGGCACTCGGCGTACGTCAGCATCTTCGAAAGCGGCCAGTCGAGTACTTCCATGATAGGATCATCGGAGGCGATGTTGAACTCCCGCGCTATTCGGCTTGCGAGTTGGACATCAGATCTTCGAGATCTTCGGCGCGAAAATCCACAATCCGATCCACACCGACGTACTCCGCGACTTTGCGGGAGAGGGCCGTCCGGTCAGCAGGTCGCCACTGCTGCCATCGCTCCAGCGGAATCTGTGGATTCACCACTGTCGACGTCACGAACGCGAACTGCCGTTCGGACTGGTCTTGATCGCCGACGTTGGGTCCGATGTAGTTCATGATCACCTCTGTTTCTGGATCTTGGCACTCGAAGACCATCTCGGTGCCATCCATGAACTCGTGTTTGATGTACCCAGACGTGTCGGCTGGCTCCGGCCACTCCTGGTTTTCGAGTTCTTCGAGGCTGTAGTCTTCGGCCTCCTCAGCAGGCTCTTCTGAGTCTTCGCTCATCAGTTATCACCCCTGAACATCGTCGGCGATGAACGAGTAGGTCCGGTTCGGTGGCGACTCCGAGTCGTCATCGAAACTGCTGGAGTGGGATTTGTCGGTGAACACAGCCCGCGTCCACGTCTCGTTTTCCCGAACGTCCTCTCCGGGATAGCGGAGTGTGATCGTACACTCTTCGCCAGAGCGAGTGAGTTCGTTGAGCGTACTGATCGTCGGAGACGTCGGGGAGATCTCGATCTCTCCTTCGAGCTCGGGATTGTTGTCTCCCAAAAGGACGTTGTCGTCGTCGCCGACAGTATCGTCGAAAGACCGGGAGTAGCTCTCTTCGGGCGGGTCGAAGTTCTTCAGCTGTACGATTCGTTCGCCGTTGACGAGAACCTGCGCCTCGTCTTTGTTGTATTGTGGCATGAATTACCTCGGGTTGGCTGGTTACAGAGTGAGCGTCAGGCCGACTTCGAACGTCTGGGCGCTGCCGCTGAGTTGGTATTCGAGCTTGATCCCGCTCCAGTTACGGTTGCTCTTGTCCTGATCGTCGAGGTCGTCGGGATCGGGAACTGTGATCGAGGCCTCGGCGAAGGGGTCGTCGGGACCGCCGACGTACTCGTTGAGACCATCGATGATTGCGCTCTCGATCATCGACTGGCCAGTCCCTGTGAACGGAATCCGATCCTGATTGAGTTCGAGCGACGTGAGGGCGTTCTCGATCACCGAGACGGAGAAGTACTCCGTCATCTGCTGATCGAAGAACTGGTAGTCGCTCGCCGCACCGGCAGTCGACACAGATCGCCACAGCACGTTCACCCCGCTAACCGAGATGACGACGTTGACCGGGCCGGATCCGTCGGCATCGCCGCCGACAAAGGTCCCCGTGGTTCCCGGATCGCCGATGAGACTCCCCTTGATCGAGTCGATGCTGTAGGGGTAGCCGTCGTTATCGAAGTAGGGGTCGAACCACGGATCGTTGACCGCGAGTTGACCCAGCTTGTGCGCCCCGATGTCGCCGCCAGCCTTTGCTGCGACTGGGAGCACGTTTCCAGCCGGGACGTAGCCCGCGATCTCGTGGGCGGCCTCCATCGCCGCTTGGTCGTCGGCGTAGGTCTGTGGGTTCTTCAGCGGGAGGATCACACCGACCTGCGCGGCCGACGCCCACCCGACGAACGCATCGTAGTCGCCGATGTGTTCGAGCCCAGCGCGGGTGTCGGCGAGGTGGGCTCGGTTGATGCCCTGGACCGCGAGCTCGTCGAGGCCACTCCAGTCGACGTGGGAGTAGGTGAGCGTCGCGCTCGTTCCATCGCCGGTGGAGATCTCGCCGGTCGCCGTGTTGATCGCGACCTCTCCCGCATCGGGAGTGGTGACCGGATCGTCGGCCACATAGACGACATCACGGGTGTCAGCCGTGACGCCAGCGTTGCCGAGGATGGGCGTGTTTGCGACGGTCGAGCCGTCGTCGACAGTCTCGTCGGCGACCTCTGTCTCTTCGAGGACGATGACGTACCATGCGTCAGCCCCCATCTCGGCAACGTTCTGGGATGCCGTGTGGACATCCGAGCCGTCGCCGTAATCGTCTTGTACTTCAGAAGCACTCTGATAGCGGTTGACCTCACCGAAGGCGGCCCCGGACGGCGAACTACTCGCCGTCCCGATCACCGCAGCGTCGGTAAAGGTCTCCTGTGGGAGTGCTCCGAGCTCTGCTGATACGTCTATCGTTACTGGTGAAACAGTCATGATGTGTCGTCTTCGTGATTAGTTGCTTGTCGAATCGGCGCTGTAGTCCGCACTCTCGGCCGTCGGGTAGTCGGTGACAAATCGCTCAGCGTGATGCAGTCGGACGGTCCACGTATAGCGGTATGTCCGCTCGACACGCGACGGCGTCGGGGAGGCGGTGGTTTCCGGTCGGATCGGTCGCTCGCCATTCGGGCCCTCGGAGTTGATATCGAGATCGTGCTCGACCGCCCGCCAGAGGGCTCGTGTGAGGTTGGTAGCCCGCACTTGCGGTGGGACACCGTTGTCATCGTGAGTCGCACGGACAGCAACAGTCATCGATAGGTCATCAGAGACTTCCTGAACCTCGGTCTCGGTGAGACCCGCTTCGCCAGCAGGGTTGTCGACCGAATCAAGGTTGTTTGCTGGCTGGCGTTCTGGGCGTGGATCGTTCTGCGAGTCCCACCCAAACACGAGCGCCGGGTAGTCCGGTGAGCCGCCCGCGTCATCCCCGGTGTTGTCGCCCCCCGACCAGTGGACGTCGAGGTCGTAGTCGTAAACCGCGCCATCGTAGCCGATGGAGATCGCGGTCGTCGGGAGCGCGGCTTCGAGGCGGTCCTCTTCAGCAGTAGTCAGCATCAGTCGACTCCCGCATCTTCGAGTCGTGTGTCGATCTCGACGCCAATCAGTTCTACCGCCAACTCTTCGCCGAGTTTTCCTGCGGGCCCGAATAGTGGCCGACGTGGGATGCCAGCCTCCGGCGCACCGAACTCGTGGTGCTTGGCGAAGTCTTTGCTTGTCCCGATCACGCCGACAAGTTCCTTCGGATTCACTTCCGAGCTCGCAACGATATCGGCTCGATACTCGCCGGTGTCGACCAAGGCCCGGGCATCCGTCGTGCGTGTCTGCCGTGAGGCCAGCGTCGCGTCCTCGACGAGCGGCCACGGATTTCCGAGAGCATCCTTTCCGTCGGTCATGTTCTGGATCGTCGTGCCGAGGACCTCCGAGTGGAGCTCTGCGATTCCCGCAGCGAGACCACTTTCTATAGCGTCACGTGCTTCATCGAAGTTATTGTCGTCGTTGACCATCAGACGATCTCCAGGAGGCCCTCGTCGATTGCCGACTCAACACGCCTAGATCGGCGAACAACGTGGACGTCGTCGACGTTGTCGAACCAGAGTCCGGCGACGTAGCTTCGTCCGGCCGAAGTTACCTCGAGGAGCTCACGTTCCAGCGGCTCGATGACGGTGACTCGATCCTTGTGATCGCGCTCGAAGGCGATGAACTCCGCCAGCTGCTCGCCGTCGAAGTTTCTGACGGCCGCCAGCGTATCGTCGCGGTTGAGGTCGTCGTAGTTGTCGATCATAGGTCACTCTCCGTGTCTCGGTCGCAGTGGATGAGCTGGAAGCCGCGGTACTGGTAGCTCTGGTCTGCGTCGACGACTACGTAGACGTCGCCGTGGTGTTTGAGCCGTGAGGCACCCTCGCCACCACCGTCAGTGAGGTCGACATCGCTCCCGACCAGGAACAGCATATCCGCCTCGACCTCGGAACCGAACGCCCCGAACCCGAGAGATCTGCTTCCCGGGTCGGGGATCGCGTTGATGATCTCTGGTGCATCAGCAGCCACACTGAACGCCTGGCCGCGAGATGTCTCGGTACCCGCATCGAACTTGTAGTGTTCGAGCGTGGTTCCGTGGTTACGGATGAGCCGCCTGATAGCCCCCTTCATCGTTACCCTGTATCCGGAACCCAGACAGACGCCTTTTTGTCCGTGGCAACGATTCCAAGGAGTTCGTCAGTGGCACCGAGTCGGCGTGCGTCTGCACGTAGCTCTTCGATCATCGATTCCTCGTAGTCGACCGACGCAGGACCAGCGCCGACACTCTCTTCGGCCCGATCGAGCCGCGTCGCGATATGGATCGCTGTGAGAACAGCTTCGAGATCCCGGCGGTCGGGATCGTCAAGACCGCCGACGTTGGGGTCCCGTTCGATGTCGCGTGCCTTTCGGCCGATCAGCTTCTCGATTTTCGGGTCGTCGAGGTGCGTGTCGATCTCCAGGCGGACATCCTCAGGGGATGCCTCTGGCATCGGTTAGCCCTCCGGCTCGTCGATGTGTTCGTTGATCGCGTCGAGTGCTGTGCTCCGGTTTTTACCCTCCGTTTCCACTTCTCGGAGGATGATCAGATCGTTTGCGTCGAGGTCTTCGGCGAGACTTTCGATTTCGTCGACCGTGAGATCTCCCGGATCAGGAAGCCCGTCACCGTCAGAACCGCCGTCTTCAGCGCGGCGTAGCGAGAACTGGTGCCGGTCGAACGTCCGCTGCGGGACTTCCAGGACGTCACCACGTTCGTACTGTTCGCCGTCGTGTCGGAATTGGGCCCGGTCGACCCGGACCGTGACTGTGTTTTCAGTCATGGCGAACCTTAGGCGTCGATCCCGGTCAGCCGGGCGATCCCACGGACTCCGTCAGGCGAGCGACGGACGAACGGGGTTCGGGAGCTGAGCGTCTTGTTGTGAAGACCGAACCCGCCGTCGACCTCCCAGTTCGTGTTGGTGACCGACTGGGCGTTCACCATCTGGAAGTAGCGGGTGTCGTTCAGCAGCAGGATGCAGCTGTCCGAGTCCAGCCGCGGCGCTGGCATGATGTCGAGGTATCCGTACTTGCGCTGGATACGCTCGAAGAGTGGCTCGTCGGTCGCCGAGGTCTCGTAGTCCTCACGGGTGATCTCGCCCCACTGCTTGCGCGGGACGAAGACCATCCCACCGATCTCGGAGACGAGCGGGACGTCGTCGGTGTCTTGGACATCGGTCTGGTCCTCGATCGTGTTGTGGAGCTCCTTGAAGTCCTCCAGGATGTTGTCTGGGTCCGACGTCCAACCGCCGGAAGTCGACGCCTGGAGGATGAGGTCGGTGTCGGAGTCGAGCCCCGTGACCGACAGTGCCCCGCGCTCGGTTGGGATCTCGCGGCCTTCGCCGTCCCAGAGCATATTGTGCTCCGAGCGGTTGAGCGCCCGGCGGGCCTCACGGCCAACGCTGGAGTCGAGATCGTCGCCGAACTGCTGGGCATTCTGGAACTCCCGGCTGTCGAACTCGTAGTCGACGTGGTGGATCCACAGCGGGACGCCGTGGAGGCCATGGGAGGGAAGCTCTTGGGTGCTGCGGGAACGGGCGTTCATGCTGATCGTCGCTTCCATCCGCTCGCTGCGGAGCCGGTCGAAGTGGGCGTAGCGGAACAGCGATGCGCTGACTCCGAAGCCCGAGCCGATCAGTTGGTCGATGATCGTCGACTCGACGAACTGGTCGTCGAGGATGACATCGGCGTACTCCTGCCAGCTGTCGACTGTGATCGACGAGTCAGCAGTGAGTTCAGCCGTTGGCTGCTTGACGCCGGCCGCCTCATCCAGCATCTCCCACTGGTCGGGGTTGAGCGGCGATTGGGCCCGGATCTGCTTCCAGGCTTTCTGCCGCGTCTTTTTCATCGGGTTGAAGAGTGCGGTCTCGTGGAGACGCGACGCACCTTCAAACTCCTGTGCCATCTGCGGACTGTTGGCCGTGATAGATTCACTCATTGATAGATCCTCTCAGTAGAACTCCACCAGCGTGTGACGCGGGCCGTCTCCGCTGCTCATCGTGAAGTCGTCTTCTTCTGCGATCCGACCGACTGCTTCGGTCACCGAACTGCCGCTGGCGTCGACGTGTTCGAGGTAGCCGTTGGCGTTCCAGCCGACCTCGTCACCCTCGCTGTAGGTGTCGTCGGTGCCGTCGTTGGCGTTGTCCGAGTACGCGAACAGGAGGCGAGCCTGATCGTGGCTCTGGAAGCCGAGTGTCTCGACGTTCTCACCGGAGGCGTACGTCTTCGCCAGCGGACTCTCGTTGTCCTCGATCCCACGGCTGCCGGGGTTGCGCTGCTCGCGAACGACGCGAGTAGTCGGGGAGTCCGCACCGGCCGCCTCGAAGCCACCAGATCCGCGAACGACTCCCTGGCCCGGTTCGAGCGTTTCGAGGGCCGCCCCCTCATCGAATGCGGGCTGGTTGTGACACTTTGCTTTGACCGAGTTCTCAGTTGATAGTGGTGCCATGTGATGTTACCTCACTGAGCCTGCCCCGTACCGTAGTCGTCGAGATCCTCGTCGACGTCTTGATCAGTTCCTGGAGCGCCGGCGGTCAGGCTTCCAGTCCCTGCCTGGAGACTGACACCGCCACCCGTCGCCCGATCGTGCTCTTTCTCGACGAGAGCATCCGCCGAGGCCATCAGGTCCTCGCGGTCGTCTTCGTCGTAGTCATCGCTGGCTGCGATGAGCTCGTCGACCTGCTCGGCCTTGCTGATCTGATCCTGCGCCTGCGCCAGGAGTTCGTCAGCGTTGTCTTCGGTGACGAATCCCTGATCCTGGAGTACCTCACCGAGCTCGGACGGGGTCATCTGCCCGAGAGTCTGATCGTCGGTTGGATCGTCGTCATCGTCATCGTCGTCAGTGCTACCGCCGTCGCCATCAGTGGCTTCGGCAGCGTGTTCGAACGTCTGTTCGAGCACATCGTCGTCCATCGACGACACCGACTCCTCATCGAAGCCAGCGTTCGCGGTCAGGAACTTGATGTACTGCCGTCTGGTGTTGTCGTCCATCTGTTGAGTAGAACCGTTGTCCGTGGCGGATTCCGCCGCCGTCGTTTCCGTACTGGAGGGTTCGTCGACATCAACGCTCGACGGGATCGACTGACTCTCAGAACTCGGTGCCTCACCCAACTGCTCGTCGGGATCGGCGCTGCGGAGCAGTCGAATGAAGCTCTGGAGAAGACCTCGCTGATCATCGGGGAGATCGTCGACGTCGTCACCAGCGGTGAGCTGAGAACCGATGTCAGTCCCGGCTGTGAACGACGCCAGTGCTTGGTTCGGTCCCCACTCCGCGGTGTTGCTTGGCGAGTCGCCTTTCGAGACGACCGAGAGATCCAAGAAGCGGATGTCCTCAGCCACGTAAGCCTGGACGTCTTCCCGAAACTCTCCGAGCGCGAACTGCGGGTGGACCGAAACCTCGTAGGTTTCCCCCTGAACACCATCGGCGATCTCCTCGTCGTGGGTGGTGGCTTCGTAGCCGACTGCTTCGGCCTCGTCGAGCCAGCCAGCACGCGGGACCTTCCCGACCGTCTCGTCAGTCGGAGGAGGATACTGCGGTCGACCATCATCATCCGCCGGATGGTCGACGGTAAGCGGTTCGCCCGACTGGGTGTTGGCTGCCTTCTTGAGATCCTCGGCAGTCATCAGGACTTGCGTCCCGTCATCCATATGTAGGATGTCCCCAGCTGCGACGGCGACCCCGCCGAACGTCCACGGAGGACCGCCGTCGTCATCGTCTTGACCTGCGGTTAGCCGAGCCGTTCGGGCCGACACCCGCAGGTCTTGTGTATCTGGTTTCATAGAATCGTGTCGCCCCCAAGACCTCGCCCGTCACGTCTGTTTGACGCGGCCGCTTGCAGAGGTCATCGGGCCTGGAGGTCTACGTCGCGACCGCCTGAGCCGTCAGTTCGCGTGCTTCGTCAGCGTCGGCCTGTGCGAGGGCGGTGTAGAATCTCTCGTTACGAACGAACGCCCCAGCTCGAAGCATGACCGTGAAGTCGACAGGGTGCTCCTGGAAGGCGGCCGCGGCAGTCTCGTTGACGACCGGGAGGACCGCGCATCTACAGTTGGGGTGCAGGGGAGGTTGGTATCCCGAGCCTCGGAACTCACTGATCGGCCACGGGCCCTGCTCAGCAGCAGTCCGACACTCCTGACAGACGCTGTTGTCGCCTGCCGTTTGGATACGCATCTCGGGCTCAATCCCGACAGTCTCGATATCCTGCTCCTCGTAGCGCTGGAGGGTTGCCTCGGTGTGAGAGTTGATGATCTCCGTTCGAGCGAGCGTCGTTGCTCGTGTCTTCCCGATCTTGTCGACGCGGTCGGAGATCCGCCGCGCCATCTCACTGGGCGAGACGCCTTCCGAGAGGCCGGTTGCGAGCTCTCGTGAGATGTTCTGACTCACCGCATCAGTGATCCCGTCGAGTTCGGCGTAGTTGCGTGCGAACAGTGATTCGAGTCGACGTTGATGGACCGGTACTCGGATCGTATCCGAAGCACTCGATCCCGACACGGGGATGCCGACATTCTTCAGGTTCGCGTTGGCGTCCTTGATCCCGCGCTCGTAGGCACGGCGTACCCAGATGTTCTCGTCACGCCGGATCACATCCAGGATCTCGTTTTCTTCGGCTTCATCGAGCCAGTCTTCGAACCGGGCGATCCGTTCAGCAGGAGGGAGTGAACTGAGATCGGGCGGTGAGTCGATCGCCTTGAGTTCGTGCCGTTCGGCGAACGTCTCGGTCAGTTCGTCGACATCTGATTCGGACAGGTCCGACTCCCGGAGCCCCAAGACGTCGTCCTTGACTATCGCCTCCCGCATCGCTGCGTTGAGTGCTGCGAACCGCCCACGCAGTCGACGGGCGTACGTGTCACGGATGGTCTTCGTGTTTGTGGGGTCCTGCTTCCCAGCGGTCAGTGTGTAGAGCCGAGGAGACGGCATTAGTAATCACCTGGGGCAGTGGCCCGCTGGAACTGGGCGTCGACTTCGGGATCGGTCTCGTCGAGCTCTGGGAGATCACCGTTCTCCAATTCACTCGGGAGCGTGCCATCATCGATGAAGTCGAGTTGTTGCTCTGGAGTGAGAGCACCAGGTGCAGCCTCCAACCATGTCTTGAGTGCCTTCGACCGCGTTTCCCTGATGTTCGCCCGGTCCTCTTCGGACATCTCAGCCAGCGGTGGCCACTCGACCTCGTAACCATCGCGAGCTTCGGGGATCGTGCCGACGTCGACCAGTCGATCAATCAACTCACGAACGATGATGGGGCCGACGAATTCGTTCTGTCGCTCAGCGATCTTGCCGTACCACTCTTTGAGGTCCTGACTCGTCGCGCGCTCCCCAGTCTCGTTGCCCTTGAGTACCGACTGGGGGATGCCTGTCTGAGCCGAGATCGCCTCGATGTTCGGGTCGATGACCGGCCCGGGATCGATGTTCTCCCCGCCGAGACTTTTGACGTCGTCGGCCCCTTGCGTCCGGAGGACGTTTTCGAGGCCGTGTTGCCAGCGCTGGAGGTGTTCCTGGAGTTTGTCGCCGCCGTCATCGAGTTGGAAGTCTTCCGAGATGTTGATGTGGATACCCCACGCAGCCGCACGGTAGACGAGCTGGCCCGCGGAGCCCAGCGTCTTCTCGATGTCGACGATGTTGTTGTAGACCGGGCGTTGGCGTTCGACGCCACGGAGTTCGTCATCGAGGAGCTCCTCGCTGGGGATGTGGACAACACGCGACCAGTGGACCCAGACCGAATCCGAGCCACTGTACTCCATAACCCCCTCGGTCTCGTTCTCGTCGGAGAAGTCGAGTTGGTACTTCACCGGTTCGTTCCAGCGCCCCGATCCTGGACCGCCGACGACGACGTCGGAGATCGACGCCCGACTAAACGGCTTGAGCCCAGTCAGTTCGGCACCGGCGTCGACAGGCGTATCGAGGTCGCCCTCGCCTTCGGTGTCGTCGAACTCTAAGACAAGCGCGCCAAACTTCCCGATCCCGGCGAGCTTGTCTGCCCGGCGGCAGTAGTGCCATAGCCGGTTCTCGTCGATAACGTCTCCTAGTTCACTCTCGAACTGGGTCTCGCCACTTTCGACTTCAGCGCCGTCAGAGATCTTAGGCGGGTTTCGCCACGTGGTCTCTGGCGGGAGGAACGTGACAGCATAGGCATACGGGTTCCGCAGCGCGAGGGCATAGAACTCGTCGACGCTGGGATCCTTATCCCAGTTGAAGACGTCGTAGTAGTCTTCGTCTCCTGGAAGGTTCTCACCCAGCTGCTCCATCAGCGCGAGACGCATCTGGTACTCCTGACGAGTACTCAGACCGTCTTCGGCGACGAGCTCTTCAAGCTGCTCGCTGTCTTCGGCGACTGTGTCGTCGGTCGACTCCGCAGTCTCAGTGGTATTTGTATCAGGCATAGTATATGATCACCACGTTCCGGTCCCGCCATTCGAGTCGTCCTCGACATACCGATCGCCCATGATCGCATACCGCAGCGAGTCGAGAGCGTGGTCTTCGGCTCGCTTCGTCCCAACGTCGTCTTCCTTGTACGACTGGAACTCGTTGATCAGCTCAGTGAGTTCCTCGACCACTAGGAGGCCCGGACCGATCTCGGGGTCGACTTCAAGCACACCGCGGACCTCGTCGATTCCTTCGTCGATATCCTTCTCAGCTGCGGCCGCACTGAAGCCAGCATCGCGGAACTTCTGGATGTGTTCGGGATCGTGGTCACAGAAGACCTCGCCCGGCTGTTTCGACTGCTCGAACGCCCATCCCGTGCCATCATCGGGATCGATGAGATCGTCGAGAGGCTGCTGAGTCTCGTGGTACATATCGACCGCGACATACTGGTCGGCTGGCGTCTTGCCGATCTCAAGGAGAACCCTCGGATCTTTGAACCCGTAGTCGTAGCCGTAGATCCGCCAGTCCTCGCGGATGTCGACCTCGTCCCTGGAAACGACGTGCGTAGTCCTGGAGAACGAAGAGTAGACGAGTCCCTCGGCGGCCGCGAAGCCGCCACCGAGACCTTGCTGTTCCTTCTCTGTCCCTTCGAACTGCCGGACCAGCTTCTCCTTTTCCGGGAGGAACGGGTTTTGTCGGGAGTCAGCAACAATGTTCGTGAGCCGTGTCGGGAGGGGATCGTCGTCCGGAGTGACCTGCCGCTCGACGAAGTCGTAGAACTGATTGTATCCGTTCCCCGTCGACGTCCACAGGGTGACGTTCGGGCCCTCCTGTGTTCGCTGCCGGGAGAGCAGCATCCGGTTGAGGTCGAAGATATCGGTGTGCTCGTAGTGGGAGACCTCGTCGCACCAGATCGAGTTGAACTCACCACCAGCGTACCGATTCCAGACGTCGGCCGAACCGAGGCGGACGACTGAACCGTTGAACCAGGTGATCCGGCTCTCATTGCGGTTGTAGTCCTGGACGAACGGGCTATTTTCTGGATCGCCACCCTCGTCAGGAACTGTGTCATCGCCCGGGAGTTCGTTGAAAAATACCTTGTACGTCGTCGGGCCGCCTTTCTGGGAGTCTGGTGCGATGATGAGATTATCCGATCCAGGAATCTCAGTCGCCTTCTCGATGATCCATCGGGAGCCGAGGATCGACTTCCCAGAACCGTAGCCGCCACGGAAGACGACGACGTCGTGGTCGCCTGAACGGAGTGCATCTAAGGCCTTGAGTTGAGCATCCCAGAACCCCCAGTCGAGGTCGACAGCGCCTGGACGGGTGTCGACTTGAACGCCATCAGCTGCTAGACTCATCGACATCCTCCTCGGTGACCCGGTGGTGGGTGATGTTCACAGCGAAGTCGCCGGACTGCTCGATCTCGCCAGAGTGTTCGACGTCGAGCTCATCAGCAGGAGCTATGCCGAACGTGTCACAGATAGACTCGGCACGTTGCATAAACCGTTGGTCGCCCGTCCGCCGGAACTGTTCCATGGCGATCCCGGCAGCGGTCCGGGCAAACGCCTGAGCACCCTGCGGCGTCTCCGTCAGCTCCTCGAACTGCTCGACCCGCTGGATCTCTTTCTCGGTGAGGAAATCCTCGACGAAACTTGCCGAGTACGCTCCGTGTGTCGACGCCCAGTCGTTGTCTTCGTGAGAGCTCCCATCGCTCGAAGTCCCGCGGTGGTGTTTGCACTTTCCATCATCGAAATCAGTCCCATAGCCAGCCGGCTGGCCACAAGGGTCACCAGCGCGATTGGTACCGCCGTGGTCTCCGCAAGTGTCGTGTCCCATGGGGTGTTTCGTTCAGAATCGTGTCGGCGGCCCAGTCGACGGGCGAGCAGGGCCATAGCGTTGTTCGGTTTGGTCGTCGACAGCGCGGGGGTTGTTGTGCGTGCCGTCGTGATGGCAGCGCCGACACCGTGACGTGAGATTGTCGGGATCGTTGTTACCGCGCTGTTGATCGACGTGATGCTCCTCGACGTGATCGGCGGGGCCACCGCAGCAGGTACAGTGGTTACTCATCAAGATCTACTCCGCGGAAATTGAGAGAGTCTTTTTCATCGCATCCTGGACAGTGGTCAAGGCCAGCTGGCAGTTCAGTAGCTCGTTGCGAGAACCCGCAGCGCTGACAGATGGCGATCTTGCCCGAGAGGAACAGTGCTTCGGAACACTCGCGACAGATGGTGGCTGTCTCACCTGGTGAGAACAGTTGCGTCAGTGTCGACGGTGACGTCTTCAAGAACGATTCTCGGAATTCGCCCATGAAAGCAGGCGCACGGTCGTAACGCTCCTCGCAGACGTCACAGTTAAAAGTATATCCCATTGTGAGTTCACCAAAATTCAGTGCCTCGAAAGCCGTTTCTCTACTTCACCGGCAGTTTGGGTAGCCGTTGTGTTCGCGATATCGCTGAGGTGGTCGGTCGTCAGAACGTTATCTGGGACCGCCTGTAGCTCACCCGACTCGAATCGCTCTAAAACGTCAGCGATGCGTATGAAGAACTCAGATGTCGACTCCGACTCGCGTTTGTACTCGAATAGGTCATCGTGAGCATCCTTCGAGGCGGTCGCAGTCTTGCGGGTGTCGGTGGACATAGTCACTCAGCGCTGGCGTTGATCGGCTCAACGTCCTTACGCTCTTGATTGGCAGCGTGGCGTTCGAGGGCGACCGACGAAACCACGCCAAGAGCGATGAAAACCAGATTCCCGACGACTGCGAAGAGCTCGATCCGGCCGGGCGCAGCCAGTGCGACTGCAGACGAGCTCAAGATGAGCGCGATCCCGTCGACGACGCAGAGGTCCTCGATGCTGGCCTCCTTGACGTCGTCGACTGTCTCGAAGCCAGCCTCACGAAGCCGGTCAGCCTTTTCGGGGCCGAC
>Ga0306899_1000852_pt1 | contig 13280 bp, 14 predicted proteins | sample AntRauMFilla3764_FD_190407 | JGI IMG/M metagenome (GOLD analysis project Ga0306899, IMG submission 190407) | Saline lake microbial communities from Rauer Islands, Antarctica - Metagenome Filla 3 #764 (v2) (version 2) | ecosystem: Environmental > Aquatic > Non-marine Saline and Alkaline > Saline ... | reverse complement strand
CCGGGTGCGGTTATTGTGGAATGGCTGGCCGTGGACGTACTTGGAATAGTTGGCGTGGGCGGTAATCTCACCATACACGCCACTCTGCATCATGCTGCCGATGTTCTTGTCCGCATAGATGATGTTTCGCCGCAAGTTACCAGTGATCGCAGGGGCCTCTTTTTTGGCCTGTCGCTCAATACTGAAACCAACCCGATCAGCAAATAGCTCGATACTCTCGGACATTGCACGGGGATAACGCTCAAGCATGGACTTGAACACAGCCGCGTCCACGTCGATGGTCATTTTCATGTGGACCGTAGATCAACCTGATAGTGGGACCGGCCCCGAAACTTGAGGAACTGTGCCCCCGTCACCTCATAGGTTTGGCTGTTTTCGTCAACGATCCGGTCGCCGATCTTCACCTCGGCAGCTGAGTAGAGCCGATACTCCTTGCCGTCCCGTCCCATCTGGCCGATCCCGTAGCCTGTAGATAACGGTTGGATATGGCAGGCGATGGTTGAGGCCACATTGTAGGTAGTTTTATTCCCAGTCACTAGGCTGCGCGAGAGAGTGGCTGTGCTGGTAAGTAGGTGATCCATATTAGAAAGTGATTGGCCGGTACGCCTTTACCGCCTCGACGGCCATGTTGTAGTCAAGCCGCTCTTCGTCGGTCATGTACGACACGCTGTACTCCCCGATCTTTTCAGACTTGACGCCCCCACGCTGATCCTTGACCTGTTTTAGTAGGATTGCGACGAATACTGTGCAGGCGTGCGCTACGGCTGCTGGCAGGGTCTTTTTGAGGCAGTGGACGCCTGTTACAGACACGTTTGCCACGTCATTAGTGAAGATGTTGTCCTTGAATATCAGCTGGGTCTTAATGTCACTGTTGTAGGGGATTTGGAACGGCGTCACGGCTATATCGTCTACCGTCACCTCGGTGATCGTGTGGACGTGATCGATCTGCTGGTTTGATAGGCCCGACCCGTCGTATAGACGCTCGGTTGGTGTAGTTCGATAAATAGGAAAGCCAGCCAGCTCGTCGCAGTGTTCGCTCATGGCGGCGATGTAGGCGTTTAGTTGGGTGTCAAAGGTGACTTCCAACGTTTGCTGTAGGTAATTTTGGATGTTGGCTTTGGTGCAATACGGTGTGCTCATGGTGTGATTATAGCATTACGAACACTCTCCTTGGCTGTATGGAGTGAATGGGCTGTCCATGCTTGTGAAGGGGCTATCCATCGGGCAGAAAGGACTGTTAAAGGAAACCTTTTCGATCAAGGCGTCGTGGCCATACAAGGCGAACGTTCCAGTGTCCAAAGATATCCGGTATTGGCTCAAAATAGCTGCTGGTGGCGCTGAAAGGGTGAAGTCAGCTGTTTGGGCCTCTAGCGTATATTGCAGCAGCAACGCAGTATTTTGGCCGGACAGGGTGTAGTTAGCAGCGTCGCAGGTTAGGAGCTGGGTGCGGGATAGCTGGGCGCTACTTCCCGACAGGGTGAATGCGCCTTGGTCAGCAGAGAGACTGTAGTTGGCTAGAAGTGACGTGTCGTTCCCGGTAAAGGTGTAGGTGCCGGGGTCACAATTGAGGATGTACTGTCTGAGAAAGGCTAGGTTGTTCCCGGTTAGAGCAAAACTGCTGGCTTCTGGGGTGAGGACGTATTGACGCAAAAAGTTGGCTGTCTGGCCGGACAGACTGAATGCTCCCGTCTCGGCGATCAGGGTGTAGGTTGGGCCTCCTCCCGCTACCGCTGCTACGCTGTAGAAGGTGCTATAGGAGTTTTGGTTGTTGTATTCGGCTTCATCATACGAACTACTAACTGAGCTTTCTCGGTATTTAAACTCATCAAATTGACCTACCACACTATTACCAGAAGGTCTTCCTCCAGTCCACATAGCGTCAGCTCTGTCAGCTGAACCGACATTTACAGAAGTTACAAAAGCACCGTCGACTCTTCCTTCTGCTGTAGAAGCTCCTGTCTTTATTAAGGTTGCCTTATGCCAGTTTCCATCTCGATACTGGTTGATACTACCAACAGTGACACCAGTACCGGCCATGCACCTAAATCCTAGTTTTTGCTGAAAGAAGTAAATCATATTATCTGGCCCTCCGTCACTTGTTCCTGACAATACAAAGAAACCTGCGTCTGTTTCAGTAGTCTTAAACCAAATTGTTTTAGAGAATTGTCGTGATGTATTACTCGGAGATGTGTACGAAGTGATAATAATACCACTAGTATTATCTATACCCTCACCTATTTTTTGTGCTGTGCCTGTTGTAATTGAACCACTAGCTGTACCGTCTGCTCCACCCGTACTATTGGGGATATTTGTGGTTGAGGTTTCATAGTGATTTACAAACTCATATGCACTCCACACATTATTCCGGCCATACGTAGCCCCTACTGCGTAATCACTGCTTGAGCCGTCTGCGTACACGTGTATCGGAGTATCTACGCTAGAGCTTAACGTACCAGAGTATTTGTAGTGAATCTCACCTGTCTCATCAGTCACTGAAAAGGTAACAATCTCACGAGCCAGCTCAGTAGTATCGTCACTCTTGAAAAGGCGAATGTCTCCACCACCTTCCAGACATAAAGCATACAAAGCCGCGTACCCAGCACTTCCGTCAGGCACAATAAGACCCACGTAATCAGTTAAATCACCTGCTACTTTTGTATGGTCAATTGTGATTGTTGCAACGTGAGCCATTGTTTATTTTGTTATTTCTACGTATGTTTCTTCATTCTTCTCACCTTTAATTCTCTTGATATACGCGTAGACTTCAACCTCTGTAGCAGTGCCGTCACCATTGTCTTTCAGGGCAGTAAATCGGGCATTTTTAGCTTCTCCGTCAATCTCCATATCTGACACATTTAAGTACGGCAAACCGTTGATGTATCGCTCCAGACGGCTCACTACACGCGCGGAACGGTCAACTGTTTTAGGCTGAGTAAAGACAACTTCTTCGTCAGTCTCGCCCTCATTAATAACTGCAAAGTGCTCTTTCTCAAACTTCTTTAGGCCGTCAACTTCGCGCATAAGGTGAGCGTCATACTTGGTAATCTTCTTACCTGATTCTGTCGTTTGTACTACCTGCACATAACCACCAACTGACTTGTCTGGATTTGGCATTTTTTCTACCGGTTCGAGTCCAACAATGTCAAAGACATCGGCTCGGGCTAGGGTTGTTGTTTTGTATTGTGAAATGTTCATACTAAAAGTGATTAAAAGTGATTAAGACTATTCCCTTACAGTATAGCAAAACGCCCCGCACAAAGGCGGGGCGTCTACAAACAAGGCGTAAAGCCTACACCAGCGTCAATGCGTTGGCAGCGTCAAAATCAATCAACAAACTTTCACCGTCGGCCAGGGTAATGGCAGCCCCCCGGTCATACCGGCCAATCAAGTCCTTGTTAGCAGCAGTATCGTTGTACAGGACAACGTACCGGAATGGCCCAACCGATCCACCAGTGGCCGTCAAGGTGAGGTCTTCCAGGACCAGCTTGTACGTCCCTGCGGTCTGCTCTGAGGATGTCGTGGTGACGTCACGGGCAGACAGGTTGGTGTAGGTGATCTCAGTCAAGTCAGCCAAAACAGCGTTCCCGGCCACAGGGGCGGTGTTGGTAAGGGCTACCTTGATTTGGTCAGAGCCTAGATTGTGCTTCTTTTCGGCTAGTGCTTCTACGAATCCGTTGAACTTTTGAAATGTTGCCATGGTGATTGGTTTTAATGATAACAAGCTCCTGGGCTTGATAGGACAGCCAGCTTCCACACTGGCTCCCCTACAAACCGACAAACTATTTGTCGTCTTCTTTCTTCGGTGCGGCCTTTTTAGGGGCCTCTTTCGCTTCCTTCATCACCTGGCCTAGACCAAAGGTGTTCAGGATGCGAGCTACTACGGTTTCCTTTTCTGCATCTTCCTTCTTAAAGACAAAGGCTGTGACCCCATAGCGGCCTTCTTCTGCCGATACTACCTTAGCAAACTTGCCTTGGTCGTTCTCGATAATAGTGCCAGCTTTCATACAACTAGGCAGCTACTAGGGCAGCAATGGCGTCATCGATGTCTCCAGTTACGAAAGCACCGTTGTTGTTGGTCTTCACGTAAGCAGCAAGGAATCGACGTACTTTGATAGACAGGATGTCGTTTGCGAAGTCTGTACCGTCTGAGTTACTAAAGTCAATTTCAGCACCTCCATTTGGTCGTACGTGTAGGTAATTGAAGTCACCTAGTAGGAATGTACCAGCGGCGATGCCAGTGTTCTCGATCACACGCGCCCCCCGGATAGTCTGGCCAGCGGCGTTGTAGAACGGAGGCATGATGTAGTCACCATCTGCGTTCTTGGTCAGGTCAAATCGTTCTGAGTCAACTGGGTTTAGTACTAGGTAGTTCGGAGTGAACTTACCTTTACCAGCCGTCATGATCTTCGTTGCAGCGATACGCACAACGTCGAACAGGTTAGCGTCTGCTACTCGCTGTGTGCCGATTGCAGTAGCGTCTAGCTCAGTAGCTACACCAAGTACCCCTTGTAGGTTTGGAGTTGTACCGTTTCCAGAAAGTAGCTGTCCGTCCACCACGATTTTTAGGTCGCGTGTGAGCATTGTCTTGATAGCAGCCACCAATTCAGCACCATGCTTGAGGATTTCAACTGAGTGCTTGTTGGTAACAGCAATCTTTTCTACAGCTGTACTACGGTTGATGAACTTCCAATCTGCCTCTGGGATAGCCGCTAATTCAGCAGTCGTAGCTGGCGCACCAGTTTTAGACAGTACTTCTGTCCACTTTACTGTATCTGAATCAGTTTCAACCACATCCGCGATTTGTTCCATGAATGGAGTTCGTGTTGGGATGTCTTCGATACCAGCTTCACGTGATGGCGCGATAACGTCGCCAGTCAGGTCGTTAGTGATGTCAGTTGACTTCGCTAGGTAGTCAACATCCTTCGCACTTCGGACAGAGATAGAAACGGTACCAGCGCCACGTTGTAGCTTGGTCAGTCCTTCTTTTGTCGCGTCCACGTCAAATGGTGCAACTTTCTCAGTCACCTCAGCTACAACAGTCTTGGCTTTCGCAGATTCCGTGACTGAATCAAGCATACCTTCGAGAGCGGTTTGCGCTTCTTTGAACTTTGCCTGTGCTACTTCATCTCCAGCAGCCATTGCTTTTTGCATAGCTTCTGAGAGCATTTTAGTCGCTTCGTCGGTACCACTTTCAACATCTACCGCTTCGGTATCAGTTGCCGGTACTTCGACATTCTCTCCATCCTTTTGGGTTAGTACCCCCTTCTCGTCACAGTAAAACTTTTTACCGTTAATAAACTTGAAAAACATATAGTAATGTTAGGTGTTAATAAAGCGCCCATTGCAGGGGTGGTGTGGTATCGCTTACTTTTTGAATTGCCTGATTGCTTGGTTGAGGGACCGGATGGCGTTGGATTTACGGATTGCCTCCACTGGCGTAGTAGTCGCTGTGTCCTCAATCTGCTTCTTAGTATCTATAAGACTGTCCTTGATGTCCTTTACATCCTCAGTGTCCTTTACATCCTCAGTGTCCTTTATTAGCGCCCGTCTATTAGAGCCAATCCCTACAAGACTACATTCCATCAGCTCACAGTACTTGAGTATGTAGGCTTCACGGTCTTCGTCGTAGTCTACTACTGGAGGGATAAAGCCAACGGACACCATGTTCAGGTCGCCCCGGACCACATGCTTCCACGCCCGGTCGATGTCTTCGTGTACACCAACGGCGAACTCAGCCACGCCCACTAGCATCTTCTGGCCTTCATTTTCCGGGTCGTTCTCTAGTTTTACCGATAGCCACTTACCAAGCGGAAACTCGTTTGATCGGTGGCCCCAGAAAAAGGCCGGGTTTTTTAGGAAGTGGTCCAGGTTCCAAGTGTCCTGGTCAACTATGTCGCCGTGACGGTCGATGCTGGCCGTACTCATGACAAAGGTGGCCGTGTAGTTCTTTTCGTCAATAGAAATAGCTTTGACGGCAATGTCTACGTCGATGCGGCTGCCTTGTAGTTCTGCGGCTCTGGCTTGGTACTGAGGTTTCATATGGATATTATAACAGAAGCGCTAAACGGTAGGCCCGAGGGTACAGCGGCAGTTAATCGAATGCTGCGCCGGGTAACTCTCACCACTTGGGAACGATCCTCCCTTGGCGACGATCTTCCCGTCATTCTCTTGGTGTTCTGGTCGCACCTTTGCGTCACCAACACTGATCCACTCCATCCCCGTAATAACGGATGACTGTTGGTAGGCGTCGTGTGAGGCTTTGCTCAGCACATGCCCTGTCTCCGTCCGGGCGATTGTCTCGGCTCGCTTCTTGGTCATATCGGTAAAGTAACTCCGGATGTCACCCGCGATCTTGTCTGGCCCGTCCCCGTTGGTCAGTCCCCCGGCAATCTTGGCTTGCAACACGGCAAACGTCGTATCGGTCATTGAATTGGTGAAAAAGTCGGCCCGTGCGCTAATAGCTGCCAGTAACACCTCATCTGCCCAGAAGTTGTCGGCTGATTTCTTGAAAACGGCGTCTAGGGCCTGTTGTCCGCCCTCTTTGTACATTTCCTTGAGGATAGGGGTAAAGAACGCTCTAGCGGCTATTTTTTCGCCTTGTACGTCCATAAATGCGTCAACCGTCAGGTCATTTTCCAGGATGCGCTTGAGTTGTGCCTCGTGGAACGTGTCGATGGCTGCTTTCAGTCCCTCGGCTTTCTTGTCCACCCGTTTGTTGTACGCCTTGGCATAGCCGTCCTTGAGCGCTTTGGTGGGGAAGATACTGTTGAGCTTTCGTTCTGGGGCCGTTGATACCGACATAAGGGCCTCCATGGTCAACTCCTTGGCCTTGAGGGTCTTGGCTAGGATTGGTCGGCGGCGGATGATGGCCTTGGCTTCTTGCTGAACCGCCTGTGGGGTGTTGAACTCTGCCGCGCCTAGGGTGTCAAAGCCGTCCATTGCTGGCCTGCCTGTCTCGATGCGGGCTTCGTTCTGAGTGATCCACTTGCCCACACCAGCTTGGTGTTCTTTCAACATCTGCTCGCGGTCGTTTGGCGTCGGGTCGTCATAACGGAAGAATAGCGCCTGGTCGAAGGTAGGCAGCAGGCGGTTGTTAATCACGTCAATAAAAGCGTCCATGACGGGTACAACGGCCTCTTGTAAGAACATCTTGTATGCCTCTTTAGCATTGGCCATGTTGACGTCGTCGCTTGTCACCATCGCCTTTGGTACGCCCAGGGCAGCTAGGATGTCGTCGCGCAAAAAGTTCTGGGTGGCCATCAGCCCCATCTCGACCGGGGTTTTGTTTAACTCTTGGATGGATTTGATGTTGTTGCCAAAGAAGCCAGCTTTGCCGCCTTGGTTGCCACCAAAGGTTGACTTCCAAAGTGCGCGGGCTTTGTTTCCTTTCTCATCATCCACCGGGCCGTCAACAAACACCGCCACGTCTGGGCGTCCTTGGTTCTTGAGGAAGTTAGCTTGGTACTCACCTGCCGCCTTTTCGGTAACGATACGGACGTGTGCCGGTCGGACAGCCCCTACACCGCGCAAGATGTTGGTCGGGTCTGGGTTCTGGATGTGGAAGATATCTTCGGGTTTGAAACGGGTAACGGTCCCGGCGCGATGCTCGTAGGCGACGATCTTCTTGTTATCGGCAGATAGGATAATGTCCATCTGGTCGGGCCGAATAGTGACCATGCTCATGTCGTCGCGGTTGATATACCAAAAGACGTCACCTGATAGCAGGTAATGGGCGCATGACGTTTCGATAAAGACGCGCTGTGTTTGGAGTTCGTTTGGATTATAGAAAAGGTCCAGTATCTCGTGGTCAAAGATTTCCTCAGTGTCGCCCTTGGTCCCTTTGATCTTGTGCAGCTCCAAAGGAATACTCGCCATGCGCTTGGCGATCTTGGACACGGCAATATACAGGTACAGGCTGTCCTTGTACGATCCAAGGCTGCGCGCATCGGTGTAGTTCTCTAAGCCAGTGATCTGATTATGGGTGTATGGGCTAAAAGTTGTCAGTTTCTCGCGGCTTGGTGATAGCAGGCGATCAAATAAGCTAGTGAAAGGATTTCGCATATATGGCTGATTATACACTAGGCCATAAGGTCGCCCCCATGCTTCCGGGCAGTCCAGACGGCACTAGATACCGCGTCGATGCCGTGATCGTCGCCGTCCTGGGGTTCGTTGGTCGGTTCTTTGTTGCGATCAAGCGCCCAGGAGTAGGTTTGATGCTCTCTGGCCAGGTTTACGCTGTTTTCGGTGTAATAGACCTGCTTGCCCATTAAATACTGGATACGGGCACGCCTGCTGTCTGCGCCTTTAGATGTTGGGACCACGTACCAGCCATCGTCACATAGCTCGGCAATAGACTTGGGTTCGGCGGCGTCTGCGTAGTTAATGATGCTCTTACTCATGCCTAGTTGCGCCATTCTAGCGCTGAGGTGCTTGTTCAACAGGCCAGTCTCAAAGACCAGCTCCCGCGCCCAGATGGTGTCGTTGTGTTCTTTTATTTCATAGACGGCAGCGGGGTCACAGTTATGAACAAGAACACCATTAGCGAAAAACTCACTTGCCCCCTCAACTGATATATCAAAGACTTCTTTTTTGCCTTTTAATGGTACACAGCTTATCTGCACACGCTCTAGTACATGAGTTTCGCTCGTAGTAGGTTGTCCCCATGAATAAAGCCCCACAATTCTCGCAGGTATATTCTTTTTGACTATTTCTTGTATTGACCCGCTTTCGGCAAATTGCGCCACAGAACTTCTGATGAACGTTAGTGGGATTGATGCTGACACCACACTCAGCACATTCCTTAATCTTAGATTGAGCTGTTGCCATAGCTTTGCCACGGCGTTGCTGCCAGTTTTTCTTTGTGTAACCGTGGACCGCCCGAACCTTTGCCAATTCTTCTGCACTGACCTTCTGGAACCCACACTTGCCAGCGTCATAGTGAGCCTGTTGATGATCGCTCGGTGATAAGGCAACCAAGTTTTCAACTGAGTTATTGAGGGGATTAAAGTCCACATGATGTACGTGAAAGCCTTTCGGTATAGGCCCATTATGTTTGATATAAATGTCGCGATGTAGCCGCCTCTTTCCGTTTGCGCTGAAAAAGTATTGGGGATGTTTTCCTTGCAAGTATCGTCGGTATATTTCTCCGTCAAAAATGACTTCTTCTGAACGCATATAGTTTCATTAGGGGATAATTGCTCCACCGTTTTCCAGCCGTCACCTGTATAGATGCGGTGATCGCCTGTAGCAATTATACTACGCCCGTAGCCAAAGTCCAAACCGTACACCTCTTTAGCTCCTTGTGCTGATGTACTAGTTACGGCTTTATAGCCTTGCCTTGTCAGCACCCTGTCGCCAACAACAATGTCTCTTAAAGCTTTTTCGCCAACGTCCGTCTGAACCATAGTGCTACCAACCAGACAAGAAAACCCGAAGTCAGTCCCGTAGTAGCTAGGGTGTGGCAACGCCTCAAAGGCATCGTCAGTGATCGGCAACCAGTTCTTGAATATACGCCCCCTGGCACCCTCGGACACCAGCCCCTCGATCATGTTGTAGTAGTGGTCGGGGTTGTTTTCCTTGTATAGCTGGAAGTTTCGGATGGTGGTGGCGTTGAGGTTGTTGATGTTGTCCTTGTAGTTGGTGTGTATGAATACCGTGTCAGTCTGACTGGCCTTGAGTACCGGCTTGAAGAAACCCTCTATCCCGCTGTCTACTAGGTTGCACCAGCGCTGGACAATCCAGTGGTTTTTGTATGGGGAATTGAGTAGCAACACGATCCTGATGTCGCTTTTCATGGTACGCAAACTGTCGTCGAGCTGGATAAAGTCATCCTCGCTTACCTCTTCCGCCTCCTCGATGATAACGGTGGTGTAGTTGGCCAGGGACTTGAGCTTGCTTTTCTGGTCGCTTGAGCTTTTTCGGAAGCCGATGCCGGTAATAGTATTATCCTTATGGGTAAATAATAGCGGGTTGGTGCTGACGTGGATGGCGCTCTCCACTTCTTGTTCCTCAATCCGGTCTTTAATCTCCTGAAAGATACTGTTACGGATGTCCCCCATGACAAATCTCATAATCGCAGCCCGGAAGTACTCAGGCGCGACTAAGTGAGCCAAGGCAAACTGTGATGCGACGTAAGATCGGCCAGCTGCACGGCCTCCCATGATGACGGTGTACCGCTTGTCGGTGGTGAATACGTCCTGGTAGACGTTATTTACTATCTGCTCCATCAGGCTTCATGGTTACAAAGGCGATGGAGTTAGATTGGATGGGTTGGCCGTTGGATGTGACGTCTAGCTTTTGAGTTGACGGTCCATGTAGACGGTCATGCACGTCTTTCCAGAAACGGTAGTCACCCTTCCTAGCACTAGCCAGGCCTTTCAGTAGAATGTCTGTCTCCAGGTCATCAGGTGACACGTCGTTCATGTCGGCTAGTTTAATCAGTGCCTCACGGTAGATAGTGGCGTAGTCACGCTGACCCTTTGGCCGTCCGTTAGGGTTGCCACTCTCGCCCTTTTTGAATGGCTTACCGACAACTTTAGGGGCGGACGACGAAACAGCCTTGCTTTTCGGCTTTGCTGTTTTCTTTACCGTTTTTGCTGTTCCTTTGCTGTTCTTAGCCATAATGCTTGTTTGAAATTAGTATAGCATCTGCTGCAAGAGATATTGTCCAGACGGTGCGCCTTGACGACCCTAGAACACTCTGGGCAGGTGCCTATGTATCGCCTTTCTGCCATAGGTCGGTGATGTCTTTTCCGTTTAGTTTCACTGTGGGGCTGTCAGTAAAGTCTACATAGCGCTGAACGATGACGTCGACGTATTTCGGGTCTAGCTCCATGCCGTAACAGACACGACCAGTCTTCTCTGCTGCTATGAGGGTTGAGCCGGAGCCGAGGAAGAGGTCTAATATCAAGTCATCTTTTTTCGCACACGCTTTTATATTACTCATCACCATCTTTACTGGCTTTGGTGTTGGGCGTCCTACATTACTGTCTTCGTGGCTTTCTTTGTCGTGCTTGTACACATAACAGTCATCCATATATTCCTGTTTTGTTATTCTTGGTTGACCTTTCGCAAACACGCAACAAGGTTCTGTTTTATTTATCCAAGCTCCATGCGGAAATGAAATACGATTTGACTTGTACATCGTTATTAACCTAAAAAACTTCCAAGCTCCGAAGTATTCCAACAGATGAAACTTTCGCGGACTCTGCCATGTCAGCAAGAAACAGTCACCCTTTGACGCTACGTTTGCCGACTCTTGCCATAATCTATTGAAATCTGCTAGTTTCTCGTCATTAAAGTCATCGTTCTTGATTGAATTACCTTTTGAGTCTTCAAAACTAATTCCATACGGAGGGTCAGTAAATACCATATCTGCCTTCTTACCATCCATCAGCTTCTCTACATCATCTATCTTAGTACTATCCCCACACAACACTCTATGCTCTCCCAGCTCATACAAGTCACCCAGCTTACTCTGTGGCTCCTCTGGTACGTCTGGCACTTCATCATCGGCTTCTTCTGGCTCTAGTGTTAAATCTTTATCAAACCCCGTCAGCTCCAACAGATCATCATCCAACTCTTTCAGCTCGTCTGTGGCCAGCCCGATGTCCCACTCAGACATTTCCGCTAGCTTGTTATCAGCTAGGCGCAAGGCTTTGACCTCTTGTTCTGACAACCCCTCTAGCCGTACACACGGCACAGTAGTCCAGCCAATAGATACCACCGCATCAAGTCGCCCGTGGCCAGCTATAAGGTTATTATCTTTGTCAATTAAGCACGGGGTAGTGAAGCCGAACCGTTCGATGTTCTGGGCTAGTAGTTCCACTTGCTTCTTAGGGTGCGTCTTGGCGTTCTTTTCGTACTTTTTAATGGTGGCGATGTCTACTTGATGCACCTCCATCTTCTTAGCTTTTGTCATATGTAAATGTTACCACGTCATACCCCTATCAATAAACCGCCAGACCTTTTTCTTTCCACGCAACACCCGTCTAGGAATGATCTTTGTCCGGTGGTGGATGTGTTTGGCGTCTGCCTGTAACTCTGCGCGATATTCCGGGGCGAGGTCATCAAAGGACGTGTCTTTGAGTAGTTCACCCTTGGCCACTTTCATCTGGTGAAGTGATAGCTGGATGTCTTGGATAGCGTACCGGCTTCGCATAGTTGCACCCTCACTATAGCACTGTGGTGTTTGCTATTGGTGGGCGGTGGATGTGGACAAGTGTGTGCCCTATCCCCCACTGGTATGTGTACCGATTTAGCGAAAAGAGGGCAAAGGGGCGACCCATCAAGTAGCGGGGGAGTCTAACACCTTAACCAAGATATGGCTAAGAATAACGCCCGTTGGTACCTCGGGCGTTACTTGTATAGACAAATGTACAAGAGAATAAAAAAGACCCCAAAGAGGGGTCAATGCTCAGTGATCTGGTTATCTCGGCTACCGAGATTTCTCCCGCCGCCGCCAGCATTGGCGCAAACACGTTGCTGGTGATAGGTGTTGGAGCAAGACGGCTGGCAAAAGTACTTGCCACTGATATAGACAGCGGTGAACTTCCCCGGTGAGTGTACCTTGCCGCAACAGGCGCAGCGTTCAAGATGTCCAGGCATCGAAATTCCCCTTTTTGAGTACCACACGCCAGTAGGCGCGGATCGGTTTGTTGATGAGCCGTTTCTTGGCCCGGCGCTTGTAGACGTACTTAGGTTTCAATAGATCACTCTCCTTTCGATGAACTACCTCCTTAATAATACCACTAATAAAAAAGCACCCGGTTAGGGTGGTGGTTAGCATAGTTATTTAGTGTCAGTGAGGGCTTCTAATCTTTGATGAACAGCAACTCTAGTTGCGTCGATACTTCCTATGTCTACACGCATAATAGCTTCCAATTCTTCTCTCAACACCTCCTCCAGCAAAGGCAGACAAGCGTCTACTCCTTCGTTGAAATCCCTACACCCACAAATAGCTGGGTACTGTTCTCCACAACCTCCACAACCAGTAAAGTGGGGGTCGTCTTCTTTCTTAGCGTTTTGGTCACGCTTCAAAAGTTTTAATCGTTCTTTGATTGTTTGGGTCATACTAATTTCATACATTTTTCGCAAATGTCTTTAGGGTTTTTCTTTCTTTATTTAATAAGTTCGTCGAGGTGGTTTTTGATTGCTCTTGCTAGGGTGTTGTGGTCTTTCCAGCAACCGCATGATGAGTATTCAAGTTCCCCAGTAAGTTTGCACCAGTCTTGGTGTTCTTCCTTCTCCTCCAACAGTTCACAATCCCTCAGCTCGGTCAG
>Ga0306899_1000851_pt1 | contig 13290 bp, 8 predicted proteins | sample AntRauMFilla3764_FD_190407 | JGI IMG/M metagenome (GOLD analysis project Ga0306899, IMG submission 190407) | Saline lake microbial communities from Rauer Islands, Antarctica - Metagenome Filla 3 #764 (v2) (version 2) | ecosystem: Environmental > Aquatic > Non-marine Saline and Alkaline > Saline ... | reverse complement strand
CGGATCATCGATTACTACGGCGGCGATCCGCAGTACGTTCTCACGACGGCGACGATTGGCAATCCCACAGAACACGCTCTCGCACTCACTGGTGAGCCCGCGGCAGTCGTCGACGAAGACGGATCACCGCGAGGCATCCGTCACCTCGTGTTCTGGGACCCCCCGATGAGTGGTGACGACGGTTTCACTGACGACATCGACTCTCCGGCGCTTTCGAAGCGTCCTGCGACGGTCGAAGCCCCGGAAGTGTGGGCGCATATGTGCCAGAAGAACGTCCAGTCGCTCCTGTTCTGTGACTCGCGGAAGCTCACCGAGTTGTCTGTCAACCGTGCGAAGCGGTTCATCAGCGACCCAAAGAACCGATATCAGGGAAGACCGGACCTCGCATCCTACCATGCCGGACACGGCAAACAGTCCCGTCGAGGGACGGAGTACCAACTCAAAGAAGGACAACTTGACGGCGTCTCGACGACGAGTGCCCTGGAAGTCGGTATCAATATCGGCGGCGTCGATGGGACCGTCCTCATGGGCTATCCGGGGTCGCGCCAGTCGTTCTGGCAACGAATCGGTCGATCGGGCAGAGGAACGCGAGATGCGCTCTCTGTGTTCGTCCCGAGCCACTCCACGCTCGACCAGTACATTCTCCGGCACCCGGAGTATGTCCTCGAAGAAGATCACGAGAGCGCCGTAGTCGACCTCGACAACAATCCCGTGTACCTCCAGCAACTCAACTGCGCCGCGCAGGAACTCCCCCTCACACGCGATGATGCAGAGGATTTCGGAGGCGAGGAACGACTGGAACGTGCCGTGGAGTACGGCCGACGTAAGGGCGACCTCGAAGGATCCCTCGATAGCGGCGTGATGTACGCCCATCGCGACCGCCCACAGGATGCGATCAGCCTATACTCCTCCGGCGGAAACACCTTCGACGTTCGACTAGCTGGCGATGGATCGATTGATCACCAACCGATCGGCCGTGACCGGGCCTACAGAGACTACCACGAAGGAGCAACTGTTCTCCACCAGGGCGAGCAGTATCAGGTCGTCGAACTCCGAGAGGACATCCCACAGCCGTACATCTCGCTCGAGAAAGCGAATGTGAGCTATTACACTCAGTCCCAAGGCCAAGTCAACATTTACGACACGGTCGTCGAGGACTCACGCGAGGTCGGGCCGTTCACCCTCAACTGGGGGTATGGAACGGTATCTATCCACTATAGCACGTACCTCAAGCGAGAAATCGGAAGCGGGGACGTGCTTGAGTTGGGCAATGAAACTGGTGTGCCCCCGTTAGAAATGCGAACCCAGCTGTGTTGGGCCGAGACTCCCAACGACATCGAACGGGCGATGCTCAACAAGCACTCGGAGTACCACAATCCAGAATGTATCAACCTCCCACCGCGGCTTCACGGGTACCTCGGTGGGATTCACGCCGTCGAACACGCGATGATCGCCGTATCGCCACTTGAGCTGAAAGTCGATGGCGGTGACATCGGTGGCCTCGCAACGAATCGGCTTCCTGGCAATCCCGACAAGAGTGGATGGTTCATCTACGACGGTATCGAGGGTGGTCTCGGGTTCTCACGCTCGATTTACGAACACTTCGAAGACGTCGCCCGGCGTGCCCACGACCTCATCGTGGATTGTTCGTGTGGCCGTGACGAAGGGTGTCCCGCCTGTACGATGGACGACCGCTGCGGAAACGACAACCGCCCGCTGTACTCTCCTGCAGCTGCAGACGTCATCGAGCATCTGCTCGGTGATCAGGAGGAGGATGACCTCAACGAACATCTCCCAGAGACGGGTAGCGAAGTGACCCCTGTCGAAGAACAGCGACCGCCTGCCTCAATCTCATAAGAATCCCATGTTCAGAACACTAATCAAGAAGATATTTGGAAATGAGAAGGATTCTGCTCGTAGAGTTGGAGATCAAAAGAGTGAGCGAGCACGTGAGAACCATCATCCGGACTTTGAACGAGCAGACGAGTACCCGTACGATCACTACACTGGTGCTGTTGAGGATATAAAACAGCTGAAACGCGAACGTCGCCACGAGGAAGCCGAGGAGTTGCTCTTGTGGTGTATCGATTTTACTGAGAACCAAGCACAGCGGGAATACGCACTCGACAGCCACGCTATTGTGGCACCGTGGTACTACAAGCACTTGGCAATCGTCTATCGGAAGGACGACCACTTTGGTGATGAGGTCGACATATTAGAGCGGTATGTGGAAACGATGAATGAATTAGGAGGGACGCCGAAAGACGAACTCGTTGACCGACTTGAACGTGCTCGTGAACTGGCTTCCGGGTAATTCATAAAGCGTGTTTTCAGTCCAGCAAGGAACGAATACGATCAAGGAATCCCTCAGAACCTCGTTGAGAATCAGTATCTTCGGTGACTTCGTCATTAGGGTGCAAACCACCACCACACACGGAAATATTCGATAAAATATAGACTTTCAAAATATTGGATAGACAATCAGTTGTCGAATAGGTTAGGACCTCTTTTTTATGGCATTTTGATGCGAATTGACAGAGTTTATTTATCAGTGATATGTGCTTCTAGCTCACTGGTTAGTCACAATGATGGAGGACGCTCTGGAACTACTTTACACGGGAGATCTTCACCTCGGCCGTCACCCGAGTCGGATCCCGGATGATCTGGATGGTCCCGAGCTGTCGCCGAAAGCTGTCTGGCTGTCGACGGTCCAAGAGGCAATCGACCAGGATGTTGACACGGTCGTGATTGCAGGTGATATTGTTGATCAGGAGAATCGCTATTTCGAGGCGTACGGAGCGTTCGAAGACGGAATTGCCCAACTCGACGAAGCAGGGATTCCAGTCGTCGTGGTTGCCGGGAATCACGACTTCGATGCCCTTCCTGAAATGGTTGATAACCTCGATTCCGACACGCTCCAATTCCTCGGGAGAGAGGGTCAGTGGGAACGCTGGACGCTCGAACAGGACGGCGAGCCGGTAGCCCATTTCGATGGCTGGTCGTTTTCGGCCGAACACGTCTACGAGTCTCCGCTCGAGGAGTACGATCTTCCGGAGACCGATGACGCGCCTCAGATCGGAGTGCTTCACGCCGACCTCGACTCACGAGGAAGCCGATACGCACCGGTTCTGTCCAGCGAGCTCCGCGATACCCCAGCAGATGCCTGGCTACTCGGTCATATTCACAGTCCGGGGATCCAGATCGACTCGCGTCCACTGGCTTTGTACTCTGGATCGCCACAACCGCTCGATCCGGGTGAACAGCAGGCCCACGGCCCGTGGACGATTACGATACCCAAAAACGGAGAGGTACGTGCTGAACAGATCCTTCTGGCATCCGTTCGCTACGACCAAGTTTCGGTCGACGTGTCCGGGGTAGAAGACCCGCAAGAAGCAACCTCCGTAATTTCAGAGGAAATCAAGGAACACGTTCGATCCGAACTCGACACGAGATCGTTGGAACTCAGTCTAGTTCGGGTTCATCTTACCGGTCGGACGGATGCCCACTCAGCGCTTGTCGATCGGCATCGGTCGATGGAGCGTGACCTCGGATTCCGGGAAAGATCGGTTTCGGTCCGAATCGAATCGATTGACGTCGACACCCGTCCGGCAATCGATCTTGAAGACCTTGCAGAAGGAGACAATGCAGCTGCGTACCTCGCTGACCTCCTACTCGAAATCGAGAACGGTGATACTCGCGAATCCTACGGCAACATGGTCGATGACTCGTTAGCAGCGGTGCGGCAGGCTCATAGTGCGAATGCGTACAATCCGCTCCGACGCGAAACCGAACTCAGGGATCCGGACGACAATGACGCTATCGAACATCTCGAACAGCAGGCACGGGTACTGCTCGATACCCTACTCAGCCAAAAGGGAGGTAACGCATGATCAGGGACCCGATCTGCTTCGAGGAAATCCAGATCATCCAAGCTCCTGGGTTCGAAACTGGCGGCTTCTCTGTCGACGACTTGTGCTCCGGTATCAATGTCGTTCATGGACCGAACGCGGCAGGAAAGACGACGCTCGCTGAGTCGCTTGAATGGCTTTGCTGGCCCGAGATCGCCGACGAGCGTGCATCCCTCGTGGGGCAGCTCTCACTGAACGGTGAAGACTGGCGAGTCGAAGTCGACAATGGCCGCACGAGTTACCAACGTGACGGTCAAGAGGCGAACGGTCCGAGCCTTCCTCCAGCCGATCAACGCGACCGTTACCGTCTCTCCCTCCACGACCTACTCCAGCGAGACAACAACAACGAATCTTTCGTCGAGATAATCGAGCGAGAATCAGCTGGTGGCTACGATCTTTCTACAGCATACGACGAGCTCGGGTATTCGGATTCCCCGAGTCGGGCAAACAGGAATGTCGTCCAGAAAGCCAAGGGAGCGATTCAGGAGTTACGTGAGGCGCGGACCGACGTTTCCGAACTACGTCAAGAGCAGAACGAACTCTCACGGTTACGTGGTGAACTGGAGGCAGCGCGTCAAGCACAAGAGCGATCCGAACTGCTCGAGCAGGCGATCGACTACGCACAGGCGAGAAACCAGCTGGAGCAGGCTGAATCGAGGCTCGACGAGTTCCCCGATATCTTAGACCAGGTCGACGGAGACGAAATCGAGCGTGTTCGATCCCTCGAAGATGACATCGACGAGTGGACCGAGAAAAAAGACGAGGCCGGGGAAACGGAAACGGACGCTCAAGAACGGCTTGATGAGGCCGACCTTCCTGAAGAGGGGCTCCCGACAGGCCGTATCGACCATCTGAAAGAGCTTCGCGATGACCTTGATTCTGCGGAGGACAGGAAGCGCGATCTCCAGGGAGACTTGGCTGACGCCCAACGGCAGCGAGAAACTGCCCGAGATGACATTCCCCTAGATGTCGACACCGGGGACCTCGTGGACTTGGAACCCGTCACGTGGAAGAACGTCTCGAAGTTCGCACGAGAGGCCGAGGAACTCCAGTCCGAGCGTGAAACCCGGGAGGCCGTCCAGCGACTACTGGAGGACGGTGAGCACCCTGAGTCCGATTTACCCACGCTCCAACGCGCGAGTCAGTCGCTGGAGGAGTGGCTGGCTGCGTCCGTTTCTACGGAGTCGAACGACGGTTCAGAGGCATTCCGAATCGCTGTGTTCTCGGCCGTTTCTCTCGCCTCGACGGGCATCGCGCTGGGTCTACTGGTGCATCCACTGCTATTCTCCATCCTGCTCGTCGCTGCTGGTATCTTCTGGTATGGGCTGCGCGCTCGCTCACAGTCCAAAGACGGAGGTAATTCACGGGACTCGCATCGCAAGTCGTTCGAGAAAACCGGTCTGAACCCGCCGGCGAGGTGGACCGAAGACGAGGTTCGGTCTCGTCTGATCGGACTGTACGACGCAATCGCAGCGCACAAACTGGCCGAGCGACGGTCCGAATGGCGCGATAGCCTAGCGACGGATTCAGACACGCTCGAACAGAAAGAGCAGGATCTGGAGGAAACGCGTGCCAAACTCCAAGACCAGTTGGGCGCCGCGCCAGATGCGTCTGATGTCGAACTCGCCGTGATCTCCAAGCGAGTGCTCGACTGGCAGGAAGCCCACGACGAAATTGAGGGGATTCAAGAGAGCATCGAAACCGTCGACGACCAAATCAAGACCGCCCGCGAAGAACTCCAAGCGAAACTCGATCCCTACGGCTACGACGATGTCGAGAGGTCTGGTGAGGCGACCGAAGCAATCCGAAACCTCGAGAACCGCGAACAGCAGCGCGAAGCCGCACAGCGGGACCTCGACCAAGCTACCGAGACGATTCAGGAAGCGACCGAGAAAATAGGTGCGCTGGCGGACGAACGCGACGAAATCTTTGCGGATCTGGATCTCGACTCCGATGACCACGATAGGTTGGAGGGACTCTGTGAGCAGGTCGAAGCATACGAATCGGCTGCGGAGGACGTACGAGAAGCCAACATCCGGGCGAACACGGAAGCCGAAGAACTCGAAAGCTACCCGGGCTTCGAACCGGACCTCAAGAAGCAAGAGATTGCTGACCTCAGAGAAGACCTCCGTGAGGCGGAACGAATTGCTGAGGATTTCGACGACCTGCAGTCACGGCTTGCCGATATCAAGGCAGAAATCAGGCAGGCAAAATCCGACGACCAAGTTGAAAATGCGCTTGCGGAGCGTGATCGGGCGCTCGATGATCTGAAAGACCAACTTGAGGACGACTGTGCTGCGATGGTCGGCGACGTACTGGTGGATCATGTTCAGGAGGCGACGATGGAGACTAGTCGACCGGACGTTTTCGAGCGTGCTCGTGAAATCCTGACGACGATCACTCGCGGCCGGTATCGATTGGACTTCGATGAGGCCGAAGCCGAATTCCGTGTGTTCGACGAAACCAAAAAGAAGGGGCTCGCACTTGACGAGCTTTCGAGCGGCACTCGGGTCCAAGTCCTGCTCGCTGTACGAATCGCCTTCGTCGAACAGCAGGAACAGGGAGTTCAGATTCCACTTCTCCTCGACGAGACGCTCGCCAACACCGACGACCGAAGAGCGAAGAGGATTATCGAGTCAATGATCGAACTCGCTCGAAACGGTCGGCAGGTTTTCTATTTCACTGCACAGGGCGACGAAGTGGCAAAGTGGACTGCTGCACTGGAGAGTACAAACGGTGTCGACCACGAAATCGTCGACCTCGCAACGGTTCGTGATGTTGACGACACCGTCCATATTCCCGATACAGACTCTGTCGAATCACACACTCCGCAGGCCCCCAGCCCCGACAGTCACGACCATTCCTCGTATGGGGACGAGCTCAAGGTAGACTCGTTCAATCCGCACCGTGGGGTCGGGACGGCGCACCTGTGGTACGTGGTCGACGATGTCGAAACCCTCCATCAACTCTTGGAGCTCGGGATCGAACACTGGGGACAGATGAATAACCTGCTCCAGTGGGGCAACGGAGACCTCTCCTCAGTTGAGTCCGACCAGGTAACGGTTGCCGAAGAGAATTCTGCAGCGCTGAATGAGTTCGTCGCCGCCTGGAAGGTGGGTCGTGGTGAGCCCGTTGATCGGGAGGTTCTCGAAGCTTCTGGCGCTGTAAGTAGTAATTTCATCGACGAGGTCACTGCCCTTGCCGAATCGGTCAACGGGGATGGGAGAAAAATCGTTGAAGCCCTGCATAATGGCGAAGTGAACCGCTTCCGTAGCGGGAAAGCGAATGAATTGGAGACGTATCTCGAAGAGAACGGGTACATCGAGCCCCGTGATACGCTGGATCAAGGCCAGATACGAGCCCGAATCATCGAGCGCTTCGTTGATGAAGGTGTCTCTCCCGAAGAAGCCAAAGATAGGACTGAGAACCTGCTTTCGCGCATGAACAAAAACTGATTTTTCGCTGAGTTCGACACGCGTGCTTTGCTAGCAACTGGCTCGGAGACTCCGTTTCAATGAAAGAAAGAATCCATGAGATCACACCTACTTCAATGGCCATATAATAATGTGTCTTCGACAGGACGTGTTGGTATGGGTAATTTCAGAACAAACATCATTTTATTCGTGATTTGCCTCATCGTCTCAATACTGGTCCTCGAATTTTCGGGCGTACGACAAGAGATGGGGATTTCGTGGTGGGGAACGTTCAGTATCATTCCAACATGGCTCGCTATCCCGGCTATTTTAATTCTGGTAGTGGCGTGGATTTTGAACCCCTCATCGAGCTCGCGTCGCTAGTCGACCACCCTCACCAGCACCTCCGGCCTGTCCTCGACGAGGTCGACCAGTTGACCGATAAGGAGGTGCTGTACGACCTGCACCGCGTCAGCGGGCTCTCCGTCGTCCTCAACGCCGACGGGGAGTTGACGTCACCGAGAAGAAGCTCTGATTGTGACCGTGTGATGTCTCCTTCCCTATTCGCTCGGAGTCTTCAAGCTGGTCGGGCGAGGAGTTTAGGCATCTGCGCTGATATGTTTTGACGACAACTGATGGGTTTCCCGATGAGTTCGAGGGGAAGCTACTCCGAAGCGGGACTCCAGCGGAGCATTCAAGGCCTCATCTTAGCCTTCTTTTCGTTCGACCTGCTGCTCACCGTGTACAACAGCCTATCGTACTTCCTGCCCATCATTTCTGCCATCTCTTCCGCGGGTGTCGTGCCGGTGTTCAATGTTCAGGTGAGCCTTCTGAAGGGGCTACTTCTAGTGGTCCTGCTGGGTCTGGCTATCCCGGATGTCAAGCCCGACCGGTCGAATATAGAGCAAGCCTACCTCCTGTTGCTCTCGCTCGGTGTCGTCCTGTATTATCGCCTCTGGGGGACTCTGATCGGCCTGTACCTCGCTCTTTCAGTTGCTCTGGCAGTCTCGGTTGGCTTCGCTCAGATAACTTCCGGTGGAAACTGGCGGTCAAGCCTCGCGGACGGGTTGGACTACACAAACACGGTCGCTCTCCTGGGGATCGGAGCAGGCGTCTTGTCCGCATTCTCTTACCTCCCACAGATCCTTCTCGGACTGTTCGGGCTCTATTACGGCGCCCGGTGGCTACTCGCTAAGGCTCGCATCCCCGATGCTAGTCAGGTTGACCCTGAGGAACGCCTGTACCGCGCAACCATGCGGTTGAGCGAGACGCCAACCGGCGTTCTGACTGCGGGCATCGTCTACGCAGGGCTGCTGTCTACTACCTCGGTGATTCTCTCCTTCGTGCTGCCGATCCTGGTGCGCAGCGGGTTCAGTCTCTCTCCGCGCGCGCTCGTCTTGAATCTGAGCTACATTTTCGGGATGGCGTTTCAGGTGGTCATCTTCTACTACTGGTTTGCTCTTCTCCAGAGAGCTCCGTACTCGGTCGACCACTGGCGGGCCAGCCGGTTCGAATATGCGACCCAAAAGAACGCTCCTCACCGCCCCCGACCACTCAATCTGCTTCTCCCGACCGTCGGATGGATCCTGACGCAATACCCCTCTTCGGCACTAGAGCAGTACGGGCCGGTCATCGTGGCCGTGTGGTCTGCTCCCTCCATATGGACGTTCTTGGCACTTCTGGTACTATTTCTGGGCTACTCCCTTGTACTGGTTCAGGGATTCCGCTGGCTCGAAGTTCTCCCCCTCGCTGGCTTCTTGACGCCATCTGAGCGGAGTATCGAAGACGACTTCACAACATTCGTTCTCTCAATGGCTCTGCTGCTCCTCGCTGTTGCGGTCGTCTCTCCTTCAGGTGCCCTCCTGCTGGTGCCTGTTCCCGTGATGTTCCTGTTTGACCACTTCTTGGAGCGTGAAGCGGCCGCGATCACCTCCGCCCTGATATTGGTTGCCTGCTTGAGCGCACCGTTGGTGGTGAGATTGGAGACTCTCGAGGGCGAGTACTGGAGCCTGGCACTTCTCACAATCTTCCTATACGGTATGACGCTCGCGAGGCGATCCCTGTGATTTTCCCTGCAACTGCTCGGTGAGTGGACGACAGACTGGAACTGTCACTCAGCGTCTAATTTGTAGAAACCAATACTGCGAAGGTCTGGATCGTCAGCATAAGAATTCTATATAGCGATATAAACTTTATATTACACGTCTGAAACCACTCAAACGGTGTATTTGCACGCTAAAAGCCTTCTACTCCAACTCTACCAAACCACAATACCGAATTTAGGCCACTGTGCATTAGTCCAGTAGTGCACACAGGTTTTACTAGGGTCGCCGCTGTAGGGGAAGCACGAAACATGGACCGCACTCAGACAGACGCTTCCCCCGGCACTCAGACCCTCGAAACAGCCATTCACGACTTCCTGGAGTCGGGCTCGAAGTCGGGCAACTACCGATCGAACTTAGAGTACGTCCTAGAGAAGTTCCGTAGCCGAGTCGAACCACGCGGCGTCGACACGCTGGCCGATATCGACAAGCAGACCATGGCCGACTACGCCAGCTACCTTCGCGAGCGCGTTGAGGCCCACCAAACCCCTGGTGTCGACGGCGGGATTGCCGCCTCGACGGCGTGGGCCTACTACGATAACGTCTCGGCGTTCTTCGATTACTGCCTCAAGTGGGACAAGATCGGCGAGAACCCGGCCCAGAAAGCCGTCGCCAAAGACGAGCTGCCCGAACGACCATCGACGGTGAGTGGCGACCAACAGTTCTGGTCGCCCAGCGAGCGGCGTGCGCTCCTGGATCACGTCGACCGGCGAGCCTCAAAGGCGATCGACGACCGCGGTACCGAGGCCGTCGTCGAGATCCGGGACAAAGCCCTCGCCTACGTGCTGGCCTTTACGGGCGTCCGTGGGGGCGAGATCCTGAAAGACAGTCGGGACGATCGGCGCGTCGGGCTTCGGTGGGCCGACGTGGATATCGAGGACAACCAGATCACGATCCTCGGCAAGAACCAACAGCGCGAGCCCGCCCAACTGCCAGGCCAAACTCACCGGCCACTCGAACAACTCAAGCGTGTGGTAGAGCCAGCCAGCGACGAGTGGCCGGTCTTCGTCTCGCTCCATGCGCCGTCGATGTACCGCGTACTGCCCGACGAGTTCGAACGGCCCGACGACGACTCGCGGAGCCTGCTTTCCCACTGTCGAACCCTTGGGGTTGTGCCGCCAGCACTCTCTACAAACGGCGCTCGATCAGTTCTCAAGCGACTCTGCGAAGATGGCGCGATCGAGGTCGACGGCGACCGCGAGTATCTCACCTTGCACGGCGCACGGCGTGGGGTCGGCGAGAAACTGTATCGGGAGCGTGGGGCTGCGGCGGCCCAACGGACACTCCGGCACGCCGATCCGAAGACGACCTCCGAGATGTATTCGCATATCGAGACCAGCGAGAACGCCGAGAACGTGACTGAAGTATTCGGCGACGAGCGGTAGTTTTCAGAACACCCAGACACCTCAATTGACACCGATTACTACAAGTGTTGTTTCAACCCTCAACAGTGCGTTGAATACAGTAGTAGAACCGAGATTGACTCCTCTGTTCAACGTTGAAGCAGCAGATACAGTGTCAAAAACCACATATTTCAGTTACTACAAGGTGAATAACCGTTGATATTCCGATCAATGGAACCATCTACCGTACCGCCTCGGTTATTCACCTGCTCACCAGACTCAATATTACCCGTCACCCTCCCCCCGCTATTTATAATCACCCTTCCACCCGCTTGAATATTTCCGTTTACCCGACCTGCAGAATTCACGGTTACCTCTCCTCCAGCAGTAATATCGCCGTCGAGTTGACTATTGATCGTCACGTCACCATTGACAGCAATGTTCTCATCAGTATCTGCATTTATCGTCCGATCTCCAGCTTGACATACAGGACCGGTGTCTAGAATCGGCCCTCTTGTAGTTGTTGAATCAATATTTTTTGCTAGGTCTTCTGTTGGTTCGTCACTAATACCGACAGTATTCACAGTCACATTGTCTACTTCAAGTTCTATTTCATTTATATCTGGTTCGTATTCTGGCTCTGGGTCGAAACCGGTTGTATCAACTACAGAACTCTCTTCAAACTGGCCTACCCAATAGTCCTCATCCAAACGCGTTGGCAATTCAACGGTTAATTTCCCCTCATTATTAAGGTCTGAAAGGTTACCTATATTATTTCCATTTAATGTCTTCAATTCTAGAGTTATCCTTCCTGTTCCACTCTGTTGAAATTCGTTTTGCAAGGCTGTGATCTGTAGTGTTCCCTTATCAACTAGACTTTGATCCTCTATGATTACTCGGTTCCCACTCGATTCAGTTTCATCAAGATACAATACAGAGTTTTCATACCATGTTGAACCGATGTCTATTTCGTAGTATCCGGGCTGGTATTCCAAGAATCGTGTGTCCACGACAACATCATCTGTTTCATCGTCTCCGTCAGATATTGTAATGGGATACGAATCACTCGTTTGCAGAATTCCTGCAGGAGGAGGGCCATTTAGTGCAAAGAGCCGTGTCTGATAGTTTGTCCCGAGTTGAATGGTCGGAAATTGTTGGCGGTCAGATGTCCCTGCAGTCAAAATAGCACTTCTAAGCTCAATAAGCTCATTTTGATTCTGTTGAAAGTGTTCAAACTCCGTTTCGGCATTCTGTTGGGGAACTACTTGTGCTTGATAGCCAATAAATGCGATAACGAGGAAGCCAAATAGGAGAATAAAACCAATAAGTGGAGCAACTGCTCGGGTATCATTTTGTAGGCTAACACCCTTATCGTTCCGTTTCATGATAATGTCCTCTGAGAGGGGGCTACTATTGTGCGTACATCTGCGGGACTAAGGTGACTATATCCGATCCAAGTTAGAATCAAAATACCTTCGAAATAGTATGGGATTTCTAATTGTATCTGACGCCAGAGCCCAGAGAGAACCAAGGTCAATGCCGTAATGACACCAAATATGAATGGTGAAATGGCCATGATCTGCCTGCCTCGCTCAGATTGTGTATCAGGGTACGAGATCTCCATGCGGAATTTTGGAAAGACAGATATGATCTCTACAGAAGTCATACCTTGATATTTTGCAACGGAAATGTGTGTCAGTTCATGTAAAACCAGTCCTAGTATCGGACAAGATATCGCCACCGCAAGCCGATACATTGGATCCATATACCAAATACTGTGACTCATATATATAGCATTTCGGGAAGGTTTGTATCCAGGACACCGTCTAGATAATCTCCTCAACAGGTGCCCTCCATTGAGAGTTTAGTGCAGTCACTGAAATTTGTACTAATGTGGCTCTGTTGAAATCCTTAGGAAGTGATACATTCTGACCGGGTGGGGTCAGTACAGGTGAAGCACAGGCCGTTCAGCACACGCTTCTCACAGCATTCTTCCGACTACTGTACCAGCCGTAGTACTAACTGCTATGAGAAGTACCATTTTCACAGATATACGATCGGTAAAAAAGCTAAGAGAAAGGCCAACGATAGCAGATGCGAAAAAGCTGTAGGCGATGGTTGCTGACAGGGAGAGGGTCATAGTGATTACTAAAGTGACGATATCATGAATATCCTATTTTCAATTCGCACTTCTCAGCGACCGGCTGTTTCAGTCGAGAATATATCTGAGGAAGAGGATTTCAACAAAGCCAATATTCCAAGTTCAAATGAACGAATACCATTGCTAGTTTGGTGAGATGAGATACCATCTCAAAGATCAGCTCGTGGCTGCTAACAGCCCAAAACCCGAGTGTGAGTGGGGTTTGGAGCGACGTGCAGGATAAACAGTGGTACTGCTATAACCGAGTTGTTCAACAACGCGATCAGGCTCACCAACGGTCTCAATAACTGACTCACTCTTGTGTAGAACTGCGGAAACAGGTTGATCGCTGACGAGAGATACTGCTTGAGATACCGTGTGAAA
>Ga0306899_1000847_pt1 | contig 13319 bp, 10 predicted proteins | sample AntRauMFilla3764_FD_190407 | JGI IMG/M metagenome (GOLD analysis project Ga0306899, IMG submission 190407) | Saline lake microbial communities from Rauer Islands, Antarctica - Metagenome Filla 3 #764 (v2) (version 2) | ecosystem: Environmental > Aquatic > Non-marine Saline and Alkaline > Saline ... | reverse complement strand
TCACCCACGTCGACGAGTGGGCCGGGCGGCTCGCCGAGCGTGCGGACAACGTCGTGCTGATGAGCGACCACGGGTTCGAACAGAAGGACACGACGATCCACATCGCCGACTGGCTTCGTGAGGAGGGCTACCTCGTCGAAACCGAGTCCGACGGCCTCCCCTCGGCGTCGGAGATTACGGTCGACATTGCCACCTCGATCGCGAAACGATCCGATCTGTTGTACGGCGCGATGCGGCGTGTGCACAATCGAATCTTGGGTCTCGACTGGGGAACCTCTCTCCAGACGGCGACCCGACCGGACCCGGACTACGAGCGGTCGACTGCGTGGCAGCTCCGGTACGCGACGGTGTATCTCAACGACGACCGGTTCGACTCGCCGACCGTCGAGGACCCCGAACCCCTCCGAACGGAGATCAAAGAGGGGCTCGAAGCGTTGACCGACGAGGACGGCGATCCGGTGTTCCGGGATGTGTTACTCCCCGATGAGGCATACAACGATCCGGGACCCAACGTTCCCGACGTCATTGCCCGGCCAGCGGCTGGCAACCACCCGCTTCGTGCGTGGTCGCCAATGGGTGGCGTCACGAGCCCGACGACGAGTTTCGAACACCGGTACCGGGGCATCTTCGTCGCCAACGGTCCGCTGTTTCGGGATGGCACCATCGAGGGTATGAACATCGTCGACGTGCTGCCGACAGTGATGACTGCACTCGGCCAGCCGGTCTCTCCGGCGTTCGATGGCGAGACGATCGAAAACGTCCTCGCCGACGGTGCCGAGCCGACGGTCCGTTCGGCCGACGAGATGCCGACGGTTCGCCTCCGTTCGCCGGACGGGGCTGACGACGCGGAGCGAGGGGCGATCGTCGAGGAACGACTCGAAGATCTGGGCTATATGGAATGATTGGCAACCCAGGACGGTTGAGTGCGACTGCGATCGGAGTGCAGCGGGATAGTCGTCAGACACGATGAGCGATCCACCTGTAGCCGACGACCCCGACGACGAGGAGCCTGAGAAGAACGTACCGGACTCGGAGACGGTTTCGCTGTCGATCGGACGTGAAACACTCGTTGCACTCGGAGCCAAGGGCCTGAACGCGGTGTTGGGGTTCGGCGGCATCGTGGTTTTTGCGAACGTCCTCGGGGACGTTGGACTCGGCGAATACCGAACGGTCCTCGCGGCGGCGTTCGTCCTCACGCAGGTCCCGGGCGGCACCGCAACGGCGATCAAAAAACGCGTGAGCGAGGTCGACGTCCCGGCCTCCGAGTATCTGGGTGCCGGGTTGGTTATCCATCTCGCGTTCTCGGCGCTCATCGCGCTCGGGTTCCTCGTGGGAGGGGAGTTCGCTACGTCGTACTTCGGCTCGCGTCAGCTCGCCGGTGGCGTCGTCCTCGTCGTCATCTCGCTGGGACTGTTCAACATTACGAACCGGTTCTACGCCGGGATCGGGTACCCTGCCCTCTCTTCGTGGGTCGACTCCGCACGGAGCGCCCTCACCGTCGTTTTTCAGGTAGCCTTTCTCTTGCTCGGGATGGAGGTGTTCGGCCTCATCGTCGGCTTCTTCGTCGCTACCGTGCTATCGGCAGTGATCTCGATCGCCGCCGCCGGTGAGTTTCCGACCCGACCGGTTCGACGGACGTTCGAACGGATCTACTCGTTCGCACGGTGGGTGATTCCCTCCGCGTTTCTCGCCAATGCCTACAGCTCGGCGGACGTGCTGATCATCCGCGGACTCGTGGGTGCTGGGCCAGTCGGCGTGTATACGGTCGCCTCGCAGCTCGCACAGCCGGCAGTGCTGTTCGCATCAAGCATCACCGACGCACTCGGCGTCAAGTCGAGCGGGCGTGATTCGGCTGGCCTCGAAGTCCGGAGCGACCTGCAAAACACCGTCTCGTACACCGGACTCATCGCCGTCCCGATGGTGTTCGGAGCCTTGGCCATCCCGAACGCGCTTATGACGACACTGTTCGGCCCGGATTTCCAAGACGCACCCGGGCTCGCACTCGTCGGAATGACCCTGTTCCAACTGTTCAAAGTGTACGGGACCCCGTTTGGAGAAACGATCCAGGCAACGGATCGGCCGAGAGTAACGTTCCGTGTCGGGCTCGGTGTCATGGCCTTCCACCTTCCGCTTGCGGTCGGTCTCGGCTACGCATTCGGGTTGCTCGGAGTCATCGCCAGTTCGGTGCTCGCTGAGATCGCCCGATTCGGTATCTACCAACTCCTCGCTCACCGACTGTTTGGCGGCATTGTGTTGACGCGCCCGATGTTCGATCAGTTCGTCGCTGGCGGGATCATGTTCGGTGCAGTGGAACTGCTCACCCGATACGTGGTGACGATTTCGAACTGGGTCTGGCTACTGGTCGTCGTCGGCTTCGGTGCTGGGATCTACTTCGGAGCGCTGCTCGTGGTAAGTGCCCACTTCCGACAGACGCTCCGGCACGTCATCCCACAGTTTTCGATGCCGGTCGGTGGGTCGTAACTACGGACCGAAGCGGCGACAGAGCTCCCAACGATCGAGTTATTCCGGTAGGTATGCCTCACGGCCCGCCGGGCTCAACGCATCCCTGTCGACTCGGAACCCGTAGTCGGCTTCCAGCTCCGGGAGCGTCCGACGGCTCTCCGCGATCCGGCGTTCGAGGGACCCACGCTGGCGAAACTCCGGTGGTGCCTCGTGGCGATGGCCCGATAGCGATTTGAGGTACGCGTACGGGTAGGTAACCAGATCGTAGAGCCGCTTGACGAACTCGACGGGTGTCGAACGGCGCTCTTCGAGTATGTAATAGTGATCGTGACTGATCGTATACCTGATCGTACTCCAAAAGGGGATGCCGGACTGGAAATCACAGATCTTGCCGTGAATATCGCGGTTGATCCGGTCTCGGAGGGTTTTGTGGTAGCCGATCTGGTCGGAAACCCCGCCGTGATCGAGCCAGATCAGCGCGTCTCTGGCGTACAGCCGTCGCCAGAAGTCCCGATCCTCAGCCCCCCCGAGGTCGTAGTAGGGGACATCCAGGAGGAGTGATCGGGGAGCCATATTGATCCCGGTTCCCGAGAGGAAAAACTCCCCGTCGACGTGCGGTTCCAGCGCGTGGAAGATCGTCACGAAATCCTCGATGATCCCGTCGTCGTAGCGGTCGTCGGTGTCGAGCGATTCGAGAACGTACTCGCCGCGGGACTCCTCGAAAGAGATATTGCGGTCGCCGCCGAGCCAGTTCATCTCGTCTTGACGGTCGAGCACCGCACGCACGTGATCGTACTCCGCTTCGAGACGGCGAAGCACGTCCTGGCTCCCGTCGGTCGACCCGCCGTCGACGACGACGACCTCGAACAGCTCCGGGTCGACCTGATCGGCCATGCTCCGGATCGATTCCTCCAGGGTGTCGACCATGTTGTAGTTGCAGACAGCGATAGAGTAGCGAGGCGAGTCGGGCATCTACCCCAAGAGAGACAACCGATGTAAAAAAGGTGACCGGTCGGATTCGCTCCGTGTTGTAGCTGCCCCGACGCCGATCCGGACACCCGATGTCGACCGCTACTTTTCTAAGATGTAATCGCCGAGGACGAGCACGTCGAGTCCCATGCCGTAGAAGTCCTTGATCGCCTCGACGGGACGGTTCACGATCGGCTCGGCGTGGTCGTTGAACGACGTGTTCAGCACAACCGGGACGCCGGTACGCTCCTCGAACTCCGACAGCAGCGCGTAGTACCGGGGGTTCTGTTCGTCGGTTACCGTCTGTGGTCGCGTCGTGTTGTCTCCGGAGTGGAGGACAGCGGGAATCTCGCTTTGTTTGTCTTCCCGTACGTCATACGTTTTGATCATGTATGGGGAGGGGGTGGCGTCGACGAGGTAGTCGTCGAGTGCCTCCTCCTTGAGCGACGGGGCGAACGGCCGCCACTCCTCCCGGTGTTTGACGTACTTATTGACTCGGTCGCGTGAATCGATGCTTCGGGGGTCAGCGAGGATGCTCCGGTTGCCGAGCGCACGCGGTCCCATTTCGAGTCGCCCCTGGAACCAGCCGACCAACTGGCCGTCGGCCAGTTTTGCTGCCGTCTCTGCGGCGACGTCGTCGCTCTTTCGGTAGTCGATCTTGGTCTCCGAGAGGACAGCCTCGATCGCGTCGTCGTCGTACTCCGGCCCCCAATAGGTGTGGGACATCGGTGTGACTTCCGACGGGGTCGTCGTCAGAAACCCCCCGCCGAGTGCGAGTCCGGCGTCATTGGCGACCGGCTGGATGAACAGTTCGTCGACGAACGGGGCCTGTTCGACGACCTGATTCAGTTTACAGTTGAGCGCAACCCCGCCCGCGAGACAGACCGTTCGGATATCCAGTTCGTGAACGTAGCGCCGGAGGACGTTCGTCACGATCTCTTCGAGGAGCGACTGGGTGACGTACGCGAGGTCCTTCTCCCAGTCGGTGAACTCGGTGGGGGTCGCCTTGGCCGACCGCCCGAACAGGCGTTCGAGCCGACCGACACCCATGTCTCTCTCCCCCGTTATTTCGGTCACGTCGTACTCCGCTGTCGTGTCGATGACGCTTCTGAGGGCGCTTTCGATCTCCTCGTTCGGGCCGCCGTACGGTGCCAACCCCATCACCTTCCCCTCGCCGTTCAGCGGGCGGAAGCCGAGGAAGTCGGTCACGGCACCGTACAGGTGGCCGAGGCTGTTGGGGTTCTCGAAGGTCTTGTGCCGCGTGAGTCCGGTCTCGTCGCCCTTCCAGACGACCGTCGTATCGTACTCACCGCTCCCGTCGACGGTGAGGACCAGCGCTTCGTCGTAGTCAGTGGGATAGAACGCGCTCGCGGCGTGGCATTCGTGGTGTGACTTCTGTTCGATCTTCGGTAGCGGCGTCCCGATCTCCGAGAGCTTCTCCCGAACCGCCCGTTCGGCGAAAAACTGGCTCTGGATGGTGTCTTTCAGCCGCCAGTTGAGCGAGCCGAGTTTGTCCATGACGGAGTCGGGTTCGGCGACTGCGCGTTTCCATTTGGACTTCCAGATCTTGTTCCTGTGTCTCGGGATGTAGGGAAGCACGATCCGATCCACATCGGACAACGACAGGTCCTCCGCATCGAGGCAGGCGTTGATCGCGTTCGTCGGGAACGTCCCGGCGTGTTTCTCCCGCGTGTACCGCTCTTCCTCGACAGCGAAAACGAGTTCCCCGTCGTTGAATAGAGCCGCACTCGGATCGTGGCTGCCAAACCCGTGAGTACAGGGTTTGAACGAAAGTACATACATTAATGAGTGCCATGTTCAACTCCCGTATATACCCACCGAACCGCGATTGGTCAGAGATCGGTACCGTCGGCTGATCCCCGCCGAGGGCCCGGAGTTGTACCGTCATTTCGGTGGGCGTCGACGACGGCGAGTGGACCGACGACCGGGTCGGTTCGGACCCATCCGGTGGCTTTATTAATCCAAACACGTAGTCGAAGACAATGATAACCCGACCTGGACACGCCGTCCGGCGGTGTGTCGAAATCTACTCCGAGGATGGTTTGTTGTCACTGTTGGATGCCATCCGTACGCACCTCTCGATCACGCTGTTCGAATCGACCCTCTTCGTCCATCTGTTCTGGCTGGTTCAGGGCCGTCGCATCGTCAAGGAGGACGACATTTATCTCCTCGTCGACTTCCTCGGGCGAGAACAGTTCGCGTTCCCGCAGTTCCAGTTCCACCGCAACGCTCGGCGACAGCGCAAGCGGTTACTCGAAACGAAGTGGTTCTCCGACGAGTACTTCCCCTGTGTCGAGCCGGACGATACGGTGCTCGAAGTCGGGGGGTTCACCGGTATCACGACTGCTATTGCGGCCGAGCGAGGGAAGGAAGTGTACGTGCTCGAACCGAGCCCGCGAAACAGGAAGTGTTTGGAACGGAACGTCACCGCGGACAACGTCACGGTACTCCCCTACGCGGCTGGCGAAGAGAACACGACGACGACGTTCAACATCGGAGAGATGGCCTCGAAGGATTCGCTCAGCGATCCGAAACACGGAAGCTCCGGTCACAGCGTCGACGTCGACGTTCGAACCATCGAATCGGTTTGCGAGGAGATGGGTATCGACCGGGTCGACTTCCTCAAACTCGACGCCGAGGGGCTGGAGCCCGAAGTGCTGCGTGGCATCGGCGACGTGGAGGTTCGGAAGGCCGTCATCTCGGGGAGCAACGAGCGCGACGGCGAGTACACCGCACCGGATGTCAGTTCGCTGCTCGAATCACGGGGGTACGAAGTGTTCCGAAGCCAGAAGTTCAAACCGTACTTCGTCCACGCCATCCGAAACTGAGTTTCGGCGGTCCGGTGTGACCGCCACAGTCACCACAGCATGGACGAACCCGGTCTTCTTCTCGACCACTGGACGACTACCCGGGCGGCTACGCTTCATCGAGTGGGGTCTACGGATTCTACCGACATCGCCGACAGGTATCCGGTTACAGAAACACGCTGAGAGACGGGGGTGAAACGAGTTACCTCTCGACCGCGCCGGTCGAAAGGAGGAACTCGGCGAACTGCAGATCGGTCGGCGTGTCGATGTCGACGGTCGTCCGGTCGATCTCGTAGGGAACGACGTGCTCGCCGAGGATCGATTCCTGATCGAGAACGGTCGAGCGCCGACAGATCCCGATATCCGGTGTCGTCTGGTACACCGTCGGCAGCGTCTGTCGTGGAGCGTTCATTGCGTCTTCGATCTCCGGATGCTCGGTGAACGGAGTCATATACTCGCCGTCGGGCTGCCACATCTTGTACGGCGACGCTGGCGGCTCTTCGACGGATCTGAGGCTGTCGGCCTCGGGGTGTGAGCAGAAGCGCTCTAAGGAGTCGTCGACCTCTTCGGCGGTTCGGAGCGGCCCGGTCGGCCGAAGGTGGACGATCAGTTCGGGTTCGTACCCCTCTTCGTCGGCGAACCAACCCAGACAGTGTTCGAACACGGGGAGGTCGGGCGTGAGGTCCTCCGCGAATTCGGACGGTCGCATGAACGGAACCTCCGCGTCGTACTCCCGGGCGACGTCGGCGATCTCCTCGCTGTCGGTCGAGACGACGACCCGGTCGACGTAGTCGGCCGCGGAGGCGGTTTCGATGCTGTAGGCGATCAGGGGTTTCCCGTCGAGGTCGCGGATGTTCTTTTTCGGGACCCCCTTGGAGCCGCCTCGGGCCGGGATGAGCGCCAGCACCTCGGTCTCCGCGGGGTCGGTGGCTCGGTCGTCGCTCATGTCCACGGTGTGTCGACGTCCTCCCAGTTGTAGATCCACTCGCCGCTCTCGGGGTCGAAGCTCGCAAATCGGCCCCGGTAGTAGTCGCGGTTGAGGATCTCCTCGTGGGTCATTTTCCGGTCGGGCTGTCCACGCAAGGCGTCCAGTTCGTCGAGGTCATCTAAGAACGCATCCTGTTCGGCATCGGAAGCGTCGGCGAACGCCCGCAGCTCTGCTAAGTCCGACGGGGTGATCGAAACCGGGCCGTCCTTGGTTGCCTCACGATCGAACACGGTAAAGTGGCGTTCGACGACGTCGGCACCCAGCGCGATAGCAGCTTTAGTGGCGAGGATGCCGTCACGGTCGACGTCGGTGTGATCGGACCAGCCCACCTGGGGGCTGTGGGATTCGAGCCACTCCATTCGCGAAAGGTTGCACATATCCAGTGTGTTGGGGTAGCTCGTTACACAGTGAAGGAACGTATAGTCGACGCCCAGCTCGTCGAGCACGGCGGCGGTCTCTTCGACCTCCTCGTCGTACGTGCCACCCGTCGAGACGAAGAACGTATCGAAGTGTTCGGCCAGCTCACGGAGCATGGGGACGCTAGCGCAGTCGTAGCTGGCGATCTTGATCGTCTTTTCCGGCCACGGGAGGGACGCGATGTCCGGGATCCGCTTCCGGGAAAAGACCGTTGTCAGGGGTGTGACGCCGTGTTTCTCACAGAGTTCGATGAACCGTTCGTGGTCAGCAATCGAGAGTTCGAGATCAGCGAGGCGTTCGTACTCGGGCTTGTAGGGCCGCTTGATCGTCTTGGTGACCCCGTTTGCTTCGGTTTCCCCGTGTTCGAACCGACCCCGTGGGGTGACGTCGTCGGCGAAGATGGTCTGGATCTTGGCGTAGTCGGCCCCGGCGTCCGCGGCGGCTTCGACCATCTCCGCCAGCGTGTCGGTCGAGCCGGTGTGGTTCTGACAGAGTTCGGCGATTATCTGGGTCATTGTGTGGACCCCATCCGTTCGTCGAGATCCGTTGCGATCTTTCTTGCTGCAAGGTCGATCCCGTTCAGCGTCCTGTACTCCGCTCGTAGCTGGTCTTTTAATTCACGCATGTTTGAACGAATTCGGTTACCGTAATCCGGTAGAACCTTTGACTGGTGTTCATTAAATGTACTCCCTATACCGACCGCTTCGATAGCCTCGACGTTGTACCGGATTTCCGGGTCGTCAGACGGCTGCCAGGCAGGCATGAGGAGCGGCGTTTCGGTGAACAACGACAGCCACACCGACCCCCATCCAGCCCGGGCGACGTGGAACTCGATCGCATCGCTCCCCAGTACGGACGGCAGAGCTTTCGTACCGCCGCCGAGCGCCTCTGGATCGTTCGTGTACACGTTGTAGTCGAGCGACCGGGCTTCCTGATAGAGCTCTTCGAGCCCCGGGATTCCCGACACCGTAACGTAGATGCCACGGTTCGGCTCCGTCTCCGGTGGCTCCGGCGGTTCCATCAGTGGGGCGACGAGTTCCTCGGTCGGATACGTGGGCGTTCTGTCGGGGCAGTGTGTGAACGTTCCCGGCTCGGAAATGAACTGCAGGTCGTGTTCCTGCTCGGTCTCGACGGCCCGCTGTCGGGCTGCCGAGAGGAGCTCCTCGGGAAGCGCGGAGTTCGAAGCCTCGATCTCCTTGGAAAAGATCTTCGAGAGATAGCCGAAGGAGGTGTAGTAGGACGGCGAGACGTCGAGCGAGACGCGCGGTGCGCGTGACAACTCGAACCGGACGGCGTCACCGTACTCGTCGTCGAGATACTCGGAGATCCGCTCGGACCACTCGTCGAACCGGGACACCCACCGCTGGAGGTACGACCGGTAGGACTCGTCCCCATAGAACGTCTCGGCGAACAGCTCGCCGAGCCGCTCGTCGAAGACGAACTCTTCGGGGCGGTCGTCCATCTCGGAGCCGAACTCCTCACGCATGATTCGCCGTTGTTTCGACCCGTATATCAGCGGCAGAACGATCCGGTGGCGGGGATGGCCCAGTCGTTCGAGGTGATCGTTAACCGAAACAGCGAGTTCGGTGATCCGGAGGTACGGACCCGTCCCGTAGGCGAAGTTCGTCACGAGACACGGACGATCAGTCATTAGTGCGTCCGGGGACGGTCGCCGGAACCGCTGAACCGATCGTAGGTGACATTCGAGAGCGACGTGACCTCATCGGAGTACAGCACCGCCCATGGGTCGAACAAGAGCGACGGATCGTTCATCTCGTCGGCGAGGTCGTGGACGTTCAGTCGCTCGAACGAACGGTGGTTCGTCATAATCATCACGCAGTCAGCGGCCGTGAACCCGTCTTCCAGCGAGTCGACCACCGTCCGGTCGGCCGCTTCGAGCCGCTCGCGGTCGACGACCGGGTCGTAGACCACCAGTTCGTCGACGAACTCGGAGAGCAGTTCGCACACCTCGACACTCGGCGAGTGTCGCATGTCCGATGTCTCCGGCTCGCCTTTGAACGCCATACCCATGACAAAGACCTTCGTCTCCCCGTCGGCCTCCTCATCGAGGAACCGGCGTACCTTCTGGGCCACGTAGTCGATCATCGTCTCGTTGACCTCGCGGGAGGCCGCCGGGAGCACGGGATCGTACCCGCGTCGCTTGCCAGACAGCTCCAAGAAGTACGGATCCTTGGTGAGGCAGGCCCCGCCGACACCGGGGCTCGGGGTCGGGATCTGGTTCCGGTCGTATCCCTCGTTCGCCGCGTGGATCACTTCGTGGGTATCGAGTCCCCATTCGTTGCAGATCTTCGCCGTCTCGTTCGCAAAGGCAAACCGGAGGTCCCGGTAGGAGTTGTTCAGCAGCTTCACCGTTTCGGCCGCCTCCAGCGACGAGACGGGGATCGTCGTCTTCGAGAACATCCCGAACAGCTGGGAGGCGTAGTCGGTGCTGCTCTTGTTGATCCCACCGATCACCTGCGGCAGCGACTTCAGTTCGTTGAGCGCGTTGCCAGCGATCGTCCGTTCGGGGGCGTAGGCGACGAAGAAATCCTGTCCCGCCACGAGGTCCGAGGCAGCCTCCAACGTCGGCAGGACGACATCCCGACACGTCCCCGTTGCGACCGTCGACCTGACGATGACGAGGTCGTGAACCGAGAGGTTCTCACCGACCTCCCGGGCTGCACCCTGCAGTGCGGAGGTGTCGATACTCTCGCCCCATCGATCGGAGTATTGACACAGAGAATATAAATATCGCTGTCCGCCTCGGAGACGTCCGAATGAACAGTCATCGTCTCGCCGACGTGCTTGTTCAGCATCGGCTCCAGACCGCGTTCGTGGAAGTGGGTAACGCCGTTCTGGAGCTTCTCACGGATGTCCGGATCCTTTTCGATCCCCTGGACGCTGACACCTGCGTCCGCAAGCGTCAGCGCAAAGGTAAGTCCCACGAACCCGAGGCCGACCACGGCCGCAGTGTTGATTCGAACCTCGCTCCGTTTCCACAGTTCGAACGGCGTCACGACATCGAGGACCGCCCGTTTCTCGTCGACGACGACGATATGATGGTACTTGTTTTCGGGATCCTCACGCCGACCGAGTTCTTTATGCAAGTGACGCAGCATCGCCGTCGCGCTCGACGAGTCGGGGACGACCAGCGGATCGGCACTCATAACCTCCGAGAGCGGAGTATCCAGCCCGAGGCCCTGCACGATCGCCCGCCGAATGTCACCATCGGTCACGACACCGTTGATTTCATCCGTCTCCGAAGGGACGATAATGACGATCCCGGCCGGCGCACCCGTTGTTTTGCCGTCTTCCATCGCCATCATCGCCTGTTCGATCGTGGCCGACGGTTCGAGAACGATCGGTGCAATTCGGTCTTTCATTGTGCTGTCGGGGTCCGGCGACGCTCAGGATAGCTCCGATCTCGGTTCATTAGTCGTGTCGAACTGTTTCTCGATAATATATGTTCTGTTTCGTGTCTCTCGCCTGCGAAAACATCTCTCTATAGGGGGGACAGGGCGTCTGACGACGGTGAGAAGGGGTCGTTGTCACCCTCGGGCTGCCGGGGAGTCGCTGGCAGCGGGGCGGCGTTCGCGCCGGGGCTACCGATCCGATCCCCGGTCGACGATGTCGGGTTGAAGGATCGGTTCTCCGGCGAGCACTCGGTCGACGATCAGATCGAACGATTCGTTTCCGGGGGTGATCTCCGCATGCGAGACGGGGTGGAGCCGGATCTCGAACGTGTCGGGGTCCGTCGAGTAGTAGGGGAAGTCGATCAGCTTCCGGACGTAGTAGTGGTAGAGGTAGCGCCGTACGCGGGGGGCCATGTCGTCGGGGGGGCGGACCGAATCGAGGTTTTCGAGGGTCGACACGTAGTCGGCGGGCCCGTCGACCTCGATGGTGAATCCGAGATCGCGGTAGTGGGTCTCACCCGCGACGACGACCGGCTTGCCCTCGTATGCCATCTCCATCCCCACGGTGGAGTTGTAGACGAGTCCGACGTCGAGATCCTCGATGAGTTCGTAGGTGTTGACGTCCGTCTCCGGCGACAGCACCATCACGTTGTCCGGCAGTGGGCTGTACTTCTCGTGGATCCACTCCTCGATGCTTTCGTTGGTGCCGCGCTTGGCCTCGGCCGGATGGGTCTTGACGACGAGCCGCCGGTCGGGGTTGTCGAGATACCACTCGATCGTGTCGGCGATCCAGTCGAACACGTCGGGATACGGCGCCTCCGCGGTTTCCAGCGAGGCGTCCCAGATGAGGTTCGTGAACATCCCCGCAACCGGATCGGCAGCATCCCAATCGATCGACTTCTCTATCGTTGTCGAGTACTTGTGTCGTGTCGTGTCGCCGCTTTTTCTCCCCGCCATGATCTCCTCGACGACCGATTCCTGGTCCGTCGACAGCGGCGTGTCGACCATCGGTTCGAGGACGGACATCGCCTCGTACGGCGGCAGGGTCGAACGGTTGGTCGTCCGACCGAACTGGATCGTCTCGTCCCGGTGGCCGCGCTTGTGGCTGTAACCGACGATCCCGTGTTCGTGGGCGACCGCTAACGGGACGCCCCCGTAGACGTAAGCGTTGTCGTTAGCGAGACAGGCCTCGATCTCGTAACGATCGAAGAGGTCGCAGATAGCGTCGACGAGCTGACAGGAGGTTTCGAGGTAGCGGCGGAACGTCTCCCGGTCGCCACCGTCGAGATCCAGATGATAACGGCGGACTTTCTTCCTGACGGATGCTTGAGCAAACGCCGAGACATCGATACCGCGGTACGTCTGCGGCTCCGGTGGGAAAAAACGGTCGAGGTCGTAGCCGGGAGCCGTCGGAAGCAGGTCGCCGAGTGGGATCGTCTCCACACCGAAGGCCTCAGCCATCTCCTTCCCGTAGTGATGACACAGGTTACAGACTGCTGGGCCGTCCCAGTCGAGTGATTTCCGCATACAGAGATCGAGATCAGCATCGCAGAGCGGCACGATCGGCCGGTAGCCGCGGGTTCGGAACGCGTGTGCAAAGATGTAGTATCGGTACGCGTTCCGGTTGTCGCCTTCGATCACCGGCAGGAGAACATCTCCTTTTGCCTCGGCAGGATCGAGTTCGTACGAGCGGATCTGCGGGTCGACCTCGAAGTCAGTCAGATCGGTGACTTCGTCGTATAGCCGAACCAACTGTGCCCCCAGTCCTACCTGATCGGCGGCATCAAGGACGGAACGCTTGAGTTCCTCGGTCACTCCGGAGAGATTTGACATGCCGCTAATTAACAGTTTGGAACATCGTTTATCGGGCGGCGCATCCGACGATTACCGAACTGCGGGTCCGAAAAACGAGGAATGACGAGCCTGACGGAGCCTCCATACGTTCTTCGAAGACGACACTAACGAGCCGAAGCCGATTCGTGTTCCGAATATCCACACCGTGAGGAAAGACGTAGCGTGTGGACAAATCCTGTAGTATAACATACAGTGGCCTCCTGCGTACTCCTAACGATGGATTCGGAAGCGACTACGCCACCGAACGTGTTGCTCGTCGTCCTCGACAGCGTCCGGGCGGCGAACACCTCGCTCCACGGCCACCACAACGAGACGACGCCGTTTCTCGACGGCCTCGCCGCGGAGTCGACCGTCTTCACACAGGCACGGTCGCCGGGCACCGAGAGC
>Ga0306899_1000840_pt1 | contig 13378 bp, 16 predicted proteins | sample AntRauMFilla3764_FD_190407 | JGI IMG/M metagenome (GOLD analysis project Ga0306899, IMG submission 190407) | Saline lake microbial communities from Rauer Islands, Antarctica - Metagenome Filla 3 #764 (v2) (version 2) | ecosystem: Environmental > Aquatic > Non-marine Saline and Alkaline > Saline ... | reverse complement strand
GTGGTACGGGTACTTTTCAGGGGCTTCGTAAAAGGTGAGGAGGTGAGTTTCGTAGCCTTGGTCGGTAAAATAGTTACCTAGGTTGGCGGCGACCTTTTCTGCCCCACCACCGATCCACAAGACCCCGGTGACGATGAGAATTTTTGGTTGGGGCTTCGATTGCATACGGGTAATAGTACCAAAATTTGGTTGAAATAGTTGCAGTGACAAGTCTGATTCTTTTTTGTTGCTGGTTTGCTATAGTACGGGCGGAGGAAACAGCAACAACGAAAGGACGCGGTATGTATGTACCCCGTGATCATGACAAAAGACGAGCAACCGGGAAGGTCAAGTGGCCTGACATGGCGCAATTCTTGCAGGAAGTAAGCAAGATCTTTGGTAACCGATACCAAATCAGGGCAGACAGGCGAGTGAGGGAGACTTTTGACGAGACCGCCCTGCCCTCACTGCTACAGACGATACAGCGGAAATATGATCGCAACCTCGCCCCGGGTGCGATTGGCGAGCACATGACCTTTGGCCAGCTGTATAACCAACTGTCTGGTCGATGAACCAAACCTCCTGATCAATTGACCAGGCGGTTTTATTTATAAAAGACCAGACGCTTTGCGGTGCCCCGTGCCTGTACTGGCGTTTGTATTCCCCACCAAACTTGCTATAGTGCGGGCGGAACAGAATTTGGTATAGGAGACGAGGATGAACATACGTATGAGACCCACCGCTCGACACTTGCAAAAGAAGCTACCCGGGCCATCGTTGCTGGAATTCCTGGCGCACGCGAAAGTGGTCGCTCAAATCGACCGCGAGATCGAGGCAACCGAGTACGTGATGAGCGTGTTTCGCGACCAGGAATTGTGCACCTTTACACCCTGGATTCGAGGTATGTACAACTGTCCGCCTGATGGAACGTCGGGAGTGCTGATCACCACGACGTTTGAAGAGCTCTACAAGCAGCTGTTTGGTCTTTAGCCACAACCTCCCCGCTACATTCTGGCGGGGTGTTTTTTATAATACTGCGTGCTACCGGTTGGCGATTACGGAGAAGCCGCGAATTGACTAGGACAAGTTTTTATATTTTGGCAGTAGCAGCATAAACAGAGTAATTGCTACGAATCACGTCACGCCTACAACCCAGCACATACTCGGTTGTGAGTATATTGCAGTCGAGTTAGCAAGATTGGCAACTGCTGAACGCAATAGGGCAACCTCTTGTTTTGTAGTGAGTGTGTTCATACAAATATCGTAAACAAACTGGACATTTTTGCAAACTTATCTATACACGACTTTGCGGTGTTTAACAGTCATTATGGTGTAAATAATAAGCTGGTTATCCGAGCTGACCTCGAAGATAACTCTATAGTAGTCTCCAACTCGATAGCGGTAGCATCCGGCCAGACCACCACTCAAAGCTTGTGCTCTAGATAGCGGATCAAAGAGTTGTGTATTTTCTTTACTCTTACCTACTATGCGTAGGGCCGTTGTTTTGTCCATTTTCTTTAATGATTTTTGAGCGTCGGCGGAATACACTAGATGGACTGCCGTCACACTACTGATTGAGCTCAGCTACGACTTCATCATGTGTATATACTCTACCAGCTGCTACATCAGCTTTTGCATGAGCAACCGCCTCAAGAACAGCTGCCGTATATACATCATCTTCAAGTGGAGTAACCACAAAAAGTGGCTTGTTGTGACTGGTAACGACTACTTTTGCCGTACCATCCGCTGCTTGCTTGGCATACTTAGACACATCACGTCGGAATTCTTTGAGTCCTACAAAGGTTGGTTTTTTGGTTTTTGTTGTCTTGGTCATATACTGAAAGTGACACTATTGTGCACACTTTGTCCATACAGGACCAAACCTGATCGTTAATCGTTACTAGTGGAGCTCGATAATGCACGTTGAATATGAAAAAATCCGACACGGGGAGTGTCGGATTGGGTGGCTGCGCTGTGGGTAGTTGGTTGGTGATCTTTGGATTAAGATCGAGCTGGCGACTGGTCGCAGGTGCTGACGAAATCAGTTTGGGCCTGGGCTCGCTTTGCCAAACCGACATGACACTGCAGATCGAGCCAGGAATAGTACAGGGCTGTAATGGCTTCGCCGTCGGCGTCGCTGAGGGTGCCGTCTGCTACGGCGGCTGGCACGATGAAGTAGTTGGGCTTGGGGGTCTCGGTCATTAACTCCCAAGCTTCGGATCCAAGACTCACCAAACCCCGACAATAGGTACACAGGTTGCAGCTGTGCGGCAGGTCGCGTTGGGCGCGGTACACCGAGGACCTGGCCGACACCGGGGTGAGCGGGTCGGCCAGAAGTTCGCGCTGGCTTTCTGCAGGTAGTTGTTGTACCGATAGTGGCAGCTGGTAGTCGGGTGTCAGTAGCGACGCGGCCACAATGTCATCGTACGACAACCGGCTCGATCTCTATGGGTTGTTCATGCAACATGCCTTTCTTTTTCTTGGTGGGTGCAAAAGTCTTCCGGCACTATACTACATAGTATGCAAAATGAAAGCTGATGCCGCCTATCTAACTACCGCTTAGCGACTACATCATAATAGGTGGCTAAGCGCTAGCTGACTCCCCTCCCCGCGTTCTCTGCGGGGAGGTTTTTATAGAAGGTTTTGCATTATTTGCTTGCTTTTCTTTTATGCCATGACAGGCTCGAGGATAACTATTTATATAGCAACCTTACAGTTCTTTACGCAACAAATCATACTCACTTCGGCTGAGGTCTATGTCGTGTAAAATCTTACGTAATAGTCCCCGACTGATTTCTTTTGACTTTACTGCTACGACAGTTGTCCTACCGTCTGCATGACGAAATAAAACATGTGAGCCTTGAGCATCTCTTTGCTCAAAACCTAGTTTCTCAAGTAGCTTAATGAGCTGTTTTGGTGTAATAACCGCAAGTTTTGGCATAGCTATGCCACTGAGACAGAAAGATTTTGCACACCGACAAATTCAGCGGTATCAGCAACATCTTGATTGCGAGCACACAGAGCTGCCACTTCTTGCATATTTGCAAGCAGTTCGTCGACTGTAACTCCCTGGGAATAACAGCCTGGCAGTGATGGAACAGATCCAACAAAAACACCGTCTTCGTCTTTTTCGATGTATACTGTGAAATTTTTCATGTATATATTATGCCATTTTACGAGTGCAATGTACAGGAATGAACGGCTAGATTTGATATTCGGTATCTATCACTGATGACAAACCTTTAGCCAGCTCTACATACAGCTCCTTGGTCACTAACCTGACCCTCCCTCCCCTCGCTCTCTGCGGGGAGGTTTTTATAGAAGGTTTTGTATTACGTACTTTCTTTTCTTTTATAGTGACCAGGCTGTAGGGTTACTTTTTGTTGTAAGATATAACAGAAGCGGTACTAATGTTGTTTTGCATGTGTATTCAATAGGTAAAGCATCGTTTGGTTTGCTATATTTATGATATGAACATATTCCAACCAACCACTGTGCGAGCCAGCAAAAAGCTGCGGTTAATCAGCTGGACGCTGGGGCTACTCTTTGTATTAAGCGCCGTCAATTTTTTCCTTTCCACTAGTCCGTTAACCGAATCTGAATTCTATCCGTCTCTCCTCCAGACACTATTCTTTTCTTTGCTTGGTGGGGCTATGCTGCTGCTGGCGTGGGGTATTGTTAGGTACACCCGGTGGGTGCGGACGCCACTGTATGTGGTATTTGTATCTAATGCGCTGCTTTTTGTGTACAGCACTTTTATGGTGCTAGATTGGGTTGAAGCTAGTTCCAGTCTGGTAGTTGCAATCCTACTATTTATCTACCTCAAACAATCAAAATCAATTTTAACCGGTCGTCGATGGCTTGGCTTGCAGATATTTACTATCCTCGCGCTGCTCCCCGGCACACTCTTTATACTACTGACGGTTGTCTTTCCAGATGAACGATTGCTGGATGATTCGTCACTACAACTCGATCCGGCTGCGGTTCTTGCGCCCGAAGAAAATCTATACGTGACGGTGACTGACTTGGGTACAGAATTACCAGGAAGCGCACAGGAAGCGAAGCAATTGGTGGACGGATACCCAGCGGAGTGGGATCAAACAGAGGCCAACCGACTACTGGGTACACTAGCGCCACAAGCTGCAGCGTACCTCGCAGCCACTGAGCAGCAATATCAGTGCCCGACGTCTGTCAACGATTTCTCCATGGACGCCGATTTTTGTGAATTGAATCTGTTGCGTGATTATGCAGAAGTAGCACAGTTTGCTGCCATTACCGAAGCGAGACGAGGCAATAGTGCCCTAGCACAGGAATACGCTATGGCTCCAATCAAGGTAGGGAAAGCTATGGTCGAGTCGGACAACGTCTCTACAATTGAATACTTAGCGGGACTGGCTAGTATGAATATTGGCCTCGACACGTTGGCAATCCTCGAAGAGCAAGGAGTGCTTGGTAGCGCTGCGATAGCGCAATTGCTTGAGAGCGCTACCATACCGACCGAAACCCTACGCACACCGCTGCAAAGAGAGTATCTTGGCATGAGGCTTACTCTAGAAGAAAGTCTCGATATACCGCAATCGTATATTTATCACCCAAACCGAACTCGCAATGAATACTATACGTTTATGAGTGCCGCAGTACAAAATGGGACTAGAGAATGCGTAGTAACAGCCAGCGATACCCAATCTGCTGCTGATCAAGAAATGATCACGTACCTTGAAGACCAAAGAGCAAAGGCCTTCAACCCGGCTCGTCCTAATATAATTGGAAATATATTTTTAACCGTTGTACTAAGTTCTCTATCTGGAGTACAAAACAATGTTTGTGAAATAAATGAGCGGGTGGCTGAATACGCTCGCTAGTACTGTCGATTATTCCAGACAAACAGCTGGCGCACGAATGGTGCACATTCTGTTTACTTTTCCGGAGGTCCTTCCTCCGGAGTTTGTTTAAACTTACTTATTGAACTGATGGGAGTTGGAGGACGGACTAAAACAAAAAAACCTTGTCAGCAGACAGGTTTTACATCCATTGGGTGGCGGGGCCGGCGTTACACCGGCCCAAGCTTCTACCTTCACCGCATCTTGTGCAGGTGGAACATTCACGTATTGTCGCGCGCTGGCGTTTGCCGTGGAGACCTAATGTCTCGGAGCTCCCTTCCTAACTGCGATTACTACCGAGCGATCGTCCTCCTCGCTGTCGTTTACCCGCTGCATCCTAACTCATCGCATTAGTTTGCAGCTCACCACAAGCACTGCCATCAGAGCAGGCTTAAAATTTATAACACAAACGCTGTGCAATTGAAACCACCCACTCACTCTGGTGTTCCCTAGGGTTACCCTAGGGCAGGTATTTTACATAGTGGAGGGCCACAGCCTCGCTGCATGGCGGATGGTCAATAGGATAACTCTTTGATCTGATACGTGGTAGGCCGTGATATACGATTGCTGTACCACCAGCTCGCGGGTGCCTGCTACTCGCCCAGGACGTCCCAGCTTTGGTCTGTTAGTCAGCGTAGCAAAGCTTGCTAGGATGCTATCCATTAGTTGTGTAGCGGCTGATGGATTATCTTGGGCAATATATAATTACTTCTCCGGAGGTCCTTCCTCCGGAGTTTTACTTCCTCCGGAGTTTTAATAAATGAGCGGATGGCTGAATACGCTAGTTAGTTCGTCGTGATTGTAGACATGAAGCCGGTTCTTTCGCCTTCTGAAAATTTGGTGTTGAAAAGTGGCACGATACTACTGTGTAACTTCAGTATTAGGATATAGTATTTCAATTTTGTAGCTGGTTTGCTATAGTGCGCTTAGAAGATAAAAGAAAGGTCAAAGGGAGATTGTAATGCCAGAGACTGGAACCCAAATCGTACCGTGTGAAGACGTGCGTTATACTAACACCTATGAGTTTGTCGACCGACTGACCAACTGTTCCCGGATGAATTTCGCAACTTACATGAATTTGGTAATAATAAACACCTGTGTCGAATGCAGACGACTTTGGGAATATCGTCTGGGTGTTGTGCGTTCATCTACCATAATGTAAGCCGTCTCTATGGTATTCAGCCAAATGACTTTGGTATGAGGTGGATACAAGCTCGTGATGTAAGTCTCCATCAACTGCACCGTCAACTGCAACATGAGGCCGATATGTTGGAACAGTTGCTGCGTCGTCATGGGTATCTTGATTTGCGGTAGCGGGGTAAAGCGATAGCTTTACCCCGCTTTTTATTATGTTGCTCAGTTATTTAAAAAACCTTAAAAACCGGGCGTTGCGATTGGAGAATTAGTTTTTGCTGTGATTACCGCTTGGCAATCACATCAATATGCGTGGCGAAGTAGCGGCGCAATGGGGTTGGGGTGAGGCGTTCAAGGAGAGTGTTGGCGGGGTTGGCAATCACTTTACGCCATACGTTCTGTAGTGGTCGCGGGAGGACAATAAGGCTGTGCGGCAATACGTTATAGCCAACCGGGACTAGTTCTACCGATGAAAAATCCCTAAACAGGCGTTTGATTTCGCCTTGGGTGTAGTAGCGCACGGGGCCATTTTTAAACGGGCGGCCAAGTAGATTGAGAATAATTTGATACAACTGCCCTTGGATACCCATCAGCGACACCATTCGTGGAAAGGCTGAGTACACCAACACCGTCCCGCCAGGCTGGACTACCCGGGCGAGCTCGGCCACGGATTGTTTGACCACTGATTTGTGATTGTGCCGAAATACTACCGCTACAACCGCTACATCAACCGAGTTGTTGTTGAGCGGTGGGCTGTTGGTGTCGGCGTTGAGCAAAAGAAGCGGAGTGGTTTGCTCGGTTTCTGATTTATCGTAGCGTTCGCGAAATAGTTTGAGCAGCTCGTACGAACTATCAAGACCAATGTATCCGGTCAGGGTTACCTTTGGCAGCAAATACTGGGCTACGCGACCATAGCCACATCCATAATCGAGCAGCACTGTCGAATCGGTGACGTACTGTTTAATGTGGTTGATTTGGGTGATTGACTTTGACGCGTCAATCGCTTCATCGGTCGGAGAAATGGCTGGGTGGTCTGGGTGCTCGATGGCGAAGGTATCCCAGACGGTTCTATTGGCAATGTTTTTAGAAATATGGATACCGGACTTTTCGGTGATGTCGGCGGTTTTGCAGAGATTCAGTAAGGGTTGCATAGCGGATGCATGGTACCACACTACCCTTCTTTTGCCGGTGTGATTTCTTCACCGACAAATAATGCTTGTTCGATACTGTCTCGGTAGTCCTTGCGGTATTCTTCTGGGTCCTGGTGGAAGCGTTCGGTGACGACAGAAAATGCTTGTTCGATGATTTGTTTACGTACTGGGTAATTATTCATTAGTTCGTGAATACCATCGGCGACCGCCTGCACATCGTCAGGGGGGCAAATGTAGGCTGACTCGAGGTGGGTAAACAGGTCTTCGCGCGCTTCGGTCCACGTCATCACCATAGGGATTTTGGCGCCGGCGGCTTGCAGGACCAGCTCTTCACTTTGGGGGTCGGTATCGGTAACCACCAGCAGGTTGGCGGCTTTGAGGTATTGTACCCGATCGACCTTACCTCGTTCGAATACTAATTGTTTTTCTACCCCTAGTAGTTTTGCTCGCTTATAACACTCGCGGTACGACGGACCGTCACCAAGCACGATCATCCCAATCCGTTTATTGAGCAACATAAAGCGCGCTGCATCGATGGCCTGCATCGCGGTAGTGGTATGAGTTAGATTCCCAATAAATAGAATATTGAATACGTACTGGGGGTATTTTTGCTTGAGATCGAGTATCTGTCGGACAGTGTCGATCGATTCGTACACATTAAGCTGCGGCAGGCGTTTGATATCTGCTACATCATATTTATCGATAAGTAGGTGCTGAATTCGTTGGGTAGCCGTTCTGACGCTAGGGAATTTTGGTATGGTGTATCGAGCAATAAACCGGCGCAGCCAATTGTACGACGCTAGTTTGGAAAATGAAGCGGCGTAGAAATTGATCAAGACATGCAACTGGATCGGGGTACCAAATTTTTTGTTGACTGCTAATGCGACCAGAGCTGATTCAAACGGGTCGCGAGCGACGACTAAGTCTGGGCGGAATCCATCAGCAAACACAAGCTGCTCTTGGATTAGTTCTCGGCCGCGCTTGGGCATCTGCCACCAGTATGAGCTGGCTGCAGTATATATCCAAACATTTGTGTGTGGGCGCAGGACCTCTTGGGTCGGTTTGATTCCTTGTCGCAAGACCAGTACGTGCACCTCGTCGAATATGTCTGAAATGTCGAGGTACCCATCGAGTGTCGGACGCGTGGGGTTGAGGAGTTCTGGGTTTTTAGAAATAAACAGTACCCGGGTCACGTCACGATTTGACTGGTGCTGCACGAGGCGGGCTTCTCTCATTGCTTGCTCGGCGGTAACGCTTGGTACAACCTCTTTATCGCCGCCTTTGGCAGTTTTTTTCAGTATGTAGTCTAATTCGCCAGCTGCGTGACTGGTCGAATTGTTATAAAGATCCCTGCGCGCCATATGTTGGTAGTATACCAGCCGTTTGCTCTGATTCGGAGTATGGTATTGGTAGTTGTCATTCGTATCTAGGTAATCTGCAGCGCTCAAGAATTTTCAATCTCACCACACACCATAATAAGCGCTGATCAACTGGTTTCACTTTCTACCACTGTCTACGTGATCTTGCCAAGGTGCGCATCGTCGTTCCAACTATTGATTGTCCATGAGGTCATGTCTTGTCTCCAGTAATAGAGTTTAGAAGCGACGGTAATAGACGTATTGTTCAGTGCAAACGTGGTCTCGATATCTAGGTAGTCTTGTGGCGAGTACTTATCACCACGCAACATCAGACCAAGCAAGTTCCGCAAGAAGTTACCATGGGTAACAACCAGCAACCGTTCTTCTGGTTGATCAAGGAGATACTGCAGGGCGAGCTGACCTCTTTGTTTGAGGTCAAAAAAGTTTTCTTCGTCGCTATAGTGCCAGTCGACTTCAAAGTAATGCGCTTCCATTTCTTGGTAGCCTTTGAGCACTTCTGGATCCTCTTTAGGGACCCGACCTTGAAACGCTGACGGTCGTCTGAGTTCACGAAACAACTCAGAAAGTTCTAGTGGCTTTCCGGTGGTTTTTTGAATGGTTTCTGCTGTTGCTTTAGCCCGGTCGTAATCACTTGAAATAATGCGATCGACATCGATGCCCAGAGCTCGTTCTGCCAAAATCCGGGCTTGGGTGTGGCCAAGCTCGGTTAATGGATCATTCGGACCTTGTGACTGACCGGCGACATTACCAACCGTTTCACCGTGCCGGACGAAATAGATCGTTAGTTTTGGATCTTGCATGGTTTATATGTATTAGGTGTAATAGCATTAACGTCAAATTTTGCATGATGGTCTAGGAGTCACCTGGACCACTTGGGGTGATGGTGTCGAGGTCTGCCAGGCTTTGGATTACCCTGATACTAGTGGGTGGGGGTGGTGCGCTGCTGCTATTGGTACGTTGCATTAGAAAACACGTACAATTTGGTACTGCCGCCTGGACTGCTATACAGTGTTCTAGTAAATCATCCACGAAGATCAGCTGCTCGTCTGGATCACCGGTGGTGGCGATGGTTTGCATCATGGTCGCTTTGTCGCTTTCTACGTAGTAAATGTGTTTGACTAGATTGATGATTGGTTCTTGTTCAACTTTTGCTTTTTGGTATTCTGCGGCTTCGAAACCTTGCTTTGGTGTGATGGCGGTGAGGATACGGACATCGGCTTTGTTTTTTGTGTGTAGCCATTGCAACACTTCTGGGTACAAAAAATCTTCGACAGTATAGCTGTGCCAAATATCAGGCGATATGTATTCTGTACTGGTCAAGCCATCTCGTTGTGCGGCCGCAACAAAAGCATCGGTATCAAACAAGGTGCGGTCGAAATCGAGGATGTATTTCATAGTGTGTATATTGGTCTAGGAGTCACCTGTGCCATTGGTCATAGTTATAATAAGTCGATTAACTTTCTGGCGATTTTGTCGGGGTCATGGCGGATTAGGCTGCGTTTGAGGGTGTCGCCGGCTTTGGTGGGGATGGTTTCGCTCGCGAGTAGGTCGGCGGGGACGACTCTGGTGGTAGTGGCTTCGTAATTGAATACCACCGGAAATTCTTGATCGGCGGCGTACGTTGCCAGCAGGTCGGCTGGCAGATGATTGACGTTTACTAACACCGCATCTGGAGCACGGCCGATGTAGGTGGTAATTTCGGCCAGATGCTCGCTGACTCCCATACCACTGGTTTGACCTTGTTTGGTCATAAGATTGGATACGTAGACGAGCGTAGCGGTGGTATCACGTAGCGCTGTCGCGACCCCAGGGACAACCACATTTGCTAGCACGCTAGTGTATAGATCCCCCGGACCAAGTACTATTAGATCAGCTTCAGCAATAGCTTTTTGCACCCGTTCGCTGACCTGTACCGCTTCGCTGACCGCAATCTGCTGTATCTGGTGCTGATGTCGATCTGGATGTGGTTCGTCGATCTGATGTTCGCCGGTGATGATTACCCCATCGCTGTAGGTCGCGATAAGGTCGGTCGGGTCGGTCGAGACTGGCAACACCCGGCCTTGGACTCGCAAGAGCTTGCCGGCGGCGGCAATGGCGGCTTCTTCTGAACCGAGAATGTCAGTCAGCGCCACCAAGAGTAGGTTGCCAACGTTGTGACCATTGAGACCGCTGCCTTTAGCAAAGCGGTGCAGGAATAATTCGCGGACAAGTTCTTCGTGCTGGTCGATATCGCTCGCCAGGGCGGCGAGAGCCATACGCACATCGCCCACCGGCAGGTAGCCAAACTCGTCTCGCAGACGGCCGGTCGAACCACCACTATCAGCCATCGTCACCACGGCGGTGAGGTCGACTTTATTTTGATACTGTTTAAGCCCACGCAATACTGTATGCGTTCCTGTACCGCCACCGATGGTTACTATCCGTTTTTTCTGCATCATGAAACTATAACAAAGCTCGCTATAATGCGTGACTTTACGCAGCGTTAAATTGTTATTGAATATGAGTACTGCTTAGTCCCACGGACTGGCGATTTTTTCTTTTTTGGGAATTAAATACACCGCGACGATCCCGAGTAGCAAAATTACCACCAGCGCGTACTGTGGCCAGTTAGTTGGCAGGGTCGTTGCCCCGGCCGCTGCTACTTGCGAATTTTGTGGTGTCGAGGTTACTGGAGGAGGCTCGTCTGCTTCACCTTCTGGCTCTGCGGCGTTCGCTCTGGTTGCGAAGGTATAGCGCGAACTATCATCAATAGCACTAATACGTGGAGTTGGGCTGGTTGCTGGACGTTCGGTGGGTGGTGGTGTCGCGCGCGCTGCGAGCTGTTTTGGCAGGTGGATTGCTGTCTGACCTTTTGCATGATCATACAGGGCGACCATTCGCGATGTTGGAGCGGTCAGAAATTTATCGCGCTTGATTACTATCTGGGATCGGGGGAGCAAAATCGTGTAGTCGGGTATGGTAAACGTTTTGTTGCCAACCAAACGATATCCAGCCAGATCAATTTCGGTCTGGCTGTTATTCTGGATAGCAAAATCACCACCCTCGAGCTCGGTGAGTGTTAGCGATACTGGCAGGACGACAATTTCGTGGCGGGTGCGCTGGATTTGCCGTTTGTACTCTGCTTCGACCACAACGACGTAGTTGCCGGGGTGGGGGTAGGCATGCTGTGCCTCTTTCCCTGATGCAGTATCGGTGTCACCAAAACTCCAGGTGTAGTGGAGTGATTGAGCGATAGTGCTTCCTACCCCACTGGGGCTAACGGCAAAGGTCACTGGTTGATTGACGTACGTCGTCTGCGGGGCGGCAATTGCAAGTTGCAGGGTAATATCTGGCAGCGTCAACTGGATTGATTCGGCGCTCGACGACTTGCGACTGGTGGTCTTCTGTACGGCTGGTTCCGGATCTTCTGTCTCGTTTTGATCCTCGTCGCTAGCAGCAGCCTGCGCTATCCCGGTAGCAGCCTGGCCGGGAGTGGCTGCCGAAGTGATCCAACCACTGGTAGATAGTTGTGCAGTTGCTTTGGTGACGTTGTCGCCACCAATTAACTCCCAATCTTCACCACCGGTGACCCGATCAACCACCGCACCGGTCGCATCGAGTAAGGTGAGGGTGGCACCGGTGTTGACTAGTGCGCCGGTATATATGTACCAAGCGGTACCGGGAGCCGACGCATCGCTAGTGCGTTCAAGGACGGCGTACTCACCCGAGCTGATGGTGCCGTCGAGTTCGATCTGTAGGTTGTTGCCGTCGGTGATGGTCCAGCCGGTGACGTCGATGGTCTCTGGCGAATATAGTTCAATCCACTCATGATTGGCTGAGGCAGCTGAACCCATCCACGCTACTTCAGAAATCTCGATCGCCATGGCCTTCATGGGATTGAGACAAACTATACATACGATGATGAGACCAAGCCGATTCATACAAATTAGGTGCCTGGCGGCCGTTCTTTACCACTGTGCCGCAAGATTTTTTTGGCTGTGTTTATGTCTGGACCAGTGGAGTGCTCGTGCGGAGTAAAGGCTGGTTGCCTAGACCGACCAGCTGTTGAGTGGGTTGGTTGGTTGTTCGCCATAGTTGCTGTTGGTTCTGCTACTGGTTTAGCTGATGGCTGACCGGTTGTAGCTTCAGCCACCGGGTTTGGTGGAGTCTGTTCTGTGGATGGTCTAGATTTGGCTACTACGTCTGCCAGGGCAGTTTTTAGATCAGGTTTGGTTTGGTCAGGTTGCGCTGTGTGAACTTTGGTTGGACGGTTATTGCTAGTAGTTTGGTTGGATTGCGGTTGCTGGTTGGCATTACTAGGTTGTTTTTTGTGTGCCACCATGTCTTGCAGCACGTGACGTAGGTCCGTTGGTGATGTGACTGGCTTTTGATCGGCTAGAGGTGTTTGCGGAGTGGGTTTGGTATTTTGGTTTGGTTTTGATCTGGAGTTTGAGTTAGAATTTCCGTTTCCGTTTCCGTTTCCGTTTCCGTTTCCGTTTCCGTTTCCGTTTCCGTTTCCGTTTCCGTTTCCGTTTCCGTTTCCGTTTCCGTTAAGTTTATTATCCGGCTTGAGTTTGGTTTGGTTGGTTTTATTGGCCAGCTTTGCCAAAACCGCACGCAGGTCGTCGGCACTAGTTGATTGCTGGTTATTATGCGCACCTTGGTTCGAGCGAGCTGCTGGGGCTGACTTTTGGTCTGGGTTTGCTTTGTGGTTTGGGTCGGTCCCTGACCGTGGTTGATTACCGTCGGTTGGTGGTTTGGTTGCACTGGTATCTGGGCGTGGCGCTGATTTGGTTGGGACTGGATCTGGTGTCGGTGTCGGTGTCGGTGTCGGTGTCGGTGTCGGTGTCGGTGTCGGTGTCGGTGTCGGTGGGGT
>Ga0306899_1000837_pt1 | contig 13390 bp, 11 predicted proteins | sample AntRauMFilla3764_FD_190407 | JGI IMG/M metagenome (GOLD analysis project Ga0306899, IMG submission 190407) | Saline lake microbial communities from Rauer Islands, Antarctica - Metagenome Filla 3 #764 (v2) (version 2) | ecosystem: Environmental > Aquatic > Non-marine Saline and Alkaline > Saline ... | reverse complement strand
AGTTTGTCTTTGGCCATTTGTCGACCACAAACATGATTTGTATGTCGCTGTCGTTTCTTTCTATCTGTAACTAGTCGCAGTTTTCTTTTTTCCAAACAGTTTGACAGTTTATAGGAGGCGTATGCCTCGTCCGCTATCAAGTATGTTGCTTTTCTTTTTCTCATTTTCTGCAAATCGAATGGAACTGAATCCAACGTTGTTTCGACCACTTTGACGTCGCTTCCAGAGGTTTGTTGACAGTGGTGCCGACGGGATCTATCATGGCCCATCTGGGAAGCGCGGACCCTTCCGGATGGCTCGTGTGCGACGGCAGACAATTATCGAAATCAGACTATCCGTTCCTTTGGGACTTCTTTTCAAACAATGGACTAGATTTCGGGATCACATCTAGCACTTTCAACCTACCCGACATGCGCGGCATGTTCCTCAGGGGGATTGACGACTCGCGGGACCTAGGGAGCGAGCAACAGGACAGTATTAAGAGCCACACACACAACGTGTCCGCCCAAAACGTCGATACAACTAGTGCTGGTTTGCATAGTCATTCTTCAGACACCGATACAGGAGGAGGTCACTCTCACCCTGTAAAAGACTATTATTTTCTCGAAAGCTCATGGGCCATTGATAAAGCGACAGACCGCTTGATAAACGATGGTTACGACGCTGGTTCTGAAAGTATAGGAACAGAAGGCATTGGTGTGAACGGAACAGATTATGACAATAATAAAATGGGCTATATCAATCACGATACCGCAAATGTTGAAAACCACAGTCATTCGTTTACGACTAATTGGACTGGAAGCCACACCCACAGCCTCAACTTTGATACCGTATCAGGAAGCACAGGCGGTACAGAGACACGGCCTAAAAACTTTGGCATACATCACATCATAAAGTACTGAGTGTCTCAAGCGCAACAAATATCCGATATATGCGAAACAGATTGAGCGACCATACATATCTAGGGTTGGCCGATTTCCTATATATATATACGATTTCAAACCGTATATTTCCACGATCAGGGTTAAAGGCTATAGCGTAATCGGCGGATTGTGAAATATACGGAATCTGCCAACCCTATATTCCAACGACAAATTTGTTACGAACACTAAAGGCTTCATACAGTTCAGCGGAAGATATGTGAACGTGTCCAATAAATATAATGCAATTGCTTGCGGGAAATTTTGTATCAGGAATTGCAATGGGTAGTTAGTACCCATTGGGTACTCGTACTTGTATCTGTACAACGACGTCGAAGGCAAAACGTCATGTTGTAACACCGGTGATAGAGAATACGCTGTGAAAAAAGGATGATATACACTAGAATAAGTCGTTTCATTTCTTTTTTGTCAGTGTATTACCCGACACGCTTGCTCGAGGTTCTCTGTGCTTCGGTTCCTCAGAAAGATCACGGCACTACTCAACGACATAAAGGTATATGGACGATATAACCACATTGATGAGTGGAATATCAGAGCAGTGAAAGGTTCGAGAATGGCTATCGACGACGTCCAGTACCTGATCGATAACAGCTTGGAGGATAGCGTACAAATTTTCGTCGACAGCGACCGACGCGATCGAGCGTTTTATCCCACACCGTCTGAATATGTCATTCATTTTGAGGATCCCATCAAAAACGTGTTCGGTCTGGAAATTATGGACGGCAGCATTCCCTCCGCTTCTTACAACGTGGACGATGATTCAAACGGGTTACGGGTGATCACGGTAAATACGCTCCAACCCCCGTTCGTCCCACCCTTCTCCATCAACACCTTGTTCAGCGATATCGGAAATTCTCCCAGGTTTAAGAAGTATTTAGACGATATCGTCCCTCGACGGATCCTGTTCATCACGGGAGCCGGGTACGAATCGGCAGATAGCGTCGGTGGTTTCGAGCCAGAGCCGTTACAGACGGAGACGGAGAAACAGCTGTCGTCATCCTTCGCACTGGCGGTAAGAAACGTGGTCGAGGGAGTCCGCTTGGAGACGGACGAATCCAGGTTTTCCGGATCTCTGGAGTATGCGTCGTTTATACACGAAGGTGTGCGATATTTCGTGAGAAGGAACGAACCTGATGCCATCACCCTGGTCAGAGAGATCGACCGCGATCTGGCGCATCACAGGCCTTCCTCCTCCGGTGTCGAACCCGTAACGACGTATTCTATAACTCGAACGGAAGATACGTATAGAGTCGTCTGGTTCGCCATACTCGAAACGACAGAGACATCCGTATCTTTATACGAAACAGGAGGCAACGCCTATGTTTACGACTTGTCGTGTAATCATATCGAGTTCCCGATCGGTAATTACAACTTATCACAATTCGAAAAACGCGTGAATCGTATCATGGCGACGTTGGAAATATCGACGTCGCCTCTTAACGACCTGGACAACAACCAGACCTATAGCTTCGTGTACAGCAGCGACCGCCAGTTCATCTTCGACATGGATCGATCCAGTATTCGGAAAACCATCGGTTTCAACGACTACTCAGATTCCACGAGTTTCGTGGGGTCCAACTTCAACTCCAGATCAGAGCTCCTTCGCCAGGTGGGAGGATCTTCGATAGCCCTGTCCTACGGGGAAAATCGTCGAATGTTTACGTCCCGAAAACAAGAAAACGGAGAATCGTCCAGGTGGTCCCTGACGACCCCTGGAATAATCAATCTCCTGGGCGTACGTTATGTCAAACTCAGGTGCCCGGAGATCGAGGACTTTCTGAACCCGTTGGCGGGAGACAAGTTCGGCACGGGGTTCGGAATCTTCAAACTGGCGGGCAGAAACGAAGTGAGCCACATTCGCTTCGACTTTGTGAGCGTCCTTAACAAAAAAATTCATCCCATCGGAAAACTGGGTCGTCTGACGTTTCGCTTCGAAAAGCCAGACGGATCACTGTACGATTTCAAAGGGATCGATCACCATATGCTCATCAACATCAAGGTATGGGTGCCCACGCAACGGCTCAAGTTCAAGGGCTCCGTGTTGAACGAGGAGTACAACCCGGACGTCCGCGCCTACCTGGACCACCAGCAGCACCTGGACCCTGACTCGGTGACAGGCGGGGACGGTCGCCTACACGAACACGACGAGGAAGAAGACGAAGAAGATGAAGACGACCCTCGCGCCCTGTTGGACAAGGAGATCCCGTTCGATTACTCGACGGACGAGTCTGAGTATTCTGACGATGTCGATCCGCCCATGATGATGTCCCTGGCGCAGGCTCGGGCCGACGCCCGTCACACGCTGCGCCCATGACACGTGCACGTACACAACTTCGACTCCTCGACACTTCGACTTTCAGCGTCCTCCTGAAGACGAATACCCCCACACATGCGTCAGAGTAGACCCCACCTCCTCTTCTGCATATGCTCTTATCAACCGTGGCCAGTCACCCGCCGGGTTGACGGTGATCGCGAACGCTTGATCCATGACAGTACACGCGTCGTTTCTTTCTATGTCGACGAAATTGCGCTCGTCGCAAAGAGCGATGATTTGCGCCTTACCCTGACTGTATTTGGCGAGCCGCTTTTTCAAGCGGTCTTGTTCGGATTTCGTCGGGATTCGAACGAGGCAAGGGTGTCCGATAAATAGGATCCGACTCACCCGTCTGTTAAGGACGTCATCGTAAAATTCACGGGAGCTACGCGTCGTGTCCACCACCAACCAAAACGCGTTCTGGAGCGGTAATGTCCTGGTGTTCAAGGCGTCTCCGTCGGAGCAGAACGTGGGGAGGGTCGTGGTCATATCAGGAGAAGACGCCGCCGTTTGGTCGCGAGAAGAACGCATGTCGCATGATAACGAGTATGAGCGGAGTGTGTTCGCTTGGGCAGATGCTGACGTACTACCATGATGTCCGCCGCCGCTCGTAGCGTTGTTCTTGTGGAGCAGCTCCTTCTCGCTCAGGTTCTGCGTGATGCTCCGGAGGTAGATGCCCTGTATGGCCAGGGCGAGGATCAAAGAAATCGCAACGACGTAAATGAAAGTTATTCCGATCGTGAGTAGCATTTCGATCAGTCCGCCTGCCTACACAAGCCAGTTCCCCTTCTTCTTCTTCTTACTCATGACGTGAGAATAATTCGTGATCAGACGTTAAAGACTACGCGCGTTCAACGATAAATAACGAATTATATATATATGATGCTCGTCCCTCAAAGAAACTTACGCCCGCAACAACAGCGTCGCCTCTTTCACCCGCCCCGCATGTTACCTCGATCCGAGGAGGCTGCATCTATGACGACCACTACGCGCCCCGTTCTCGAGTATGTCGATGATGATATCGTTCGTTTATATGACGATGACTTATCCGCGAACGTCGCCCCTCGCTCTTCTTCCTATTCTTCTTATGTCCACGACGTCCGTCACCAGCCTCCTCCCATGCCTCGACACCTTCGGTCAGAAGCCCCTGAGACCGATGATGAGGACGACGATGAACAAGTCCCAGGAGGGTCGACAGATCTCGTTCCTCCGTCGGACAGTGCGTTCGATGAGTTTCGTGATCAGGTCAACACATGGATGGAGGTGGATAACAGCATCAAGCAGCTGCAGGGCATGCTCAAGGACCGGCGGGAGTACAAGAAGCGACTGACCGACAAGATCACACAGTTTATGAGGCGATACGATCTCACCAACCTGGACATGGGGAGCTCCGGCGTCATCCGGTCGCGCAGGTCGCACGTGAAGGTCCCCGTCTCACAGAAAGCCGTCAAGGAGGGCATCACCAACTACTTCGAACGCAACAACAACGTGACGTTGGGAATGCAGCTCATGGACACGGTGTTTAACGAAAGAGAAAGGCGGGAACGCGTGTCCTTGATACGCTCGTTCGCTCCTACTCGGAAAGGGAATTGAAACACTACGTTCGAATCGGTCACACGCCTCATATGCCTGTCGTATCGAATGGGTTTACATCTTTACATGCCTCGGCCACTCTGTGCCTGATCGCGTTTCTGACATGACAGGGTAGACATCCTCTGGCTTTCAGAGGTTCTTCCGTCCACACGATTTCGTTCTCCTCGAGCTTGGAGGTAATAATGTCGACGAAAGCGCGAGATCTCGCAGTGCCATTCAGCATCTTGCGCTCCCGGTACAAATCAATGGGAGGCACTTCTGCGTACTTGCGCGCGAGCAGGCTCACCACGCATGTGCGACAATATTCGTGGCACTTCCTGGAGCGACGTAGATCGGCGGCCGCGAACATACCCGTCGGAGTGGCGCCTTCCGCTTTCATTACAGCCTCCAACTCTTCTGGGCTAATGTTGTCGTTGTTTTTACCGATGGTGATTGGGGTACGGTACGGGCAGGTTACGCCCGCGACGGCGCATGCAAAGCCTCGTGCGGTGTACTTGCACAGTCGGTATAGCGTGCTGCGCACGCCGGGTTGCAGCGCGTAAGTGCGGTACGCGACGGCCAACGCCGCGCTATGCGTGATGTAGTAACGAGATCCGTCGTATGCGACTCGACACGGGTCCGAATCGAACGAAGATAGCACGTGTTCGATCGACATGAATGGACGCGTCATTATCTGGATTTTGGTGACACCCGACGCAAACTGGAGCGTTAGGGCGTTGCGCGACACGTATGCAAACGTCGATTCATACCCGGTGCAAGTGGTCGAAGTGGCTGTCAGGTAGCGCGCAATGTCGTCAATGAGTAGTGTGCCATTTCGTCCACTTCCAGTGCGTTTTCCTCCGCTGAGCGTATGTCCCGAATCAGGAACAGATCAACGTCACCAGCCCAGGCAGGCGTGGGCTCGTAGAGTCCCAGCATGGTATACAGGGCTGCGCCTCCGGCGCAAACAACGCCCTGTGGACGAAACGTGTCCCAGAAACGCTCGTCGAGATAACCCCTCGGTGTATCCATGTGACTCACATGGTGAAAAGGATCTGATCTCTCGAATAAATTCGTCACCGGAATACCTTCGAAATGTAGGTCGTGTGCGCGTTCGAGTGGGATGCACACATCTCCGTACAGTTCTGCTCGGTTCATACGACGCTCATCTTCGACTTTATCATGTGATCTGGCGCAGTAGCGACAGAACTCACCCCTCACCACTTTCACCTCGGATGCTTCCTTGATCAACACTTCACGGACGGCGCTCAGATCGCCGCAGATAATATAATTCATCGTCGTCATATCCACGGGTTTAGTGACACCCTCCGCAGTAACAGCAGCTTCCCTCAACTGACGATATGCATCTGACGTCATTCGATCGGCGAGAATAGCTTCCACGTACCGAAAGGGGAAGGCACTCGCAAGCTGCGTGTAAGCGGTCCAGTTGGGCAGCAACACGGATCGCGTGATGCTCGTCATAGAGTCATCGTGCGTAAGGTCTTCGGTGCAGATCGCGGAGACAATTTCCTTACCCACACTCCACTCCTCGATGCCACGCTCTTCGCGCTTCACTTGTTCTCCCGTGTCGCTTCTCCCCGAGTTCAGGGCATCGAAGTTTAGGCATGCCGACACCAGCATAGGGCCGGAAAAGGAGAGGGCCTCGGGGTGCTCATCCGTGGCGAGCAGACAGACATCGGCCAGATCGCGCGCAGCGGCGCCGAGGCTCGTGTCAGGCGCCAGCAAGCCCGCCACGAACCTCATGCTCTCAAAGAATCCATGAGAGGCTTTACTGTCGCGTCCATGTATGCCCGCGCGGAAGGCGCGTTTGATGGCTTCGCACAGCGTCGCTGATATATGTGAAGAGTCGGTTGGTGGAGCAGACGCCGCTGCCTCCGCCATGTCTTCCAGGCAACGCAACACCTCGTCAGGAGAGCTGATTTGCTCCGCGTGATAGAACGGTGCGTCAATTTGGGCTCGGGTCGAGCAAAGCGAGGGAACTGATGTTCCCACGTACGAGTTGATGGCGGCGAGTAGATGGTCGCGGTTTTTGACGGAAAATCCAGCAGTCATTATTTTATCGTATCCTTCACTCCAAAAAAAAATGTAAAAAAGAATGCCAGTTTGGATTTGGGTTAATAACTTTAGTGTCTTGAATACGGTGTCGTATTCTTAGCGAAGCATGCCCTAATTTTCGTCACCAGATGAAGCGTCTGAAGAATCAGAATCATTATCGTCATTTTGGTTATTTTTTTCGTTGGACATACTGTCCATCATGGCCTGCATCGCCCGCAGCTGTTCTCGCATGAGGCGCATTGACCTGTCGCGGTCGCGGTCGCCGCCGCCGCCGTTCCCCCTTTTGGACTTGTTACCCTTCTTTGTTTTCGAATTGTCATCGTTCTGCTCTTTTTCGACCGCGGACTCGACGGTCCGCCCTATAGCTCGATCCTCCTGTTTTTTCGTGATGTCGAACGAGAAATCGGCATTACTTGTTTCTATGTCGTCTGAGACCCCCGTCGTAGATCCTCCGGAAGATTGCGGTGCGTCCTTGTTCTCGACGGCCTCTGTCTCTGTGCGTATCGATGAAGGAGTAGGAGAGTCTCCGATGAGAGAGATCACGTCTTCCACGTCGTACTCCTCGTCCTCCTCTTTCTCCTTCAGAGGAGGGCAACCGTATAGGTCCCGAGCGATGGTCACGACTTTCGCCGCGATATCGTCCCACTTGTAACGCTCCAGGACGCGTTGCCGGGCGATTTGCCCGTGGCGCTCCCGTAAAGGAGCGTCGTTATAGTATCGCAGGATGGCGTCCGCGAAGTCGAGGTGCGAGCACATCAACGCCTCTCCACCGATCGAATCTCGCGTACTATCCAGATAAAACGAGCACTCGGGCTCGATCAGCATTGCGCACGTGTCGTCGAACGCGTCCACGAAAGCACCGAGTTTTGTCACCACCTGCGGCTTTCCGACGGCCGCTTGCTCGATGTTGCACAGACCGAAACCCTCCCCGTCGCAGGTGTTGATCCCGATGTCGCTCAAGTTGTACAGGAGATTCACCTCCCTGTCGGACATCCTCTGTGGCGCGTCCACGAAGATGATGTGACGCAGGCCTTCTTCCAGGGGGATGCCGTGCTTTCGGAGTTCCTTGCCGAATATCTCCGGCAGGTTCCAGGCGCCGCGCGGCGCGGTGGCGATGACCATCTTGACGGCCGCCGCCCGGTCTTTGGGAAGGCGGTACAGCACCTCCGCGAAGGCCATCAGGCACAGGTCCCACCGCTTTCGCGGCTGGTTGCGGTTCATGTTCAGGATGATGAAATCGTTTTCGGCAAATCCGTAGTACTTGCGCACTATCTTGGGAGGGATGGCGTAGTAGATGGAGCGGTTCACGCCGTGCGGGATGCTGTCGCACGGCAGCGTCAGGCCCTGGTCCTGGATGCAGCGCTGCCAGTTAGGGGAGAACAGCAGCGCGTAGTCCGCGTGTGCATTCACGAAATCGATGTGCGCCTTCTTTTGGCACAGGTACACCTGGTCGATGTAGGCGATGATCTTGAACCGGCGGTTGGGAACGTCCTTCATTTCGTTCAGGACGGAGGTCAGGATGGATAGATCGTTGTAAATGATCACGACGTCTGGATCACACAATGCCAGATAGTTCTTGACCAGTTCTATGCCGAACCCCTGCTTCTTGGGCGTCTCGTCTGCGAACGCGTCGTAGATGGTTACGTTGTCCGGTATCGCGCCGCGCGTCTGTTCATTTGCTATGTTCTGGAATCCGAATACGTACACGCGCACCTGGGACTGCATCTTGCTCATCTCTTGAATGAGTTCGTACACGACCTTGGCATAGCCGTTGAACTGTTGCGGGTGCGTGCCGAATATCGCCAGTTTCAGGGGTTGCTGCTGCTGCTGTTGTTGTTGCACGGACATGGACATGGCGAATGACGATACCGGGTGGTGGTTGGTATGCTCGAATGAACAAACGTCGAAGCGAACTTTGTTACTACACGCACGAGGTGTTTTAATTTTCGCGAAAAAACCGCGGCCCTCTAAAATATTGTCTTCGTGAAATGTACAAACGGACACACATGTCGACCTCACTCCGCGTCACCAGGGGCAACAGCGAAAGCAATCGGAAAAAGACTGCTGATAACGACGCTAAAGATAAGTACGTCATCACGACGATAGATGACGTCATCCGGCTAAACAGTGGATCGGACGGATTCGACCACAAGAAGCCTTATGTCGTACTTATTCACGCGCCGTGGTGCTTTTACTGTCGCAACCTCCGACCGGAATGGGACAAGGTGACGGCGGCGTTGAAGTCTGACAAGACCAAGCCCCACGAGGGGATTCAGGTCGTCGAGTTCGATTTTTCCGTGATGAACGACGCACGCGCCCAGGGATCGCGTCTTATCAGTTCTCTGGAACGTAACGATTCTCGAGTGATGACCGTTCCGCACATCGCGATGGTCACGGATGAAGGCCGGAAGCTGCACAAGTACGATTCGAGCTCGATAGACCCCAAAGATTACGAGCTACCTGAGAACGCTCGCCCGCGATCCGCTCACCACATGATGGACTTCCTGAAACACAGAATGCAATGTGTCGGTAAACGCCCAGGGAAGAATGGTTCTTCAGAAAAGAAACAACCACCTCTCACCACCGCTAAGACGGCGAAAGACGGCGAACGCAAAAAACACACGGCGAACGCAAAACGCGAAAAGAACAACGGATCACCTCCTGCAAATACAAAGACGAAGGACGTCAAAAAAAAGACATCTCCGATCAAGAACAAGAGGAGGAGGACACCAGCACCCAAGAGTCGCCATCTTATCAAATAAAGAGCAACTTGATCAATCTATTTACTGTTCCTTCTCTCCGCTGCCCCTCTCTTCAAGACGGACAATCTGAAATGGGGACGCGGTAGTGACGATTTGTCTTTTTATCGTTCTTTTTGAAATCTCAGTTCGACCAGCGATGTCTTATCGTTCAAAATTGCTCTCTTGGCTCTCAGGTCTGGGTTTTCGTCCCCGACCATGCCAACATTTCCACCCCTCCACTTGGCGTTATAGCGAAGGGTACAAGCGATATAGGCCACGACCTCTGTAAAATGATGCCGAGATGTTGAGTACCGATACCCGTCATCGAGGTCAGTGCGACATCCGAGGTGTACGTGCACCTTAAAGCGGTTCCCAATTCCGTCCAGTTCGCTGCCTCCGTACATTCGCGCCCAACGAATCCTCCGCGGACGCCCCCGGTGGTCGATTCCACCACACGTCAACGGTAAATAACTGAACCGGAAGTGATTCAGGGTGCTGGATTTCACCACGCCGTCCAGGCCGTGCATGTACGCGTTTGACGGGTGCAAGCCTCCGAACCACCTCAATTGTTCGTTGAAGTCCGGGCTCTCGACCATCTCTCTCAGCTGGTCCAATGTGTCCCAACGTTCCTGGAACTGAAGCTCGCCCAGGAGCTGGAACACGAGATCGACGTAAATGACGTCTCCGTTTTCCACCGTCTGACGAAACGCGTCGTAGCCGTCTAGCAAAACGACACGCGTTGGGACGGGGTTATACGGCGAAGCGATCGAAGGACCTCGGGAAAAATTGTTGAAAGGCAGGAGGTCCGTCAACGGTGGATGGATAGTGTACACGGTCGTCGTCTTGACATTGAAGGCCATGGCGACACGTTGTAAACAATTGTTATCATTCATTGTATTCGTTTTTTTTCGGAGCCAAGGGAAGTGAAAGACGCGCATCGCCTGATCAATTTCGAATATGTCGTGCGCTATCAGACGTCCCAGTCGGTTTACGGGAATCGGACCCGGGATAACACGATACTCCTCGTACGCAGATACGTTCGATAGAAATCCTGCTGTGTATTCATCGTTCAGGAGACGCGATTTCATATAAACGACGGTCAGTTTCGAAGTATCGTGCGGTATTCGAGTGTGAGGAACGATCACGGTACTTTCTCCATGTTTTTCGTCAGGCGAGTCAGTCACGTTCTGGCCGAGTAAACCTGCGCACGCCCTATAGATATTTTGAAATAGCATGTTTGGTTACGGAAAGACAATGGAGAGAATGTCATTTCATTTTGTCGATTTGTTGATTTTTTTTTTGGGTCGATTTTGCGTTTAATTATTTTTATGATGGTTGGTTGGTTTTCCGCGAGAGGCAATATTCAAAATATTCGTCTTCGCCTCTGTGCTGTACGACATTGCCATACAAGCCCGCCTACAAGATCGTTTGTGGTCGGGGGTGCTTGGAGTGTTCCACATATTCAGGATTTTGTCAGTGGGGCTGTACCGTTTGTCGTTGTTGTTCCGTGCGATCGACTTTGTGTACTTCCGGGCGTTCACCTCGAAGACTCACGATCATGAGAAACGCAACGCCGTCATCACGGAAAGAAAAACGTGGGAGTCTATCCCTCTATCGACCAGACCCCCCCCCTGTCAGGACGGATGAACATTGTTTTGTCTGAAACGGCGGAGGATAAGGACGACGGAGTAGGACTCGGAGAAGAAGAAGAAGAACGTCACCACGTGTGTAGCAGCTTTGAAGACGCGCTCGCCCTCCTGTCTCGACCGGACGTGCGGGACGGTATAGAGGTCGCCTTTGTCATCGGAGGAGAAGGAGTGTACCGCGAGGCAGGCCATGACCAGTCCGCTATGTGGGGCAATCCACATCTCCCTCGTTGAATTTGGCGATGACATGCGATGCGATGCCCACTTCCCCGAGATTGACCCGGCTCGTTTCAGGCTGTGGTCCGCAAGCGATCCCCGTCGAGTGGAAGACGAAAACGAGGACGGGGGCGGCGGAGCGTGTTACATCGGGAAGAAGGGGACTTGGGGCCCGTGTACGGATTTCATATGGCGACACTTCGGAGCTCGATACAAAGACATGCACGAGGATTACACCGGTCAGGGCGTGGACCAGCTGGCGGACGTCATATCGCGCATCAAGAGCAACCCGTCGGACAGACGCCTGCTGCTGACCGCGTGGAACCCGGCGGACCTGTCGCAAATGGTGTTGCCGCCGTGCCACATGTTCTGCCAGTTTTTCGTTTCATACGGAGAACTATCGTACATTTTATACACTTCGTCAAAAAAGAAATGAAACCACTTATTCTAGTGGGTATCATCCTTCTTTCACAGCGGATTCTCTATCGACGGTGCTAAAGCACCGGCATGGCGTTTAGCCTTCGACGTCATTGGACGGATACAAGTACTCGCTACGGTCCCACTACACCCTTTCCTCGTCATGTACCACGGCCGATTTTCTCGTCCGCCGTAGTACTCATGTTGTAGAATCCATAGCATGTTCCTCGCTCCTTGCACGTCTCGATCTCGACGCTTGCCTCCTGTTTCTTCGCACGTTGTGCACAGTCGCAACCGTCGGCTTTCTCGATTTTCCCATCCTCCATCGATAGAGTAGCTTCTCACTCTCGCTTTCGTTGTCACGCTTCCGCACGCGCAGCAGCACAAGGTCGTTCGAAACTCGCTCACGTTCTCCATCAGGATCTGTCTCTTGGGGTTGTGCAGCATCTCCTTTTTCATACTGCGGCGAAAAGCTTCCGTCACGGCGGACGTCGGAGCAGATTGTTCTCCTTTCCCGCTCGAAGAGAACTTCGCATCCCCCATTCCCAATAGGAGTAGTCTTTCCGGACTCTGACCATGCGTCGCGAGACGAATCACGTGACCCGTGTTACGGTCCAAGCTGGATCTCTTCTTCCGGTGCAGACGCATCTTCCACAGCGCGTAGTCAGGGCTCACGACGAACTCTTCATCCAACACTTTCTCGTGCCTCCTCTCTGCCTCGAGACTCGATCTCCACGTGTCCAAGTCGCAATTGCGGTACCCCCCTGACACTGACACGTCTGCCAACGCTCGTGCCACGGTGGAATTGCTCGTCCGTGCTTTGCTCCACGTTTGGTGTCTCCAGTAACCCATCTCCGCGTAGTATCTCGCTCTCGTGAAAGTCACCGTCTCAGGTTTTTTGATGACGTCTCTGCAAACTGCGCCCACGAAGAGCTTTTTCCTACCGGCATCGAACCCGACTGTGATGGGAGGAGGCGATTCGAGCCGCGCTTTCAGGACGGCCGCTTCCTTCTCTCTGTCTCTTTCGTCACTCTTCTCCTTGCGAGACCTCTTTCGCGTGCTTCTCGCTCCCTTGGATACTGAAGATGATGGTAGATCTTCTGACGGTTGTACAACTTCGACTGCCTTGACGTAGGGACGTATGTCAATGGGTGTTCGCACACACAATCGTGCTCCCACTCCGTCCGTCTCCATCGATTGTATTATGGCGTGTCGGTTCATCATTCCGCTCCCCAGTCGCATTCTCTTCTTCTGGAGTCGTCGCGCACTAGGACTGTTGGGGTGGTTTCTCTTTCTTTCCGTCGCTCTGCGCTGCAGGACGGCTCGCAAATCTCGTCTCTTCTCGTTGAACTCAGACGGCGTAAGCCCCATACTGTTTCCCAAAGAAACTGACCCTTTGTGCATCTCGTCCTCATCCTCTTTTGGTCCTTTCGCTTTCGCTCTCCTCTTCCTCGCTGGAGGATCTTC